>Ga0247610_10001631_pt1 | contig 27513 bp, 21 predicted proteins | sample 174DNAGHGhighgp2_FD_193483 | JGI IMG/M metagenome (GOLD analysis project Ga0247610, IMG submission 193483) | Sheep rumen microbial communities from Palmerston North, Manawatu-Wanganui, New Zealand - 1742 DNA GHGhigh gp2 | ecosystem: Host-associated > Mammals > Digestive system > Stomach > Rumen...
CGTTGAAGTTACAGACCCCACCCCTGACCCCTTGCGGTCAGGCACAAGACCTGACCCTACAGGGGCGGGGATGTTGCACTCCGAGTGAGCATCCCGTGACCAAAAGGTGTGTGCGCATATCCCCTCCCTTTGAGGGGCGTGGATGTTGCACTCCGAGTGAGTATCCCGGGGTGTGGACACGGTCTTTTTGGGCGTAGGTTGTTCATCAAATTTTCATAGGTTGTTCATCAAATTTAACCGCAGGTCATAAATTTTTATAAACTGAGTGCAGTCCTTAAACTTTTTCATGTTTAGCATGTTTATGAGAAAAAATTATTGAACAATTATGAGGCAATTTTACATTATATTATTATTCGCTGAACAGTTAGTTGCCATCCTTTTGTTGTTAAAATTTCATAAAATGTCATAAGATAACCTTTGTTTACATCATTTTTATTTACCTTTGGCAGTTGCAATCACTACTATCTATAAATCCGTTAAAACAAATTGTATGAAGAAAACTATTACTCTGATTGCTTTGGCGATAAGCGCCATAAGCGCCAATGCACAGGATGTCTATAACGCCATCGCTGATGGCAAGTTGGCTCCTGAGTTTGCTGCTGTCTCCGGCGAAAGCGGAGGAGTGGCCAACAACACAACCGATGGCAAGTCCATCGTTGTCATGAAGGCTGGAAAAGCCACCGTCACTGGTGTGGGTGGTACGACTCCCGCCAACGATCCTGACATAGGTGGTGCCGCCCAGCAAATCACCATCGGAGCACCGGTGGAAGGGTTGGAAAACACCTATTACATCCAGTCTGTGAATGCTTGGAACGATGTCAGTTGGGGAATGAAAAACCAGGGCGACATCGACTTCTGGTATGTCACCGGCACAGGAAACCCCTACGTCGAGATGTATGCCGTGCAAAACTCCAAGGACGGCGAACTCATCGAGGGCAGCTACAAGGCCGACTATGTCTATTATGAGCCCGACGGTTCGAAAGGCATGCCCATCACAGGTCTGTATTACAAGTTCACAGCCACCGAGAAGGGTGCCTTCAAGGTGAAGGTGTGGGCCAACAAGGGCAACCGCAAGACCTTCGTTGTCAATGCCAAGGACATGAAGGCTCAACCGCTCTATGCTTCCGGCTACATCAATGGCGTCAACGATGCCGATGGCAAGAAGAAGCTGCTCACCGTGGAGCAGGTGGACTCCGTGCACCATGTCTACATCTATGATGCATACGACAAGATGGTGAAGGCCAACGAGGAGAATCCCGGCACCTACACCGAGGAGGAACTGGCTGCCAAGAAGGCTGAATGCGACGCCATGGCAGTGGAGCGCCAATATGTCATTGGAAACGGCAACCAGAATTTCTGGGGATGGCTGACCTTCGACATCGAGGCTGGTGAGGAATACTGGGTGTTCCAACACAGTTCACAAATCGGTTTCGGCGGCTTTGAGTTCCATGAGGGAAAGACCGCCGAGGAACTCATCTCCGGCATCGAGGCTGCCTACGTCTACACCACCAATTTCTCCACCTACGAGGATGATGTGACTGGCGAGCGCGTGACTTGGAAGGGCGAGAAAGCCGTGGGTGACGGACAGTTTGTCACTACTGAGGAAGAAGGAGCCGTCTTTGGCGACTACTATCAGAACGTGATTGGCAATGGTCCGCGTCAGAACTACTGCCTCCTCCCCGAGGATGTGTTGGCACACTCGCAGAAGACCCATGAGTTGACCATCGCTTTCTGGGTGAGTGCTGAGGGCTTCACTCCCGACCAGTACACCTATGCACCGCTCTTCACCGCCTATGCTCAGAAGAATACCCCCAACACCTGGCCCATGCTGGCCATGCAAAGCCGCGGCCCCATCCAGGTCAACTGCTCCGGGTGGTGTGACTTCACCGGCGCACAAGCCGTGGGTGGCAAGGTGAACATCTACAACAGCAATGCCTGGGAGGCAGGAGACGCTGCCTTCAACTTGGTGGGCAACTGGCTGGAAGACCAGAAGTGGCACTATTTCACCGCTGTCTTCACCGACACCAATGCTTCCATCTATATGGACGGCGAAGTAAAGAATGAGTGGAATGTGGACGGCGTGACCGAGGGACAAATCATCAGCGGACTCTTCGACCACGGAGAAGACCTGAAGTATGTATGCCTCGGTGGCAACCAGGCATGGGACTGGAACGACCTTGACTCCCCATTCCGTTTCGCTCGTCTGATGATCAAGAACAGCAAGATGACCCAGGGAGAAATCAAGGCTCAGATGACAGCCGACTTCCCTGAATGGGAGAACTACTTCACTGGCGTTGAGATGGTGAAAGTTTACAACAACACCTCCAATGGCGCCATCTACAACCTCGCCGGACAACGTGTGAACGAGTCTTACAAGGGCATCGTCATCAAGGACGGAAAGAAGATGATCAACAAATAAGACTGCCGTTTAATAGGCTTATAAGACCTGTAAGTCCTATGAAACATAAAAGAAAAGGGGTTGGCCAATTGGGCCAGCCCCTTTCCTTTTTTTTCAGTCTAAAATCTTCAAAGTTGCGATTAAGCGAGTTCATACCAAGCTTGCTTGTAGTCTGCCGAGCGTGAGCAACTTCGGCCGCAGGCCAAAGTTGCGATTAAGCGAGTTCATACCAAGCTTGCTTGTAGTCTGCCGAGCGTGAGCAACTTCGGCCGCAGGCCAATTTTCAATCTTCAATCTTCAATTTTCAATTTTCAATCTTCTTCATCCGCAGTGGAAATAGGTGTGGACCAGGCGGAGGATGGCTTCCTTGTCTTGTCCTATCTCGGCACGGAGGTTGCTGTCGTTGAAGGAACGCAACTGGGAGATGATGCTGTCGATTGTTGCCGCACTGAACACACCGTCGCGCTCATAATAGCCACGTTGCTGCTCCAGGCATTCGGCGGATGCCACACAACTGTCGGGCAACTGGGCCAATTGGGCCAAGCGTTCCTTGTTGGAAGCGTCGTGGATGTTCACGTTGACGTAGGTGCGCTCTGCCACCTCCAAGGCATCGGGCATCTCGAAACCACACCGGCACGCCACGCAAAGGCCGGCGATGAGTTGGTAGAGGTCCGCCGAACCATCCGGGGAACGCATCTCCACCGTCTGTTTCATCGTTGTGTCCACTTCACAGGATGGTTGCGACGGGTTCGCAGCATGGCACATGTCCACCCCGGAATTCCAACCTAATGGGACACGCACCAACACCGAACGGTTGCGGTCGCCCCAACATACGTTGGTCGGGGCCTCCTGGTGAGGGACGAGTCGGAAATAGGACATCGGGGTCTTGTTGCCGAAGGCGGTGATGCTTGGAGCGAGGAGCATCATGCCGGCAATCATACGGCGGGCGTCATCGCTCAGTCGGCCGTCCTCAACCATGCAGTTTCGTCCGTCGCGCATCATGCGCATATGGATGTGCAGGCCCGACCCCGCCTTCCCCGCTGTGATTTTCGGCGCGAAGGTGACGTCCAATCCCATGCGGTAGGCGAGGTTGCGAATCACCCATTTCGCCAGCATCAGTTGGTCGGCTGCCTGTTCCGCCTTGACGGGAAGAAACTCTATCTCGTTTTGCTCATAGACTTTCCCGTCGAGGACGAAGTTGCCCACCTCGGAATGTCCGTATTTGATTTGTCCTCCCGTTTGGGAGATGTAGAGCATGCATTTGGCACGGAACTCATTTGCCTTGGCATAGGGAGCGGATTCATGATAGCCGTGTTGGTCGATGGCAGGGAAACAACCGTCGTCGTCGAAGATGACGTAGTATTCCAGTTCACCCATTGCATGGAACTCCATTCCCGTCACTCGGGTGAAGGCGCGGCAGGCCTTCGCCAATGTCTGTTCAGGGGCGCTTTCAAGCAGGGAGCCTTCCTTGTCGAAGAAGGAGCAGAGCATGCACAGGGTCGGAATCTCGGCGAAGGGGTCCACGAAGGCGGTGGCATATCTTGGGATGACGTAGAGGTCGCTGCTTCCTGCCTCTACGAAGGAAAACAGGCTGCTGCCGTCCACTCGTTCACCGCAGGTGAGTATGGTGTCGAGGTATGCGGCGTCGTTGATGACGAAATTGAGGGTCTTCAGCTTGCCGTCGCCTCCAGGGTACATGAAGTTGACCATCCGGATGTCGTTCTCCGAGATGAAACGCATGATGTCGGTCTTGGTTAGTTCTTCTGCCGGTTTTTGCAGGTATGCAACCACGGGGTTGGCATTCATCTTCAGATGTAAATTTTCCATAGTTTGTCGTATAAGATTGTTTGATTGATACTGCAAAAGTAGTGAAAAAAATCAAATAACCGAATAATAATGCACTTATTTTTCAATTCCGATTCCTCCGACCACTCCGGCTACTCTGATTTATCGTTACAGTCCATGCGCTACATGTCCAATCCCCCCTAGCAGCATAATTATTTCAAATAATTGAAAAAAATGATTGATATTTCAATTGTTTTTCTTAAATTTGTACATTCAACCAAAACCTTATATGATGAAAACATTGAAAGCTTTTTTATTGGCAGCCTTCTGTATGCTGGGTGCGACGATGCATGCCCGGCAGAACCTCAATTGGGGGCAGGGGGAGCAAGTCGTCTCGCCTGAGGTGAATGCCAACAAAACTGTGACCTTCCGCATGGTGGCACCGATGGAGGACACATCTGGCGAAATTGGCGCATATACCTCTCGGAGTTCACACCATTGTTGTTCAAATAACCAAATCCATGTAATACAATGAAAAAAATCATTTCAACATTCATTACAGCCTTCCTTGTCGTGGGATGCACCACGACGGAGGCACCGCAGAAAATCATCAATCAGGAAGAGACACTGGGAAAGATGTCGCTTGAAGACAAGGCACATTTCGTCATCGGAACGGGGATGGCGGGCTTTTCCGGAGACGACGCCGTCATCGGCACCACGAAAAACCTTTTGCCCGGTGCTGCAGGCACCACCTATCCTCTCGACAGTATGGGAATACCGGCCATAGTCCTCGCCGACGGACCGGCAGGCCTTCGTATCGACGCGACACGCGAGGGCGACAAGGGCACCTACTATTGCACCCATTTCCCCATCGGAACACTGCTCGCCTCCACATGGAACACCCAACTCGTGGAAGAGGTGGGAGAGGCCATCGGTGAGGAGGTGAAGGAATATGGTGCCGACGTCCTGCTCGCTCCTGCCGTGAACATCATGCGCAATCCGCTCTGCGGACGCAATTTCGAATACTACTCCGAGGACCCCGTTGTCGCAGGAAAGACCGCTTCCGCATATATCAAGGGAGTGCAAAAGAACAATGTGGGCACCAGCATCAAGCATTTTGCAGCCAACAACCAGGAGACCAACCGCATGAACACCGATGCCAGAATCTCACAGCGTGCGTTGCGTGAGATTTACCTGAAGGGGTTTGAAATCGCCATCAAGGAGAGCAAGCCATGGACGGTGATGACATCCTACAACTACGTCAATGGCATCTACACTTCAGAGAGCAAGGACCTCGTGGAAACCATACTCCGTGGGGAATGGGGCTATGAGGGCACCGTGATGACTGACTGGTTCGGCGGCAAGGACGGCGCCAAGCAGATGTGGGCAGGCAATGACATGCTGCAACCGGGAAAGGCGGAGCAGTATGACTCCATCGTTGCCGGCGTGAAGAGCGGAAAACTTGCCGAGGCCGACCTCGACCGTAGCGTCAAGCGCACGCTCAACCTCATACAGAAGAGTCCGCGCTACCAAGGATACAAATTTTCCAACAAACCCGACCTTAAAGCTCACGCACAAGTGACAAGGCAGTCGGCTGCTGAAGGCATGGTGCTGATGAAGAACGAGAAGACACTGCCGCTCTCGGAGAATATCAAGAAGGTGGCTCTCTACGGCAACACTTCCTACGACTTCATAGCAGGAGGCACGGGCTCGGGCAATGTCAACCATGCCTATGTTGTCTCTCTGCTCGATGGCATGAAGAATGGCGGCTACACCGTTTCCGATGAGTTGAAGAAGTCCTACGAAACCTATCTTGCCGATTGCAAGGCAAAAGCAAAGGCTGCTTTGGAGGAGGCTGCCAAGAAAGACCCGAATGCCGCCCAACTGCAAAGTTTCATGCCACAGCCGTTGCCCGATGAGAAACTCTTCACAGCGGAGGAGTTGGCAAAGCAAGCCGAGGAGACCGATATCGCAGTGGTCACCATTGGAAGATTATCGGGGGAGTTCCTCGACCGCAAGGTGGCTGACTTCAACCTCAGTGACTCCGAGAGAAAACTTATGGAACAGGTCTGTGAGACCTACCACAAGGCGGGCAAGAAGGTGGTGGTGCTGCTGAACATCGGCGGCGTCATTGAGACCGACTCCTGGAAAGAACTGCCCGATGCCATCCTCTGCGCATGGCAGGCTGGGCAGGAGGGCGGCAACAGCGTGGTTGATGTGCTCAGCGGAAAGCAGTCGCCATCCGGAAAGTTCACCATGACGTGGCCGGTGAAGTTTGCCGACGCCTATTCTTCCAAGAATTTCCCCATCGACCAGGACCCACGCATCGATATGATGAATCAGGGACAAAAGGGCAATGTGAGGAATGTGGATTACACTGAATATGAGGAAGACATCTATGTGGGTTACCGCTATTTCGATTCTTTCGACGTTCCGGTAAGCTATCCTTTCGGCTTCGGTCTCAGTTATGCCAACTTCGAATACGACAATGCGAAGGTCACGGCGAAAGGCGATGGCTATGAGGTGACCGTCGACGTGAAGAACAGTGGTGAACATGATGGAAAGGAGGTGGTGCAACTTTACGTCTCCGCACCCGACAACAAGGCTGCCAACAAACCCGTCAAGGAACTGAAGGCTTATGCCAAGACCAAACTCCTGAAACCTGGGGAGAGCGAAACCTTGACCATATTTGTGAAGGCAGAAGACCTCGCCTCCTTTGACGAAGAAGCCTCCGCATGGGTGGTGGCTGCCGGCGAATACCAATTCCTCATAGGAGCATCTTCGAAAGACATCAAGGCCACGCTCAGTGCTACTGCCAAAGCTCAGTCACGAAAGGTCAACGATGTGATGAAGCCGGAAGTGAAGATGAACCTTTTGAAAAGATAGTCCAACAGTTGCCCTACCAACGAAAGCAAGAAAATAAGATGTAATCAAAACATACCATCCAATGAAAAAGACCATCATCACCATCGCACTTGCTTGCCTGTGTTGCATGGCGTCACAGGCGCAGGAAAGACTCTTCGACAGAGTCAATGTGAAATCCCCTGTCGTGAACGGAGACGGCACTGTCACCTTCAATCTCTTTGCCCCCAAAGCTGTCAAGGTGGAGGTGGCTGGCGATTTCCTTGAATCGGGCGTGGCTCAAATGAAGGAAGGACAGAACGGCGTGTGGAGCTACACCACAGGGAAACTGGCTCCCGAAATGTATAGCTACACGTTCAACATCGACGGGATGACAGGCGTGAAAGACCCCGCCAACATCTATGTCAACCGTGACATCATGTCGTATACCAACATCTTCATCGTCAGTGAGCAGAAGGGTGACAAGGGAGACCTGTACCGTGTCAACGAGGTGCCACATGGCAACTTGAGCAAGGTATGGTACAACAGCCCGACGCTGAAGATGAATCGACGCATGACCATCTATACACCACCGGGGTATGACAAGGGGGGCAAGTTCCCCGTCCTTTACCTGCTTCACGGAGCCGGAGGAGATGAGAATGCATGGAGTGAACTCGGTCGTGCTGCGCAAATCCTCGACAACCTCATCGCTTTGGGGAAGGCGAAGCCTATGATCGTCGTGATGCCCAACGGAAATCCCAACTGCCAGGCGGCTCCCGGAGAGTGGTCGTGGGGCATGTATCAGCCTTCATTCGGGGGTGGGGGGGAAGGACCCACCCAACCTGCCGTGGCAACAATGGAAGCCAGTTTCATGGACATCGTCAACTATGTGGATGCCAACTACCGTACACAGAAAGACCGTGCGCACAGGGCTGTCTGCGGACTTTCCATGGGCGGTGGGCACACCTTCGGCATCAGCCTCACCTATCCCACGAAGTTCGACTATTACGGCCTCTTCTCCGCTGGTCTCCATCTGGGCAAGAACTTCAACATGCGTGAGCCTTTTGCAGAGCAAATCAAGAAAGACCCCGACTTCGAACAGCAGTCTGCAAGACTCTTCGCCAGCAAACCCAAACTATACTGGATGGGTATGGGAAAGACCGACTTCCTCTATCAGAGCACCGTGGACCTGCGCAACTACTGGGACTCCAAAGGCTACCAGTATGAGTATGTGGAAACCGATGGCGGACATATCTGGCGCAACTGGCGCATCTACCTGACCATGTTTGCACAGAAACTGTTCAAATGACAGGCGACAAGTAACAGGACAAAAGCAAAGGGGAGGCTCCCATAAAGAGCCTCCCCTTTGCTTTTATTCTCAATCTTCAATCTCAAATCTCAAATCTTCAGGATGATTCAACAGCAGTTGGTCACTGAATTGCCACACAGCCATTCTGCTTCTATCCAACCTGTGTGCTTGCCATCGGTGGTCTTCACTTTCACCCAGTCGCCTTTGACTTCCAAAGGACGCAGCATGATTTCCTCATTGAAGGAATATACCGCCTGCGCTCTTGAAGAAGGCGACTTCCGAAGACGGAGGGTCTCCCCGCCATAGTTCCTGGTTGCCACGGCCAAGACAGAATGGTGAATCCAATAACCGGTGGTGGAGCCTTTCAGGTATTCGTCCTCAAAGTCTTTGTCGGGGTCGGAGTAATAATTGTCAGTGATTTTCCACCAGCCGTTCTTGGGTGATTCCACACCTATCATGATGCCGCTGGTGGGATTCAAATGGGCTACCACCTTGCCGTTCGGGGCGTTTCTCACATTGGTGGGTGAGCCTGTGGCGTCGGAGATGAAAACATCCAACACTTGGGCTTGGGCGAAAACCGCAAAGGCCGCCAATGCCATGATCATGAAAATCTTTTTGTAATTCATCGTATTCTTTTTTAATGAGTCTTTTGGTGAATTAGATGGTTTGGGGGTTCAAATTTAGACCAAATTATAGGATTATCCAAATCTCATTCAGCCATCCCGCCCCTTTTTATATATTATTAACTCATGTTTCACTCAACTTTCTGGAGATAAAGGGACATATGTTTACTCTCACCGCTTTTTGGAGGAGAAATAGGTGACAACCACCCTATGCATATGGTTTGAAAAATGTTGTTAGGTGAGCGCAGCGAACACAAAAAATCGCAACTTTGTTGCGTAAACAATCTACGGCGACTGCTTTTAAGGGAACGGTACCTTAGTGAACGAGCACCGAGTAGGTGCGGTTGAGCCCCCTCCCGATGTCGGGAGGGGGAAGGGGGGGCAGGTACCCCTCCTTAGGATTAAGGAGGGGCGGGGGTGTTTGTGAACCGGGCAGGCACAAGATCCTCCCCTAAGGGCATGGGAGGGGGCGGGGTGGTTGAGAATTATCCTCATTTATGATGATATGATGTAAGAAAAAATGATTTTTTGATGGCATGTTTGACAAAATGTCTTATCTTTGAACCTCAAATTATTATTTTGTTGATACACTTACGAAAATTACAACAATGATGAAAAAGAATCTCTTGATGCTCCTTGCCTTTGTGGTGGGGTGCGCGAATATGCAAGCACAGACCGACACGTTGACATTTGGCAACACCCGTGAGATACGCGAGGTGGTGGTGACAGGAACACGCAATGCCACCGACGTGAGGCACCTCCCGATGACGGTGACTGTCATCTCAAGGGATAAGTTGACAGAGCAAAATCAAGTGAACGTGCTGCCGACGGTGATGCAGCAGGTGCCGGGACTCTTTGTCACCGGTCGTTCGATGATGGGCTATGGCGTCTCGACAGGGGCTGCCGGAGGCATCAATATGAGAGGCATCACCGGCGGGGCGGGACAGTTGCTCGTCCTCATCGACGGTCATCCGCAATACCAAGGGGTATATGGACATCCCATCAGCGACAGTTACCAGACGTTGATGGCCGACAGGGTGGAGGTGCTCAGAGGCCCGGCCTCCGTGCTCTATGGCTCCAATGCCATGGGTGGTGTGATGAACATCGTGACGCGGGCGATGCACAGCGACGGCGTGAAGACCAACCTCAATGTCGGTGCCGGCAGTTATGGCACGGTGCAGGCAGAGGCCTCCAACCAAATGAGGAGTGGGAAGCTCTCCACCACGGTGGCTGCACAGTATGCTCGCACCGACAACCACAGGCCGCGCATGGGCTTCGAGCAGTACGGGGGATATTTCAAGGTGGGCTATGACTTCTCCGCCCATTGGAACGCCTATGTCGATGCCGACGTCACACACTTCAATGCCAGTTATCCCGGCGCCACCTCCAAACCGATGTTCGAAGCCAACCAATGGATCACCCGCGGCGTGGTGTCGGCGGCTTTGGAGAACCATTACAATAACACCAGTGGCGCCATCAGCGTCTATTCCAATTTCGGAAGGCACAAGATTGATGACGGCACCGCCGACCCCGCAAGCCCCACGGTGCGCTATTTCAGGTCGCAGGATGCACTCACCGGCGTCTCATGGTATCAGAGCGCCAGACTCTTCGAGGGCAACAGGCTCACGGTGGGTGTCGACTATCAGCATATCTATGGCAAGGCGTTCTATACCTCGAAAGCGACGGGGGAGGTGCTCGACACACCCAACAAGCAGAGCGGCAGGTCAAACCGTGATGAAGTGGCGGGATACGTCGACTTCCGACAGGACTTGTTGCAATGGCTGACCGTTGATGCCGGCTTGCGCGTGGACCATCACAACATCACCGGGACGGAACTCATTCCGCAGGCGGGTGTTGTCGTGCGACCTATGGCGACGGGGGAAATCAAGGCGATGGCGAGCAAGGGATTCAGAAACCCCACCATGCGTGAGATGTATCTCTATCCACCATCGAACACCGACCTGGAACCGGAGCGGATGTGGAACTACGAACTCTCCTGGAGGCATAGTCCCGGATTGTCTTCCGGATACTTCGAATATGGCTTGAACCTCTTCTATATCAAGGGCGACAACATGATTCAGACTATGCAGGTGGATGGAAAGCCCAGGAATGTGAACACGGGGGAGATTGAGAATAGTGGTGTGGAACTGGATGCCTCCTGGCACATCAACCGCCATTGGAGAGTAAGCACCAACCACTCCTTCCTGCATATGGAGAACAAGGTGCTGGCAGCACCGGAATACAAAGGTTTCCTCGGTGCCGACTACCGCATAGGGCGTTTAGGGCGTTGGAGGATCAATGTGGGACTTCAATATATCAAAGGTCTCTACACATCTGTGGGAGCCACCGAGACCAAGGAAGACTTCTGCCTGCTCAACGCTGCAGTCACCTTCAATGCCAACAAGGCTCTCCGACTGTGGGTCAGGGGGGAAAACCTGCTGGCGGAGAAATATGAAATCAACCTGGGATATCCCATGCCTCGAGCCACATTCATGGCGGGAGTCAACGTGGAGTTCTGAAGGTCGAAGGCTTGGGTTGGGGTGGTCACAAGTTTTTGGCCTGAACATTCTTGTCTCCGTTCAAGCAACGCAAAGAATGTTCTGCCGGATTTGCAATCCGGCAGCATTTAATATAAGGATTTGTAATCCGCTAAAATCGTTATTATCAGAGTCTTATTCCGCTTTGATCGCATTGCAAATGCTTATGTTATTTCCAGTCGGATTGCAAATCCGACAGAACATCCTAGTCTCCGTTTCCGCCTGATCATTCTTGTCTCAGTTTTCGTCAGAACAATCTTGTCGCCCTACCTTTTTTCACTGCCTTTTGTTCAAGGCCCGATTTTTCAAGTGTACTCATGCCATCTTCATCCTTTTCTCCGCTTTCCTGCGCAGTTCCTCCTTTTCCTTTTCGGAGATGAAGCTGTGGCTGATGGCAGACTCCACGATGGCCTCCGCCCCGGTGGTGGTGAGGATGCCCGCGTCGAAGAGTCTTTGGATTTCCTTTCGCAGGGTGGTGTTCGACACCGTCATGTTGTCGGTGGCAATATTGATGCTCACGCCCGAATTGAGGAAAGAGGGCAGGGGATAGTCCTCCAGCAATGTGACGCCTTTCAGCGCCCGTGTCTGCAGGTTGCTTGTGGGGCAAAGGGTGAGGCATACGTCCTTGGCTTTCAGCAATGTCTTCATCTCTTCGTTGTCGTGGCTGCGAATACCGTGGCCGATGCGCCGTGTGCCGAAGTCGATGGCGTGGCGCATGCTTTCCACGCCGGCAGCCTCGCCGGAATGGATGGTGAAGGGGACGCCGATGGCGTGGGCGTGCTCGAAAAGTTCTCGGAAATCCTCTGTAGGATACAGTGCCTCGGCGCCGGCAAGGTCGATGCTGCAGACACCGTCGCCAAGGTATTTTTCGCCTAGGTTCACCGTTTCCATGTTTTCTGTCTCGTTGCCTCTTCCACGCATGCAACTGAGGATGAGGTTGGCCTTGAAACCGTTGACACAGCCGGCCAAGCCACGTCTCAGTCCATCGATGGCCGCTCTCACCACCTCATCCTGGCTAAGGCCTTTCTCCACATGCTGTTGTGGGGCGAAGCGAATCTCTGCGTAAAGCAGTTGCATTTCATCGAGGCGTTTCACCAGACTCTCCACGCTGTAGGCGATGGTGGAGGGCATTTGCATCACTGACAAGGGCAGACTGAAGCATTTCAAATAGCGGTTGAGGTCCTTGCAGTCTTCCGGGCAGGAGAGCAGGTCATAGATTTCCTTTGTTGTGGAAGGCACGTCCACACCTTCTTCCTTGGCCATCAACATCACGTCTTCTGCTGAAAGAGAGCCGTCAACGTGAAGTGTAGTTCCACCAAGGCATAGCGTGATGCATCCGTCGTGTGGGATGGCGTCGATGGGTTTTCATAGGGTGTTTCCATAATCATTGCTTTTTAATAGCCTAGTCAATAATGTTGTAAAAATAGAAAATTATTTTGTAACCAACCAACATTTGCATGTTTTTGTTGTTTTTTTAGTAATTTTGCCGTATGATTTTCAGTATGATGCGTTTCTGTCGCCATTTGATGACACTGACATGCCTCCTGCCGTTGACTGTTGCTGCACAACGGTTGACATTCAGCCATCCCCATGGCTTCCATGACCAGCCATTCTCGCTCGCCATCACGATGGACGACGGACAGTCGGTGGAGGCATGCGACGTGCGCTACACACTCGACGGCAGCCGCCCCAATGCAGCGAGCAAACGCTACACCCAACCGCTCACCATCAAGGGCACCACTATCCTGCGAGCTGCTGTTCTTGCAGCCGACACCATCGGCGATGTCTCCACCGCTACCTACCTTTTCGTTGCCGACGTGCTCAAGCAAGGCAACACGCCAGAGGGGTATCCACAAAAGTGGGGGAGATACACCACCATCAGCGGGACGGCGAAAGCCGACTACGAGATGGACCCTGAGATGACCAACGATGAGACGTTGGCGAAGAAGATAGCCGAGGGATTGGAAAGTCTTCCCGTACTCAGCATCGTGACAGACAAGGACCATCTCTTCAGTCACGAGGAAGACTCGCTGAAAGGCGGCATCTACATCTTCACCGGACCGCCGGTGGGCGACCCCACGGGCCATGGGTGGACACGTCCCGCCAGCATCGAACTCTTCGGCGGGCCGCAGCAGCACGATATGAGCGTGGACTGCGGCCTGCGCTTGCATGGCGGCCACGGTAGGTTGGCGGAGAAAAATCCCAAGCACTCGTTCCGCCTCGTATTCAAGAAGCAGTATGGACCGGCAACGCTCGACTATCCGGTCTTTGGCAGCGATGAACCGGCGCAGTTCGACCAACTGGTGCTGCGTTGCCATTTCGGCAATTCCTGGCAGCATTGGAACGACGGGGGAAGGCAAAAGGCACAGTATGCACGTGACGTATGGGCCAGGAGGATGCAGAGGAAGATGGGGCACACCAGCGTCAATGCCCTATACGTCAATCTCTTCATCAATGGCATGTACTGGGGACTGTACAACGTGGCGGAGCGTGTTGATGACCAATTCGGGAAAAGCCATCTCGGAGGCAAGAAGAGTGAGATTGATGTCATCAAATTGGAGGAGGACGGAGGGTATCATCTGGAGGCTTCGGAGGGTGACATGGAGGCGTGGGACCTCATGGTGGCCACGGCCGCCCGGGCGGCAGACAACGGCTATTACATGAAGCTGCAGGGCAAGCGGCCTGACGGTACCGACGACCCACAGCAGGAGGCGCTCCTCGACATCGACCATTTCATCGACTACATGCTCATCAACCAATATGCCGGCAACACCGACTGGGACCAGCACAACTGGTATGCCATCCGAAGGAAGGGTGCTGAAAGCCAGGGATTCCGTATCCTCTGCTGGGACTCGGAACAGTTGTTTGAGAGTCGGAAGGAGGATGTGTTGGGGAAGAACAACCGTGGCTTCCCCACTGGAATCTTCAATGACTTGCTGCGTAACGAACAGTTTGCCGTCAAGTATGTGAGGCGGGCAAAGGAAGTACTTTCCGAGGATGGCTTGCTCGGCAGGGAGTCGGTGGTGGAATTGTGGGACAGCCTCTATCACACCATTGAAAACGCGGTATATGCTGAGGCGGCCCGATGGGGCGACTACCGTCGTGACGTGCATCGATACACCTCGCCGGGACAATTATACACCGTCGATGAGCACTTCATGGCTGAGCGTAGAAGGCTTCTCGAAGATTATTTTCCCATACGCTCTCAGAGGGTGCTTGCCGCCATCATCGATATGGTGGGAGTAGACATCGTGGAAACGTACATCGTAACATCACCCTGCGACGACGATTATTACAACCTGCAAGGACAAAGGGTGATGCATCCCTCAAAGGGCGTTTACATCCACCGAGGAAGGAAAGTCGTCATCAGGTGAAATGCATCAGAATGGTAACTGAGTCCACTTAATCTGCTGCGGGTTCGTCTTCCTCATCAGTATAAAATTCTTCGGGGTAGCCTAATTCTTTCATCATCTGCATGCCCCATTCTTCGTCATCAGAAACATATTTGCCGTTAGGAAACTTCTTGGCAAAATCATCGAATTTGTCTAATTTATTCATCAAATCGTTGTATTTTTCCTCAATATCCTCACTTAACTTCTCAAGTTCTTCATCAGAGAGAGTTCCATTCTCATTCAGTCTGTTTATATCATAAATCTCCGAAAGCATCGGCTTGGAAATTTTGAACATTCTTGTGTAAGCCGACTTCCAATCGTCCACGCTCCAGTTGGCACCTTTGGCTTTGGCTTCATTAAGAAGGTCGGAGGCTGCCTGCGTTGGATTTACCTCTTCTTCTTGATTATCAGTATCAGACAATATGGAACCGACAAAGATGACTAAGAGGATTGCGCCAATCACCCCGGCAATAATGGCTAAATTGCGCTTGGAGTTGTTGCCTCTCCCGGTGGCTGGGGCGTATTTCGCCTTTTGGCCGGAATATGCATATGACTTTTGTCCGGAATATGGTGATGAATTCTGTCCTGAATATGGTGATGCCTTTTGTCCGGAATATGGCGAAGACTTCTTCTCCTCTTGCCTTGCCCCGCGTCTGCCCATGATGGTCGAGTCGTCATCATTCTTTTTTGCCGTCCCTCTGCTTATGACGGTCACGTCGTCATCGTCGAGTGCAAAAACTTCCACTTCCTCCTCGTCTTCATATTTGGAAACGGTAGGCTTGTCAATGGCGGTGACAAAGTCCTTTACAGTTTGGAACCGTTTTTTCTTTGTTGGCTCCATTGCCTTGGTGATGCAGGCGATGAGTGCATCGCTGACGTTGTATTTTTTCAGCTCCTGATAGGGGAATCCATAATTGAGGATGTCGGATGCTTCGGGGGCACGTTTGCCAGTAAGCATCTTGAACATGGTGGCTCCCAAGGCGTATACATCCATGGTCACGGGGAAATCCACACCTTCCCTGTATTGGGCTTGCTCAATAGGTGCGTAGCCTGGAGTGCCGCGGCCCACGGTCGTGCTTGTCTCTGGTTTACCGCTCTTGTCATACTCCTTTGAGAGTCCGAAGTCGATCAAGGCGGGTTCGCCGTTCTCGCGCATCATGACATTGCCTGGCTTGAGGTCGAGGTGCAGCATTCGTTTCCCGTGCATGAAAGTGAGTGCAGAACCTATTTTCTTGGCGATTCTGACAGTCTCGTCTTCCGTGAGCCTTCCCTTCGTCTTGATATAGTCATCAAGGCTGCCCCCGCCTATGAACTCCATGGCGTAATAGATGGTGTTGTTGGCAGGAAAGGACTCTATCACCTTGATGATGTTGGGATGTTGGAGCTTCCCAAGATTCTCGGCTTCCCTGAGGAATTTGTTCTTGTAGTCATCATAGATGCCACCCTTGCTGCCGCTAGTAACGGACGTGCCTTCACGACCATTGACATCGCGCATGAAGAATTCCTTGACGGCTACCTTCACGTCGATGTCGATGGTGCCCAGGCCACCTGCCATCTTCACCGTTGAAAGGTAGGTGATGCCAAAAGACCCTTGCCCCAATGTCTTGACGATTTTGTACTGATAGGATTTGCCTTGAAGTATTGTTCCTTGTGGTAATGTGTCCATCGTGTTTTTTATTTTTTGTCCCTACAATAGCAGTTGAACATATGGGGAGTGTGCCGAAAAACTACCACCGACGAATGGGAGGGTGAAGGAGGTTGTTGGAATGAAAAGGTAATGCTGTTAAAGGTCGGGGACACCCAGTTCTTTCTTTGTCTTTTCAATCCATGCTTTGTCTTCTACCACTTTTTTGCCGTTGGCGATTGTTTTGGCAAAATCTTCGAAATTGTCATATTCATCGTTGAGCTCCTTGACTTTTTTCTCCAAATCCTTGGCTTTTGCCTTTATTTCATTTGCTTTGGAGGGATTGTTTACCAAGTCGTCAACGATGTTTTGAAGTTCGACAACTATTGGTTTGCCCGTCAGCAGCAGTTCCTTGTATGCAGACTTCCATTCGTCTACGCTCCACTTTGCACCCTCTGCTTTTGCCTTGGCTAGCAAGTCGGCTACTGAAGCGGATGGGGCTTCCGCCTTTTTCTCTGTTTCAGAGGACTGCCCTGTTGACTCGGACGTTTGCTCTGCAGCCTCACCTGAAGTTGCTTCAGTAGCCTCACCTGTTGCATTGGAAACTTCGTCTGTGCTTCCAGAAGATTGTTCCGTTGGTGCTGGTTCGTTTCCTGCGGGGGCTGGTTCTTTCTTGCATGAGTTCATGCCAAGGCACAGTGCAAATGCCACTATTCCGATAAAGATTTTTTTCATAACTATTGGATTTGTGAAAATTATTGAATGTTTCGGCAAAGTTAGGCATTTTTCTCCGATTATGCAAAGTTATATGGTTGAAAATGAATAATGATGTGTTCTTTCCTGCAGTTTTGAATTCAAAGCCACATTGGCTATATGTCATTTATGTACTTTAAGTTCGTAGAAATTTTATCTTTGGAGAGTTTCGTGGTGAATGTATTGTGGTGTCTAACTTGGTTTAGGAGTGAAAGAGTTTCGCATCAAGGCGCATTGTTGTTGCTTCATAGTATCAGATGTTTGCAGATAATCATTTTTTATTGATTTTATGTCCACAGATTCAAATTTATTATTATATTTGCAGAATGTAAGAGAATGCATCTGCAAGCAATACCCCGCCAAGATGGTGCAACATGCCGACAATCTCTTCCTCGTGGGAGGATATCTGATTCGTCCGGTCTTGGCTGGCAAAGAGGCTGCTCCGGAAGATTAGCTTTCCATAACCGCGATACATGGATATGCTGAATCCACATTATTCTTTGCTTGATTATGAACAGAAGGGAATTCATCAGAAAATCTGCTGTGGCGACCGTCGGAGGACTGTTGCTCACCACACCGTTCGCCCAACTTGCTGCGCAGGGCAAAGACGATGAAACGGAAGATAGATCAAAAAACATAAATGACATGCAACCTATGAAAGTTTTATTAATCAACGGAAGTCCCCGAAGGAAGGGCAACACCTTCACTGCTCTTAGCGAAGTGGAGAAGCAATTGGAGAAGAACGGCATCGAGGCCGAAATCGTGCAAATAGGTGCCAAACCCGTCCGTGGTTGTGTCGCTTGCGGACAATGCAAGTCGAAAGGTCTCGGCAAATGTGTATTTGATGACGACATCTGCAATCAGGTGGCTGCGAAAATGGCCGAGTCTGATGCTTTGATTGTGGGGTCGCCGGTATATTACGGCCAACCCAACGGGTCGGTGCTCTCACTGATGCAACGACTCTTCTATTCTGCTGGGGAGACAGTGACGAACAAGCCTGCCGCCGCTATCTGCGTCTGTCGAAGGGGTGGGGCCACTGCTGCCTTCCAAACCCTCAACATGCCTTTCCAGATGATGAACATGCCTGTGGTCACATCGCAATACTGGAACATCGTCTATGGCGCTGCGGAGGGACAGGCGGCTCTCGACACCGAGGGTATGCAGACCATGAGAACTCTTGCCGACAACATGGCTTGGATGTTGAAAAAGATTCACGCTGCTGGAAAAACCGACTACCCGGAGCGTGAGCCATGGCAAATGATGAACTTCGTCAGATGAGTAGAGTGTTTAGTATCACGATAATGATATGAAAAGATTTTTGGCTTTCATCTTGGCTGCACTGGGACTGAACATCGCATGCAGTCAGAATTTCGAGAACACCGATGTCAAGGGATTCGCTGAGCTGATTGACAGCGCCGACGTGGTGATTCTCGACGTGAGGACGACAGACGAGTTCAACGAGGGGCACATCAAGGGTGCCATTCTTATCGACCAAAACAAAAGTGACTTCCTCGAACTGGTGAGGCAACTCTTGCCTAAGGAAAAGACCATCGCCATCTATTGCCGCAGCGGACGACGGTCTGCAAATGCCGCCGAACGTCTCGTCAAGGAGGGCTACAAACCTGTCAATCTGAAGGGTGGCATCCAGGAATGGAAGAAAGAGAACATGCCGGTGACGAAAGAATAAGATTGAACGATTTTGAAACGGTTGAACAAACGTAGGCGGAAACTGCTCGGAAAACTGCTCGTCAACACCAGGTTGAATGCTGACTTGCGGCGATATGCTGCCAATCGCCTCCGTAAACTCATGCATGACAGGGAGAAAAACACTGTCATACCTTTCCCCACCAATGCGATGATAGAATTGGGCAACGTATGCAACCTCCATTGCATGATGTGTCCGAGGGAATTCATCTACGGGAAGGAGATGGACAAGGGCTTCATGACGTTGGAACAAGCAGAAAAAATCATCGATGAACTATACCCTTACCTCGACTCCATAGGCTTGACGGGGTTGGGGGAAACGTTCCTCCATCCACATCTGGCAGATGTTGTCAAGTATGTGAAGGAAAAGAAAAAGAGCATCATCACCACCATCTCCACCAATGCTTACCAGAAGGACTACAAGGAGAGAATCGTGCCGGTGCTCCCGTTCGTCGACAACATACAGTTCTCTGTCGACGGGGTGGGGGAGGTCTATGAAACCATACGCCCGAAAACCTCATTCGACGAGGTGAGAGACAACATCCGCTTCACGATGGAAAAGGGGAAGAACGTCACTTTCATGGTCAACTGCGTCGTCATGCCGGAAAATTTCCGTGACATGCGCAATGTCGTCTTGTTCGCAAGGGAGATGGGCATGGGGTATGTCAACTTTAATCCCGTCAGCATCGCCTCGCAACCTCGGATGAAGCGTGATTTTTATCAGTTTTTCATATCGGAGGAATATCTGAAGGAGGTGGAGGCGTTGGAGGAGATGAAAAGGCAATTCCCCGACATGGAAATCACTGGGCCGCATTTCCCAAAGGATGCATCCTTCCACGACTGCATCTTCCCATGGGAGTACCCTTACATCACATGGGATGGATATTATGTTCCGTGTTGTGGAAAGCCGTTCCCCAAACTGTTGAATTTCGGCAATGTCTTCCATTCAAGTGTGATGGAAGTGCTCAATGGTGAGAAGGCGCAGGAGTTCCGCCTACAATGGCAGCGCAACACCCCGCCAACCTTCTGCCACAACTGCCAGTTGACAGATTTTTGATGGCTCTTCCTCTGGGAAAAATATGAAATTCGCCAATCCGGGATAAAGGCTGTTCCTATCACGAATTGGCGAATTCTCGAATTTTCTTTAGTAAAAGAAAAAAATAACTTGGTACTGTTTTTAACATATAATTCTTGCTTTGGCAAGCGTCTCCTTCGTCGCCGAGCGATCATTGAATTAGTCATAAATTCTTGCATTGGCAAGCGTCTCCTTCGTCGTCGAGCGGCTGTGCGTCAGAATTTTTGATTAATTAATGATAATTCTTGGACGAGCCAAGCGGCAGAGCCGAGCGCGTGTTCTTTATCATTCATCCCAATTCATTTTTTTATCGTCGCTTGTTTCTGTTCAGCTCGATTTATTTCACTCTCCACACGTTGAGGACGATGCCTTGGAACCCTGCACCGAAGTCTGGGGCGCAAAGGAAGAGGGAGTTGTTGAGCCACGCATATTTGCTGTTGCTGTCGGTCTCGAATTGCGGTGCGCATCGGAAATAGAAGGATGGTCTTCCTTCGGCATCCTGGCCGCTCCCTATGATGCCGCGGTTGCGCACATGGATGACCACGCCGTCATCGGTCTTGATGCAGTAGATGGCTTCCAACTCGGTGCGGTTGAGTGCCTTGTTGCCTAATTGGTAGTCGGCGCCGCCACTGAGGATGGTGCCTTTCAACAACGGGCCTTCGAAGGTGCCGCCGGTGATGGGGATGATGGTGCGGTCGCCATGCTGGGTGGGACCGGCGGAGTAGGCTTCGCCAAGGGTCACGCGCAATTGCATCACAAACTCCATTTCGGGAGCAGCTGGGGGCTGTTTCGGACTTTGGGGTTGGGCGACAACGCCTAAGGTGCAGAGCAAGGCGAAGAGGGTGAGGATGAGTCTGGTAGGTTGCATGGTCGTGGAATTTGTTGATATTATGATATTTTTGCCTCGTTTACATATGGAGAATTTGGGTCACTTGCGCTGGGTTGAGCGCCCATTCGTAAGTGTATGCCTCATCGGCTTCTTCCGACTTCTCCACGCGCTCAAGTCCTTGTGCCGCAGCCTTCATGTCAAGGAGTTTGCCAATGGTGAGTTTGGCTTCCAACTTGTGCAGATAAGCCTCGACTGAAGCACTGTTGGCTCCTTTCAATGTCTGTGAGGTGAAAGGCATTTCGAGCCAGATGATTTCGCGTTTCGCAACGTCGAGGATGCCGAAGACCAGGCCTTTGGAGAGGTTGCCTTCGCTGATGCGCACCATGTGCTGCACGCAGGAGGGGTCGTAGGCCACGCCGTCTTCCTCAGACACCTTCATCTCGTAGGCGGAGTTCATCCACCCCACGAAAAGGTTGGGGGAGAGGGCGCCGGTGGAGTAGGCGTTGCAGGTGAAGATGGCATACCTCGCATTTGCTGCCTCCAATTCCGGAAGGGAGAGTTCGATATATTCTGCCGTGCCCACCTTCTCGGGGATGGAGCGGATGTCGCCGGAGTGCTTGGCACCCACGCAGGTCAGATGGTAGTAGGCACATTCTTCCATACCGCCATTTGCAAGGGAGATGCGGCAACTCAAGTCCATGTCGAGATGCTGCGCGTGCAAGCCCTTGCCCCATTGCATAAAGAGGCGAACGGCATCGCCTTCCACGGGGAAACGGATGCCTGTCAGGGCGCACGACGCATCCTGAATGGTGGCGGAGCGGTCGCCCACGCTGACAGGGATGTGATACAGAGACGGATCGATGAAGATGGTCTTGGCTTCTGTCTTGACGGCGGCAAACCGTCTTGCCATCGATTTCTGATAGAGGTTGATGACGCTTTCCACCATTTCCTTGCGCTCTTCGTCACTGTAAAGAGCCAACAACTTGTGGGCTTCGAGCTGATGGGTCACACCGGTGATGGGACGGGCGAGGCGTGTCTCTTTGGGGTCGAAATAGGCTTCTGCTGCATTGCCGAGGGAAAGCAGCAGGCGGGCGGGTAACTTGTCGGCAACTTCCTCGAAGGCGGCAAGAACCTTGTCGCTGCCGAGACGGAGCATCGAGGAAAACAGACAACGGGAGAAGGCTCCTGGACGTTCTTGAAGGATGGACAGCACCTTCGAGGGGTCCTCTGCTTGGGCCACACGTCCCTGCCAAGTGTCATAGTCTTGCTTGTAGAACACGTCGAGAAGTAGGGCAAGGTGGTTGAAGCCATTCTTACGGGAATATTCGCCCAACCTTAGGGCGCGGATGATGCGCACCCACATGCCACGCTTCGGATTCATGTCCTCCGCGGCCTGACGGGCAGACATGGGAAGGGCGTTCAACCATCGTGCCACACGAAGGCAGGTGCTGCGGTCGTATTTCAGAAGCAGGTTCTTCTTCATGCTTTCTCCTGCATCCATGCTTTGGTCTAAAGGACCCCACATGTGTGAGTATAACTTCTTGGCATGGGCTACAAGTGTCTTTGGCTCGATAATCTGCAAATGGCCGGTTTTCTCATACCAAAGGTAGCGTAAGATGTCGGTGGGGGTCTTTAGAAGTTTCGTCGCCTCCTCGGCCTTGCCTTGCTCCACCAACAATTTGATGACGAGCATGGCGGTTTCCTTCATCGTGACTTCCACTTGGTCGGGCAATGGCAACTCGCGGAGCAGTTGCGCCAGCGAGTCCTTCTGGGTGCCGTCGAGCGGCGTGGCGGAGGTGAGAAGGGATGTGAAGACATTCTGCATGTCCTCAAGGGTGAACAGACGCAGTTCCTTCAACTTGCTGGCCTGGCCCTTATAGACATAATTGGCGGTCTTGAAGGGCTTTCCGCAGAAGGGACAGCCGTTGTAACGCTCGATGGGGAACGTGCCCTCGGGGATGAGATGGCCGCAAGGAAGGGTGGTGCCCTTGAACCCTGCTTCCTCGCCGAAGATGTTGGCTAACATTGTGACGATATGGTCGACAATCGTTTCTCCTGTTGGCACTTGCCATCCTTTCACCAGCGGGGCCCAGTTGAGATTCACACCCATCACGTCATTGATGCATGATGTGATGTCTGCCAGATGGTCGATGGAAACGGCGTTCAACGCATGGAGCAGTTCCTCACTGACACAGAAACCATTCTCTTTCAAGCGGGCGAGGAATGCCATCGCAGGCATGCTGGCCTCGGATTGCATGTCGATGTCCTCGCGGCGGATGTCGAGGAATACGGCGCGGTAGCGCAGGGCTATTTTCGTCAATGTCTTGTTCTTCATGTCTATCGAGGTTTGGGAACCATAAAAAATTTTCATGGCACTTTTGAAATGCAAATATAGACATATTTTTTGATATGACAACATCTACTATCAAAAAACCTTTCCTTCCTTCGGGTTTTAGTTTTTTTTTTACTACTTTTGCCATGTTTTAGCTACAAGAGGTTGCAACACATCTTAAACTCATACCATGTACGAATTATCACAAAATACCATCCTCCACGGGAGGGCTTACAAATACAAGATTGTTAAGAGGCTGGGGCAGGGCGGATTTGGCATCACATATCTTGCAACGGTGCAGATGGTCGGGGAGTTGGGATCCATCGACACAGAAGTGAAGGTCGCCGTCAAGGAATTCTTCATGCGCGACATCAACGGCCGCGGCAGGGATGGCTCTACTGTGACTTGCGGCAGCAAGGGGGGCGTCTACGACAATTACAAGAAGAAGTTCAGCAGAGAGGCCCTCAGCCTTAGCAGACTCCAGCATCCCAATATCATCAAGGTGATTGAATCCTTCGAGGCCAACAACACCGTCTATTTTGTCATGGAGTTCCTCGATGGTGGCAGCTTGAGAGACTACATCGAAAAAAAAGGAAGACTCACCACCAAGGAGGCGATTTCGATATCAAAACAGATAGGCGAGGCGCTATCCTTCATGCATGGGAAGCGCATGCTGCACCTTGACCTCAAACCTGGCAATGTCATGATGCGTGAGGAAAACCATCCTGTCTTGATTGACTTCGGACTCTCCAAGCAGTATGACAGTAACGGAAACCCGGAATCGAGCACCACGGTGGGAGGGGGGACGCCTGGATTCGCACCCGTTGAACAACTCCTGTACAGGGATGCCAGGGATTTCCCCATGGGGATGGATGTGTATGCTTTCGGTGCCACCCTCTTCAACATGCTCACAGGGAAGTGCCCTCCCGATTCCTCCGTCATTCTCAACGATGGATTTCCTTTGGATGATTTGAAGGAATGCGGCGTCGGCGATGGACTCACCGCTTGCATCGTCAAGGCCATGGCGCCGGTGGTGAAAGCTCGCTATAAAACGGTGAAGGATTTCGTCGCCGCCATAGCACAATATGAAAATGAGGTGGGGAAGAAAACTGTGGCCAATGATTTCGTAAGGGGGAAAGGTCAACGTAAGGAAGAGAATTGGAAATCACAAGGGGCGAATCTTGAAGATGCTGCAGCATGTTTTGACTATGGACAAAAGTACTATTATGGCTATGGCGTGCCTAAGGATTACGCCAAGGCCTTCGCTTGGTTTCGCAAGGGGGCGGAACAAGGAAATGATGATGCGCAGTTCACCCTTGGATTGATGTATGATTTCGGTCAAGGTGTGGCTCAGAGCTTTACCGATGCAGCAAAATGGTATACTATGGCGGCAGAACACGGGAATGTCGGTGCACAGTTCAGCCTTGGTGCGATGTACGAATGTGGACAAGGTGTGCCTCAAAGCTTTGTCGAATCTGAGAAATGGTATCGCAAGGCTGCAGAACAAGGAAACGCTGGAGCACAGAGCAACCTTGCCTTGAAGTATTTCAACGGTCAAGGTGTGTCTCTTGACTATGTCGAGGCGGCGAAATGGTTTCACAAGGCTGCCGAACAGGGTAACCTGAAAGCACAGAGTTATCTCGGTAAGATGTTCTTGGATGGACGGGGGGTGGCTCAAAACCATGCCGAAGCCCTGAAATGGTTCCGCAAGGCAGCAGAAAGGGGCGATACCGCCTCGCAGTGTCATCTTGGAAAAATGTACGAGAAAGGCATGGGGGTGGCTCAGAACTACAATGAAGCTGTGAAATGGTATCGCAAGGCGGCAGAGCAAAGGGATGTTTATGGTCAGTATGCACTTGGGACCATGTATCGTGACGGACATGGTGTGCCTAAGGACTATGTGGAATCCGTAAGATGGTTCCGAATGGCGGCTGAACAGGAATATGCCGATGCCCAAAACGCCCTTGGATTAAGATATGAGTATGGGCAAGGCGTGCCTCAGAACTTCGAAGAGGCGATGAAATGGTATCGTAAGGCGGCTGAAAAGGGGAATGCCAAAGGCCAGGTCAACCTTGGATGGATGTTTGGCAACGGTCGGGGGGTACCTAAAAACGACTCTGAGGCTGTGAAATGGTATCGCATGGCTGCTGAGCAAGGCAATGCTTTTGCGCAGTATAACCTCGGATTGATGTATGAAAACGGTCGTGGCTTGCAAAGAGACCTGTCGTCTGCCAGGTTCTGGTATGAAAAGGCGGCTGCAAAAGGATATGAGGAAGCCAGGAAACGATTGAATGCATTAAAAGGTAAATAGAAAATCAAAAGAAGTGGCATCCACCATCTATGTTGGTGTGATGGGTTCTTATGTTTCATTGCGAATCTTTTAGAAAACAACTGTTCATTATGAAAAAAACATCGATTATATTACCTTTCGTCATCGTTGTTGCCGCATTGATGTCAAGTTGTATCTTCAAGGTCAATATCAATGACAATGGGGTGAATGTCGTTTCTCTCTCCCCCAAAGGGTTTGATGACGCACCGTCGTGCAAGATGACCTTGAATGAGTTTTCTGCCATTGAAAACAACACTCCCTTGTCTGTCGATTATTGTCGTTCGGAAGAATACAAAGTGGTCGTCCTTGGCGATACCACCTTGGTGGACAGTCTGAAAACAGAAATCCGAAATGGGAAATTGGTCTTGGGGATGAAGCCTGGTACCTACCATGACCTTTGGTTGAAAGTGTTGGTGTATGCTCCGCGCATCTCAGCCCTTCATCAGAATGGCAGTGGTCAGTTCTTGTGTGACTCTGTCAGCGACAATGAGGGACGCTTCGACGTGGTTGCCTCAGGTAGTGGCGACATCACCATCAAAGGCATCGAATGCAAGGATGTGCAAATGGAGGTCAATGGGAGCGGTAACGTACAGGCGGAAAAGGTGGTGTCTCAAGCGGCTGTGTTGTCTATCAATGGTTCCGGCTCCATACGCATACCTGACTTTTTGGTAAGGGAAATGTTGGACGCCAACATCAACGGCAGTGGCGACATCTCCGTCGACGGTTCTGCAAACAAGGTCAAGGCGAATGTCAATGGCTCCGGCTCCATCACAGGAAAACTGAAGCACCAGGATCTGGAAAGTTCAAAAGTAGGCAGCGGGAGCATAGATTTGAAGAAAGAATAGTGGAATCCACTTAAAGTCGACTCAACATCCTTATAATTAGTCATCGCAGAAAAAATAGTCTACGGAGTCAAGGAGTTTGGGAGTTCCTATGTGCTTTAGGCACATTCTCCTCTTACTCCTCAACTCCGTAGACACCTTTTTTATCCAAAGTTTTATGGAATGTCTACGGACTATTAGGGCTCTTCTTTGAATGCATTGAGCCCTTTGAATCCAGCTTTCAGACGCTAACCTTATTTCACACCTGCCCAGAGGGAAAGGTCTTTCTCTGCGATGAAATTGAGGCCGCTGAGAATGATGGTCTCTCTTGCCTTTTCCGGGTTGTCGGTGCGGAAGACGAGGATGCCCTTTCCCCTGAGGAGGAAGCTATACATGTAGGTGAGGCCTATGCCGGCGTTGCTGAGCACCTCCACGGCGTCGGCAGCCCTTCCGGGCTGGTCGTCGAGCTCCAGGGCGAAGACGTCGGAGAGGGCGACAGGGATTCCTGCCTTCTTCAGTCCCTCGAAGGCGCGGAGGGGTTCGCTGCAAATGACGCGGTAGATGCCGTTTTCCGCGGTGTCGGGAATGGTGGACGCGATGATTTGAATGCCGAAGCGTCGGAAGAGGTCGAGCACTTTTACGAGCGACCCGGCCTTGTTCTCAATGAATATGGATAATTGATGAATGGTCATGGTATGAAGGTGTTGGTTAGAACAGTTTGCGCAGGTCTTTCACCCTGACGGCCTTGCCTTCGTCGGAGGCGTGGATGCCGCCCTTGGGGAGCAGTTTCACTTTCGGAGTGACGAGTATCTCATCTTTGAGCAGGCGGGTGATTTCCTTCGTCAGGCGTTGCAGACGCTGGTAGTCGTCGGTAAACAACTCACGAAGCTCCACTTCCACGGTCATGGTGTCGTTGCCGTTCACCGTTTCGAGCGTGATGAGGTAGTCGGTGCTTAATTCCTTGAATTTCAAGAGAATCTTTTCTATTTGGATGGGGAAGATGTTCACGCCCTTGAGAATCATCATGTCGTCGCTGCGTCCTTGCAGTCTCGACAACCGCTTGTGGGTGCGTCCGCAGGGGCATGTGCTGCCGATGATGCTCGTGAGGTCGCGTGTGCGGTAGCGCAGCAGCGGCATCGCCTCACGGTTGATGGTGGTGAT
>Ga0247610_10001632_pt1 | contig 27502 bp, 17 predicted proteins | sample 174DNAGHGhighgp2_FD_193483 | JGI IMG/M metagenome (GOLD analysis project Ga0247610, IMG submission 193483) | Sheep rumen microbial communities from Palmerston North, Manawatu-Wanganui, New Zealand - 1742 DNA GHGhigh gp2 | ecosystem: Host-associated > Mammals > Digestive system > Stomach > Rumen...
TTGCTTGATGTAAAAGGTAAAAGGGATAAAGGAAAATGTTTATTGTTCGACAATGCTTTCTCGCGTGGTGAGGTAGGCATTCCTATCAACGGTCTGGTGTGGATGGGCAGTTACGAGGATATGCTGAATCGCATGGAGTCGAAGTTGGAGCAGGGCTTTAGATGTATAAAACTAAAGATCGGTGCCATAGACTTCGACCAAGAGTTGGAATTGGTAAAGCGTATTCGTCAGCGTTTCTCATACCACGAGGTAACGTTACGCCTGGATGCCAATGGTGCCTTCCCTTTCGAGGATGCGTTATATAAGTTGGAACTGCTGTCACAATATAACATTCATTCCATTGAGCAGCCTATCAAGCAAGGACAGTGGTCGTTAATGGCAGAGCTATGTAGAGAATCACCACTACCCATTGCCTTGGATGAAGAGCTGATAGGCATCAATGACCCAGATATGAAGCGCCAAGTGCTGAACATCATTCGGCCGGCATACATTATTTTGAAACCCTCGCTGCATGGTGGCATGATGGGGACACGTGAATGGGTTGACGTTGCTCGTGATATGGGTATAGGGTCATGGATTACTTCTGCACTGGAAAGTAATATTGGTCTGAATGCCATTGCGCAATTATGCGCAGACATCTATGGTGACCACATCAGCATGGCGCAGGGATTGGGAACCGGACAGCTGTTTACAGACAACATATCTATGCCGTTAGAGATAAGAGGTGACAAGTTATGGGTTACGACGAATTCTTGACCGAGTGGCATAACGATAGTCCTACGTTGTTGGTACATACCAGTGGCTCTACCGGACAGCCTAAACCCTTGCTGGTAGAGAAACGGCGCATGGAAGCCTCGGCACGTATTACTTGTCAGTTTTTGGGACTGAAGGAGGGTGATACTGCATTGCTGTGTATGTCTCTGGACTACATAGCAGGTAAGATGATGGTAGTGCGTGCCCTGACATGTGGCTTGCGACTGGTGAGAGTAGAACCTACAGGCTGTCCAGAGTGGGAGGGTGATATAGACTTTGCTGCAATGGTGCCCTTACAAGTATGGAACTTGTTGCATAGCGATGCAGGATGTAAACGCTTAAAACAAGTACGACACTTGATTATAGGTGGAGGTTCTATTAGTCCTGAACTGGAACAGGCCCTTCAAGAGTTCCCCAATGCAGTGTGGAGTACGTATGGCATGACGGAGACCCTCTCGCATATTGCTCTTCGACGACTCAATGGCCCAGAGCGTAGTGAGTGGTATTCACCCTTGGAGGGAGTGGATGTCTCACTTAATGATGAGGACTGTCTGATCATCAATGCTCCTGCTGTACATGATGGTCCTTTGGTGACTAATGATATATGTATTCTTCATGGGGAACATCAACTGAAGTTCCGTATCTTGGGCCGAAAGGATAATGTTATTTGCAGCGGTGGACTGAAGATACAAATAGAGGAGGTAGAGCAACTGTTGCGTCCACATCTTCATCATCCCTTCCTTGTTACCAAAGCTCCAGACCCGCGACTTGGGGAACAGATGGTCCTGTTAACCGAATCGGAAAACCGTGATGACCTGTGTCAATGCTGTAGAGAGGTGCTTCCCCGTTACTGGCAGCCGCGACGTATTATTACCGTTCCCCATATACCCATGACAGAGACTGGTAAACCTGCACGCGCCCAAGCAGCTCGCTTGGCAGCCGCTATGCAATCATGAGTCTTTGTCACACAATACTCAACCCTCGCGATAGAAATCAAGGGCTTCCTTGATTTCATCTTCATTGGCAGTCTGGTTGATGCGTATGTCGCCAATGTCACCCAACAAGGTGAAATTGATGTCGCTTCCAATATTCTTTTTGTCGTGATGCATCAGTTCCAGAAGTTCAGGATAGTCTTTACATGTAACAGTCAGTTGTCCGTAATGCTCACGGATGAACTGTACCGTCTGACGTAGCTTGTCAACAGGAAATCCCGTTTTTGCTGTGCTGAGATAGAGCTCGACAATGAGTCCCCATGCTACTGCATACCCATGTAGGACGGGTGTGCGTCGCATGGCGAACGATTCGAAAGCGTGTCCGGCAGTGTGGCCTAAGTTCAGTGCTTTGCGAATGCCCTGCTCCGTTGGGTCTTCTGTGACGATGCGTTGCTTCACGGCGACGCTTCTCTCCAGTAAGGCAGCGATGTCAGTGGTTTTTATGGTTTCAATAGGATAGGAAAGTAGTTCTGCCCAGTGCTCCTTGTCGCTGATCAGCCCATGCTTCAGCATTTCGGCATAACCGGAAAGAAGATTCTCCATGTCAAGCGTTCTAAGGAAGGTGGTGTCGAGAATTACAGAGGCGGCATTGTTGAATACACCCACCTCATTCTTCAATCCTCCAAAGTTGATACCTGTTTTGCCTCCCACGCTGGCATCTACCATTGACAATAACGTCGTGGGGATGTTGATATACTGGATACCGCGCTTGAAGGTCGATGCAGCAAAGCCCCCTAAGTCGGTTACCATGCCTCCGCCCAAGTTAATCATTAACGAGTGGCGTGTAGCACCACCTTGCTGCAGCTTGCTCCATACGTGAGCCAGCGATTCTAATGTCTTGTTGGTGTCGGTAGCTCCAATGATGATGAGTTGTGCCTCGTTCAGACATTCAAAGGTCTGAACGATAGGCCAACAGCATTTCTGTGTCGTCTCGTCACACAACACGAAAAGTCGGTCGTGGGGGCATTCGCCAATCGCAGTACAAAGCGATTGCTTCAAGTCTCTTGACAGTATTACTTTCTGTTTTTCCATAACTTGGCTGCAAAAGTACGAAAAATAATTGAATTGATGAACTAAATAACTAAGGAAATAGCTTGCATTTGGGCTTTTTTTTATTATCTTTGCATGTTGTACAGTATAAGTGTGTTTTTCCCGAACTAACATTTAATATCTAATTTGCCTCGGGGCAAAAGGTAGCGTGCCTCTGGACAAATGGTGCTGTTCCTATAGGCAAATGGTCATGTGCCCCAAGGCATTTCCTCATTCCATATAGGTTCATTTCACTTCCATCATTTCTTTGTATCCCTATGTACATCGGTATAGCATCCCTGTATATATCTATTGCTTCTCCAACTTAATTGAAGAAAAGCCACTTTGGTTGACTCTATGAATTGTATAAGTCGGAATCTTTATGTCTTCTCTTAGCGTGAATGATACTTTTATTTTGCGGCAATCCAACAGCCAACTGCCATGATGGCTGCGGACATGATGAATGTCATGGAACGAATTTTAAAAGGCTTAGAACTGATTTATTTTGTACTTCGAATTAAACTTTTGTGTTTCAGATGCGTCAAAAAGAGAAATTATGTGTAAAAAAAACAATATAACGAGAAAGTTATGAACAGACTCTTATTATCAATCATGCTTGCCATTATGGCTTTAACCATTCATGCCCAGCAAAAAATCACAGGAATTGTTGTTGACAAACAAACTGGCGAGACGGTACCTGCAGCAACAGTAAAATTGCTCAAGACAGACTCTACCATGGTTCGTGGCGTACTCTCGAACGAGGACGGTCTATTCACAGTGGAGGCCGCCAAGGGACGTTATATTCTGCAGGTGACCAGTGTGGGCTATACAACATACAATCAAAATATAACGGTGGCAGACAATGACCTGGCACTGGAGTATGTCAAACTGGAAAGCGATGCCATCATGTTAGGAGAAGCCGTGGTGGTGGGCCAGGCTGCCAAAGTAGTGCTTCGCAAGGATACGTTTGTGTACAATGCCAGCGCTTTCCGTACCCCCGAAGGTTCAACCATTGAAGAATTGGTGAAACGTCTGCCTGGTGCTGAAATCAGTGAGGATGGTACCATTAAGATAAATGGTAAGGAGGTAAAAAAGATAAAGATAGACGGTCGAGAGTTTATGACTGGTGATACGCAGACAGCGCTGAAGAACCTCCCGACCAGTATCGTTAACCAGATAAGAGCTTACGACGAGAAGAGTGACTTGGCACGAGTAAGTGGCATAGAAGACGGTAATGACCAGACTGTGCTCGACTTTGGAGTAAAACCAGGAATGAACCATGGCATCATGGGTAATGTAGATCTGGCAGCAGGAACCAAGCACCGTTATGCCGACCGAATCATGGGTGGTAAGTTTGATAGCAAACTGACCATGATGGCGATGCTGAATGCCAACAATACCAATGATATGGGTTTCCCTGGTGGTGGAGGTGGCTTCCGTGGCGGTATGGGTCGTCAGGGCTTGACTGCTAATAAAATGATAGGTGTCAACATCAACTATGAACCCAGCAAGACGTTCAAATGGGATGGTAGCATACGTTGGAACCATAGCGATGGTGATGCTTTCTCTCGCCGTTCGTCCCAGAACTTCTACACTACCAGCGGTTCATTTAACAACAGTAACAGTCAGAACTATACGCGTGCTAACCGTTGGAACGGCCAAATGCGCATTGAGTGGCAGCCCGACACGATGACCAACATTATGTTCCGACCTACCTTTAGCTATAACTCCAACGACGGACAGACGGGCAGCACGTCGGCAGCCTACAACATTGATCCTTATCTCTATACCGATGACCCGTTGTCGGTTGTCGGTCTGCAGGCACTAATGGCTGCTAACGACACTTCGGTGGTGAACCACCAGATAAACAATACTCTCAGTTATGGCAGTACCACATCGCTGGGTGGAATGTTGCAGTTAAACCGCAGATTAAGCTCTACAGGACGTAACGTAACGTTGGTGTTTAACGGTAACTATGGCGAAAGTAAGAATACGTCACTGCAGAACAACGTCGTTCATCTGTTCCAGATACTCGACCGCCTGGGCAATGACTCGACGTTCCAGACCAATCGTTACAATTTGACTCCTACCAAGAACTGGAACTACAGCGTGCGTGCTACTTATAGTGAACCCATCATGAAGCAGACCTACCTACAGTTCAGCTACGAGTTCCAGTATCGTTATCAGAAGAGCGACCGCTCAACCTACGACTTCAGCGAAGGCTATGACTTCAGTAATATCGTTCCTGCCTATCGCGGATGGAACGACTACTTGTCGCTCCTAACACGTCCATTGGATGACTATTTGGATGTACCTCTAAGTCGTTTTTCGGAGTATAAGAACTACATCCATACGGCAGAGGTGATGTTGCGCATCGTTCGGCCGGCCTATAACTTCAATGTAGGTGTACAGTTTATTCCCCAGTCGTCGCACTTCATTCAGCGTTATCAGGGCATAGAGACCGACACCACACGTACAGTGTTCAACTTTACGCCGACAGCAGACTTCCGTTGGAAGATTTCGGACGTAAGCCAGTTACGTTTCAACTATCGCGGACAGTCGTCTCAACCCTCTATGAGCAACCTGCTCGACATTACCGACAATAGTGACCCGATGAACATTACCAAGGGTAATCCAGGATTGAAACCTTCGTTCAGTAACAACTTCCGTCTGTTCTATAACAACTACATGTCTGACCACATGCGTGCTATGATGGCCAACATCAACTTCCGAACCACCAGCAATAGTATAGCTAACATGGTGACTTATGACAAGAAGACTGGTGCGCGTACCACCCAACCACAGAACATTAACGGCAATTGGAACGCATCAACCTTCCTCATGTTCAATACGGCCATTGATTCGGCAGGTTACTACAACATCAATACATCGACCAACCTGAGTTATAACAATAACGTGGGTTATACCAACCTGGATCGCAGTGCAACGGCCACTAAGAGCAAGACCCGCACGTTCACCATTGGTGAGCGCCTGGCAGCCAGTTATCGTAACACATGGCTCGAGTTAGAACCCAGCGGTTCGTTCAACTATACCCATTCACGCAACAACGTCCAGACAAACGCCGACCTTGACACATGGACCTTCTCCTACGGCATGTACGTGAACGTGACAATGCCTTGGGGAACTATTTTAGCCACGGATTTGAACATGAACAGTCGCAGAGGATTCAGCGACGAGTCGATGAATACTAATGAGCTGATATGGAACGCACAGATTTCCCACAGCTTCCTTAAAGCCAAAAACCTGACTGTCAGTCTGCAGATGTATGACCTTTTGAACCGACAGTCAAACATCTCGCGCACCATTAATGAAATGATGCGTAGCGACACGGAGTACAACTCCGTCCACCAGTATGCCATGTTGCATGTCATTTACCGTCTGAATATCTTTGGTGGCCGTGGAGGCCGTGGAGGCTTCGGTGGTCCTGGCGGTCCGGGAATGGGACGTGGTGGACGTGGTGGCGGCTTCGGAGGCGGTCGTCCCGGTGGCGGCTTCGGAGGTGGCGGCCGTCGCTTTTAAGCTTGATACGCTTTTATGTGAACGCCTTTGACAGCTCGTCCGCTGGGGTCATTCATATTTCGGAATGTTTCATCCCACTGTAGAGCGATGGCTGTTGAGCATGCGACGGAAGCCTCAGAGGGAACGCTACGTGCCGCTGAGTCGGAGGGGAAATGTTCTTCGAAGATGGAACGGTAGTAGTACTCTTCTTTGTTCTTCGGTGGATTAATGGGGAATCGCTCGCTTGCGTGCTCCATTTGTTCGTCGGAAACGGCTGCAGCGGTGACCGACTTCAGCGTATCAATCCATGAATATCCTACGCCATCAGAGAATTGTTCTTTCTGTCGCCAGGCCACTTCGTCGGGCAGTAAGTGGGCAAAAGCTTCACGAATGATTTTCTTCTCAATGGTCTGTCCTGGGCACATCTTCGCTTGTGGATTAGTTCGCATGGCAACATCGAGGAACTCTTTGTCGAGGAAAGGCACTCGTCCCTCGATACCCCATGCTGCCAGACTCTTATTAGCTCGTAGGCAATCATAGAGATGAAGTTTTGACAGTTTTCTTACTGTTTCTTCATGAAAATCCTGAGGCGTCGGTGCTTTGTGGAAATAAAGATATCCGCCAAATATCTCGTCTGCTCCTTCACCTGATAGAACCATTTTTATTCCCATCGATTTGATGACACGTGCCAAGAGGTACATTGGCGTAGAGGCACGTACTGTAGTGACATCGTATGTCTCAATGTAGTAAATAACGTCACGTATAGCATCGAGCCCTTCCTGTATCGTGTAGTTGATTTCGTGGTGTACAGTACCTATATGTTCAGCTACTCGTCTTGCCTTTTCTAAGTCGGGTGCTCCTTTGAGTCCAACGGCAAACGAGTGGAGTCGAGGCCAGTAGGCACGTGTTTGTGAGTTGTCCTCAATGCGGTTTTGGCTGAACTTCTCTGCAATGGCTGAGATGACACTGCTGTCCAATCCACCCGAGAGCAGCACGCCATAGGGTACGTCAGACATAAGTTGCCTTCGTACAGCATCCTGTAGTGCATCATGAATAGCATCGACGGAGGCCGAGTTGTCTTTTACAGCATTGTATTCAAACCAGTCGCGCCGATAATATCGCTGCATGTTAATACCTTCACGGCTGTAAAGGTAGTGGCCAGGCAGGAAAGGCTCATAGCGTTCGCATTGTCCTTCAAGTGCCTTGAGTTCAGAAGCGACATATACAGTCCCGTCTTCATCATAGCCGATATAAAGCGGAATGACACCAATGGGGTCTCGTGCAATGAGAAATTCGTTGTTCTGTTCGTCGTAAAGTACAAAGGCGAAGATGCCGCTGAGTTGTTCGAGCAGTGAGCTAATACTCAACACCTGTTCTGTGGTGGGGAGCTTCTGGCACCATTCTCTATAAAGAGAAAGAATAACCTCGCAGTCAGACCGTGTCTGAAAGTCATATTGTCCAGCATAACGTCGGCGAATCTCCTGATGATTGTATATCTCACCATTAACAGCAAGCACCTGTTGCTTGTCAGGTGAAAACAACGGTTGTCCACCAGATTCCGGATCAACGATAGAGAGTCGTTCGTGTGCAAGAATGGCAGAACTTCCACAGTAAATACCACTCCAGTCCGGTCCTCGGTGTCTGATTTTCTGACTCATCTTTAAAGCTTTCTGACGTAAGTCCTGCGTCTGTTGCTTCACATTTAAAATAGCTACAATTCCACACATAATAGATATTTATTATTTACTTATTTTCCGTTTGTACATTTTCTCTCAAAGATACGAGAGATAAAGATAATTTGTTAATGCAGGATACTCGGCGGCAAGGGTGTCAATTTGCTTGACTGAAGGTACTATGCCCAGTTCCTTTCGCCACTTTCTGACTGTAATGCCTGCTTGCATTCCCGGCGTTTCGCCGTCTACCCGTAGCCTTTCCATATTCATGTTTCGTTCCAATCCGATGGCTCTGGCAATCTGGAAATCAGAGAATCCGCATGTCTTAGCCTCCCGCATTAAGTTTACGAAAGCTGGTGTTTCGAGGTATTCTGTTAGTTCCATTGGGTCCATACATAAAGCCATGTCAGCAAGTTGTTGATATTCGTGGAGCTCGTTGTCAATGTTGGTAATGTGATGAAGTTTGTGTAGAAACCATCGGTCTATCCTTGTTAAATCATGAATCTGGTCAACAGTATAACCTTGTTTCATTGCCTTAGACACGACGAAAATACGCATGTCGGTGGGTTCGTGTAGTGCCTTGGGTATATCATTGATGATTATTTCATGGTTTTCAACGAAGCCGTGCATGCCTTGCCCAATCATTCTCAGTCCTTTCTGTATGGCTTCTTCAAACGTACGCCCGACAGCCATTACCTCACCAACGCTCTTCATTGATGAACCAAGTTGTCGTTTAACACCATGAAACTTGGTCAGATCCCATCGTGGTATCTTTACAACTACATAGTCAAGTGCTGGCTCAAAAAAAGCAGATGTGGTTTTTGTGACAGAATTTTTTAGTTCGAAGAGCCCATATCCTAACCCCAGTTTTGCTGCGACGAATGCCAGTGGATAGCCTGTTGCCTTAGATGCTAATGCAGACGAACGGCTAAGGCGTGCATTAACCTCAATAACACGGTAGTCCTCTGACTGTGGGTCCAGTGCATACTGTACGTTACATTCACCGATAATGCCAATGTGGCGAATAATCTTGATAGCAATTTCTCTGAGTTTGTGGTATTCGTTATTATTGAGTGTTTGTGACGGAGCTACGACAATGGATTCTCCTGTATGGATGCCCAGTGGGTCGAAGTTTTCCATGTTACAGACCGTGATACAGTTGTCATATTGGTCGCGTACCACCTCATACTCTATTTCTTTCCAGCCTCGTAGCGACTTCTCTACTAAGACCTGCGGTGAAAAAGAGAAGGCCTCTTCTGCTTGTGCCTGTAATTCCTCAGCGCTGTCACAGAAACCGCTTCCCAGCCCTCCAAGTGCATAAGCAGCGCGCAGGATGACAGGGAAACCTAATTCTGCTGCTGCCTGTTGTGCTTCTTCAATATTACTACAGGCATGGCTCTTGATGGTTTTTACGCCAATCTCGTCGAGTCGTTGAACAAACAAGTCTCTGTCTTCAGTGTCGATGATGGCTTGAATAGGAGTACCGAGTACCTGAACACCGTATCGTTCCAAAACACCTCTACGGTACAACTCTACACCGCAGTTGAGTGCTGTTTGTCCACCAAATGATAGCAATATGCCGTCAGGGCGCTCTTTCTCTATGATACGCTCTACGAAGTCTGGCTGAACTGGTTGGAAATATACTGTATCTGCCACATCCTTTGATGTCTGTACTGTAGCGATGTTCGGGTTGATGAGCACAGAGTGTATGCCCTCTTCTTTAAGGGCCTTGAGTGCCTGTGCACCACTATAGTCAAATTCACCAGCCTGCCCAATCTTTAGCGCTCCACTTCCTAATAACAATACTTTCTTCATGTGTTTATTCATTATCATATCATATTTACGAATTCATCAAACATCCATTCTGTGTCAGTAGGTCCCGAACAGGCTTCGGGGTGAAACTGGGCTGAAAACCAAGGGTGAGTCTTATGACGTATGCCTTCGTTCGACCCGTCATTCATATTTTGGAACAGTGGCTCCCAGTCTGCAGGCAGGGTAGTGTCATCTACGGCAAAGCCATGATTCTGGGAAGTAATGAAGCATTGAGTTGCTCCCACCCGTCGTACTGGTTGATTATGTGAGCGATGACCATACTTCAATTTGTAGGTCTTGGCTCCTGCAGCAAGGGCTAACAACTGATTTCCCAGACAAATACCCATACAGGGACGAACCTTGTCGTTCTTGAGAAACCTGCGGATGTGTTCCACCGTTACCTTACAATGCTCAGGATCTCCAGGACCATTAGACAAAAAGAGCCCGTCGAAGTCAAGCTGGTTGAAGTCGTAGTCCCATGGTACTCTGATAACCTCAACGTTTCGCCGCATGAGGCAACGAATGATATTAGCTTTTACTCCACAATCGACAAGTACGACTCTTTTACCTTTTCCTTCGTTATAGTGTATTACATTTTGGCAGCTAACACACTTTACCCAGTTGATGGCCCCATAGTCTATTTGTTCTAAACTCTTTGATGTAGCTTGGCAAAGACATATCCTGCCCATCATAACTCCTTTCTCCCTGAGTATCTTGGTAAGCCTGCGAGTGTCAATACCAGTGATGGCAGGGATTTTTTCACGTTTCAACCATGCATCCAGTGACTCTTTTGCATTCCAGTGTGAATAGGCTTCACTATAATTAGCAGTTACCAAGGCTTTGACATGTATGCGGTCGCTCTCTATGAATAATGGGAGTTGGTTGATGTACAACGTAGTGTCAGGAACACCGTAATTTCCTATCAACGGATATGTCAATACCAGTATCTGACCAGCATAACTGGGATCAGTCAGACTCTCTGGATAACCTGTCATAGCAGTGTTGAACACTACTTCGCCCATAGTTTCATCTTCATAACCGAAAGAGAATCCGTCGAAACGGCTTCCGTCATCAAGTATCAGTCTTGCCTCTCTCATATTCTTCTTTATATTATTATAGTTGCAGTTTTAATGTCTTTTCCATATACTCTACAAAGGCCTTGTTGCACAGGCGAATGCCTCCAGGAGTGGGGTAGTGACCAGTAAAATACCAATCGCCAGGGTGATGTGGACATGCCTTGTGAAGCCCGTCAATATGTTGGAATACCAGTTCGATGGGTGTCTGCATGCCTTCAGGACGTAACAATTCTACAATCTTGTTGTTTATCTCGTTCACACTGAAAGGTGCATAGATGTCGCAAACGTAATTTCTTTCCAGAGGTGCCGTCTTACATTTCTTATATACATCGGCAATGAGTTGTTGCATCCCTTGTTCTTGAATAAGTGCTATAGCAGCGCGGAAAGCGCAAAGTTCTTCAAGATGTGCCATGTCGATACCGTAAAAATCGGGGTAGCGTATTTGGGGTGAAGAACTGACCATTACAATCTTCTTAGGGTGTAGTCGGTCGAGAATCATGAATATGCTCTCCTTGAGTGTGGTGCCACGAACAATACTGTCGTCGATGATGACTAAGTTGTCATGGTATGGTTCGAGTGCCCCATAGGTAATGTCGTAAACGTGCGCTGCCAGGTCGTTTCGCTCATGGTCGTCAGTAATGAATGTTCGGAGTTTGATGTCCTTCCACGCAACCTTTTCACTTCTTACGTCGTGCCCTTGTTTGCGGAACCCTTCTACTAAACCATAGAAAGCAACCTCTGCTGTGTTGGGAACAAAAGAAAAAACTGTATGTTCCACGTCACCGTTGATGGACTGCATGATGGAGGGAGTGAGTTGTTCCCCCAGTAATTTACGTTCATGATAAATATCACGGTCGTTGCCTCGGCTGAAGTATATTCGCTCAAAAGAACACTTATGATTACCTTGTCGCGGAAAAACAGAAACAAGTTTGACGTCACCCTGTCTGTTGATAATCAGTGCTTGGCCAGGCTGCAACTCAATGATGTCATCACAAGTTAGATTGAAGGTGGTTTCCAGTACAGGGCGCTCACTGGCTACAGCCACTACTTCTTCATCACGAAAGAAGAATGCCGGTCGTATGCCCCATGGGTCGCGGATTACAAAAAACTCACCGCTACCTGTCAATCCACACATTACATAGCCGCCGTCATAGTTCTTTAGTGTGGTACTTAATACGCGAGCCATGTTTACATGCTCATCGATGTACTGTGTAATATCCTGTCCTTTCAGACCTTGTTCCCTGGCTTCTTTATATTTGTACTCCACCTCGCGGTCTAGTCGGTGCCCCATTAAGTCGAGCGTGATGTAAGAGTCACTGTAGATACGTGGTGACTGCCCCTGTTCAACCATTTGCCGGAATACATTGTCAATGTTGGTCATGTTGAAGTTTCCGCATAGACACAGATTTTTTGCTCGCCAGTTGTTCCTTCTGAGGAAGGGATGGACATGCCGTAAACCGCTTTTGCCTGTGGTCGAGTATCGCAAATGTCCCATGTACAATTCACCCGCCATCTCTTTTTTGATGCGAGAGAATATTTCTGTGATAGCATTCTTGCCTTCCGCTTTCTCTCGGAACATATATTCAAAGCCAGGTTCTGTATGAAGGTTTACAGTGGCAAAGCCAGCACCCTCCTGTCCCCGGTTGTGCTGCTTTTCCATCATCAGGTATAGCTTATTAAATGCGTATGCCCATGTGCCGTACTTCCGCTCATAGTACTCCAATGGCTTCATTAGCCGTATCATAGATACTCCACATTCGTGCTTCAGCTCTTACATTGCTTTCTATTTCTTTTTAAAGACAGGCTTTTATAAAACTCATGAACAGCGGGTGTGGATGCAATACCGTTGAACTGTATTCTGGATGAAACTGTGTGCCGATGTACCAATGCTTGTCAGCTATTTCGATAATCTCGACTAAATGGGAGCTGGGGTTGATTCCTACACACTTCATGCCTGCAGACTCATACACTGTTTGGTATTCATTGTTAAATTCATAACGATGTCGGTGTCTTTCTCTGATGTAGGTGCTTGTGTTGGCATAAGCCTCGTAGCAATGGCTCTCTTTACATAGCTGACAATCGTATGCACCTAATCGCATTGTGCCACCCATGTTTGTTATGCTTTTCTGTTCTTCCATCAAGTTGATTACAGGATGTAAGGTCGAACTATCCATCTCGGTACTGTTCGCATCGCTAAATCCCAGCACATTCCGAGCAAACTCAATGACCATCATCTGCATGCCCAAACAAATGCCGAAGGTTGGGAGGTCGTGTGTCCTACAGTATTCGGCAGCAATGATTTTCCCGTCAATGCCTCGATTTCCAAAACCAGGACAGATAACTACGCCTGCCATCAGGTCGAGCTGCTCACAGATGTTCTCTCGTGTAATATGTTCACTGTTGATGAAATGAATACAAACCTTTACGTCATTATATGTCCCAGCCAGGTTCAGGCTTTCTCGGATACTTTTATAGGCATCCTGTAAGTCGTATTTACCAACCAGTGCGACGTTGATTTCACGCTTGGCGTGGGACTGCTTGTCCAGGAACTGATGCCATGCTGTCATCGGAGGTGTCATTCCTACGGGAGTACCCATGTTACGCAAGATGACAGCATCAAGTCCCTGATGCTGCATGTTCACGGGAACTTCGTAAATACTGTCCATGTCTTCACTTTGTACTACACATTCCAAATCAACATTACAGAATGAAGCTACTTTCATGCGCAGCGAGTCATCTAAATGACGTTCTGTTCGCAGCACCAGGATGTCTGGCTGTATGCCCATTCCTTGCAGTTCTTTTACAGAGTGCTGCGTAGGTTTAGTCTTTAACTCGTCAGCAGCTTTCAGGTATGGAACATATGTCAAGTGTACGCATACGCTATCGTGACCCAATTGCCATCGTAATTGCCGAATAGCTTCCATGAATGGTGCACTCTCAATGTCGCCAATAGTGCCACCTACCTCAGTAATGACAAAATCGAGCGCTTCGCCTTCCACGTCTTCACGTAGCATGCGTCGCTTTATCTCGTCAGTAATGTGTGGTACTACTTGAATGGTCTTTCCCAGATAGTCACCATGGCGTTCTCTGTCTATGACAGTCTTGTATATTCGGCCAGTGGTTATAGAGTTATGACACGTTGTCTCTATACCGGTAAACCGCTCGTAGTGACCTAAGTCAAGGTCTGTTTCCATTCCATCAGCTGTCACGTAGCATTCACCATGCTCATAGGGGTTTAGCGTGCCTGGGTCAATGTTAATGTATGGGTCAAACTTCTGAATCGTGACCTTGTAACCACGTGCTTGCAGTAGTTTACCGATAGAGGCGGAAATGATGCCCTTCCCCAGTGAGGATACAACGCCGCCAGTGACGAAAATGTATTTAGTTTGCATATATGATGGTTAAAATGTGACACCAGATATTGGGCAGACTTTAGTTATAGCATGTTTCTCCATGCTCGTATATATCAAGTCCTTCCTCTTCAATACGTGCATCAACACGTAGCCCATGTAAATGCTTAAGGCCAAAGAACAGAACTGTACCACACGCTGCAGCCCAGAGGTCAATCATGAATATTCCGAATAACTCTGCTCCAAAGAATCCCCACCCGTGTCCGTAGAACGCACCGTTCGAGGTAGAGAGCAAACCAGTCATGAGCGTACCTAAGATGCCGCAAACACCATGTACACTACTTGCACCTACAGGATCATCAATGTGCAGACGGTGGTCAATGAATTCTATGGCATAGACCAGCACAACACCACAAACAAATCCGATGACGATAGCTCCTACAGGCGAGACAAGGTCACAGCCTGCTGTGATGCCAACCAGTCCGGCCAGTACTCCGTTGAGTGTCAGTGAGAGTGACGGCTTACCATATTTAATATAGGTAAGTAACATGGTGGCAGTTCCTCCTGCTGCAGCAGAAAGATTAGTAGTGAGAAAAACGTGCGAAATAGCAATACGGTTTACCTCACCCGTGGCAGCCAGCTGCGAACCAGGGTTAAACCCGAACCATCCTAACCAAAGTATGAATACGCCAAGTGCGGCCATAGCCAGATTATGGCCAGGAATAGCACGGCTCCTTCCCTCTTTGCTATACTTGCCACGTCGGGGACCAAGAGCTAATGCTCCAATGAAAGCCAGCACTCCGCCTACGCTGTGCACAATAGCCGAACCGGCAAAGTCGTGGAATACGTCGCCAAAGGTTGTCATCATGAACGAGTCGTTAGAAGCATCACAAAGCCAACCTCCGCCCCAAGTCCAGTGACCTTCTACAGGATAAATGATGAGTGAAATGACTGCGCTATAGACGAGATACATTGAGAATTTGGTGCGCTCTGCCATGGCACCACTGACTATCGTGGCACTCGTGGCACAAAAGACTGTTTCGAAAATTAGAAAGCCCTCTACTGGTAGATCGCCTTCCCAGAACGATAGGTCGCCCCAGTTTGGTGCTCCAATAAACCCGGCACCCGCACTGCCGAACATGAAACCAAAACCGAGAAAGAAAAACAGTAGTGAGCCGAACATGAAATCGACAAAGTTCTTCATCAGGATGTTAACAGTGTTCTTGCTGCGTGTAAATCCTGCTTCGCACAAAGCGAACCCTGGCTGCATCCAGAAAACTAACATGGCTGCTACAAGCATCCATACGGTATCGAGTGATAATCCTATTGTATCCATAGTTGTGTTTGTGTTGTGTTACCCTTTTTCTTATTTCTTATCTCTTAGTACAGTGTCGCCATTTTCGCCTGTGCGAATCGACCAAGTGTCGAGCATCTCGCTTACAAAAATTCGACCGTCGCCAATTTCTCCTGTATGAGCAACTTTTAAAATGACTTGCACGGTTGGCTCTACGAACTGGTCGCGACACACAATGGTTAGTGCCACACGCTCAATAACGTCAGTAGAATATTGCACTCCGCGGTAAATGCGTTCCTGACGACTTTGGCCAATGCCGTGAACATTATGGTATTCAAACCAGTCGATGTCAGACTGTAATAACGCTTCCTTGACCTCCTCAAATTTTGTCTTGCGGATGATTGCTTCAATCCTTTTCATGCTTTTTACCTTTTAATTAATAACTATATGTCATCTTGAAAGTTTTCGGCAGCAAAGTTACGACGTTTTCACAGGAAAAAACGCATGTTTACCCTACTTTGCACAAACAAATTTTCTCAAATTGACAGAGTGTAAACCATTAGACTGAAAATATGTCCTCTTTCTTTTCATTTTGTTAGAAATAATATGTTTCTACTAACATTATGACACATGTAAATAAAATGTAATGAAAATTTTGCTACAATTATTGTAATTTTTGTGTCTTTTTGTATTACCTTTGCAGCGTGATTAATACACAGAGAAGGAAAAAGTTAGGATAATATGATAAAAAGTAAACTAGAATTAGCAAATAAAGGACTCTACCAACCACTTTATGAGCATGACGCATGTGGCGTTGGCATGGTGGTAAATATTCATGGAAGTAAGAGTCACGAGCTGGTTGATCAGGCCTTGCGGGTGTTAGAAAACATGGAACACCGAGGTGCTGAGACGCGTGATAAGACTGGTGATGGTGCCGGCATCATGATTCAAATACCTCACGAGTTCATTCTCTTGCAAGGTATTCCTGTTCCTGAGAAAGGAAAGTATGGAACAGGCATTGTCTTCTTGCCAAAGGACGAGCAACTGCAACAGCAAATCCTGAGTGTGATGATAGAGGAGATAGAACGTGAAGGACTGCAGTTGATGCATCTGCGTACTGTTCCTACTTGTCCTGAAGTCCTTGGTGAGGCCGCTAAACGAGTGGAACCAGCTATTAAGCAATTGTTTATCACTGGTGTGAGCGAAGAAAAAGCAGATGCACTGGCTCCTACATTATATATAATAAGGAAGAAGATAGAACGACGTGTCAGTCATCCAGATTTCTATATCTGTTCTTTGAGCAACACAAACATTATATATAAGGGAATGCTGACCAGCGGACAGCTGCGACGCTACTTCCCCGATCTTTCAAATCCTTATTTTACAAGCGGACTGGCACTGGTGCATTCACGTTTCAGCACAAACACATTCCCAACGTGGTCACTGGCCCAGCCCTTCCGCTTGTTGGCTCACAATGGTGAGATAAATACCATTCGCGGTAACCGTGGGTGGATGAAAGCACGTGAGAGCGTGCTCAGCAGTGAGGTCTTAGGTGACATCCGAAAACTCTCTCCAATCGTTCAGGAAAGGATGAGCGATTCTGCATCTCTCGACAATGTCTTTGAGTTCCTGGTAATGAGTGGACTGTCACTTCCTCAGGCAATGGCTATCCTTGTGCCTGAAAGCTTCAACGATAAGAATCCCATCTCGGAGGATTTGAAGGCGTTTTATGAATACCACTCTATTCTGATGGAGCCATGGGACGGCCCTGCCGCATTGTTGTTCAGTGACGGGCGTTATGCGGGTGGAATGCTCGACCGCAATGGATTGCGCCCCAGCCGTTATACAATAACTCGTCAAGGCGTGATGGTTGTTGCCTCAGAGGTTGGTGTCATGGACTTTGAGCCCGGTGATATTGTCAGTAAGGGTCGGTTGCAGCCAGGAAAAATCTTGCTTATCGATACTCAGGAGGGTAAGATTTATTATGATGGTGAGATAAAAGAGCAGTTGGCAACAGCCTATCCCTACCGTCAGTGGCTCAGCGAGAATCGTGTTCAGCTGGAGAAACTGAAAAGTGGTCGTCATGTAGATAATAGTGTGAGCGGCCTCCAACAGAAACTTGTTCAGTTTGGCTTCGGTCAAGAAGATATTGACCGTACGATTATACCTATGGCAACGTCTGGTCAGGAGCCTGTCGCAGCTATGGGTAATGATACGCCATTGGCTGTCATTAGTGAGCGTCCGCAGATATTGTTCAATTACTTCCGTCAGCAGTTTGCGCAGGTGACAAATCCTGCCATTGACCCCATACGCGAGGAATTAGTCATGTCGTTGACAGAGTATATTGGTGCAGTGGGCACCAATATACTTACTCCTGATGCTGCAAACTGTAAAATGGTTCGGTTGCCACAACCAGTACTGACCAACACACAACTTGACATACTGTGTAATATAAGGTATAAGGGCTTTAAAACAAAAAAATTGTCGATGACATTCAGCCCTCTCTCATCATCTGTTTTAAGAGAGAGTTCTGATGACCAACAGGCAGGAGAGATACTTAGAGTCTCTATAGAGAAATTGTGTAAAGATGCAGAACAGGCCGTAGATGAGGGGTACAACTACATTATTCTTACCGACAAGACTGTAGAAGACACTTCCCTTGAGGAAGGGGTAGGAGTGGCTTTTATCCCGTCCCTGTTGGCTGTCTCTGCAGTCCATCATTATCTCATATCTGTGCAGAAACGTGTTCAGACTGCCTTGATTGTCGAGAGTGGTGAGATACGTGAAACCATGCATGCTGCGCTGTTGCTGGGTTATGGCGCCAGTGCGCTATGTCCTTACATGGTATATGCAGTTTTAGATGACCTGGTTAAGAAACACAAGATACAAGAGGAGTATGCCACTGCCGAGAGCAACTATATCAAGGCGGTGGATAAAGGCTTGAAGAAGATTATGTCAAAAATGGGCATCTCGACCATCCGTTCTTATCGGGGTGCAAAGATTTTTGAAAGCATAGGTCTTAGCGAAGACCTGTTACGCCGTTATTTCGGAACGGAGGTGAGTACTATTGGTGGTATCGGACTGAATGAGATTGCACGTGATGCCATTCGCTTGAGTGTAGAGGGCTTGGCAAAGAGTGACAACGCTGCTCATATATTGAAGAACCAAGGTCAGTTCTCATGGAGAAAGGATGGTATAAAGCATGCCTGGAACCCCGAAACGATTGCAAAACTGCAATTAGCATGCCGCACAGGTAATTATGAGAAATTCAAGGAATGGTCAAAGATAGTGGATGAAAAGGAATCGCCTATCTTCCTACGCGATTTCCTTACCTTTAAAAAGGTGTCCACCGAAACACAGGTAGAAACATCGGTTGAGTCTGTTGAATCTATTGTTCGGCATTTTGTTACGGGAGCTATGTCGTTCGGTGCTTTGAGCATTGAGGCACACGAAGCTTTAGCTTTGGCTATGAACAGGTTAGGTACACGAAGCAATACTGGCGAGGGAGGTGAGGATAACGCTCGTTATCACACCAAAGTGGATGGCGTGTCGCTGTCAAGCAAAACCAAGCAGATAGCCAGTGGACGTTTTGGCGTGACGGCAGAGTATCTGGTGAATGCCGAGGAGATACAAATCAAGGTGGCTCAGGGTGCTAAGCCTGGTGAGGGCGGACAGTTGCCTGGCTTCAAGGTCAACGAGATTATCGCCAAGACGCGTAACGCTATCCCTGGCATCTCGCTGATTTCGCCTCCACCTCATCACGACATCTATTCTATCGAGGACCTGGCGCAGCTCATCTTCGACCTGAAGAATATCAACCCAACAGCTGCTGTCAGCGTGAAACTGGTAGCCGAGAGTGGCGTGGGAACCATCGCCGCTGGTGTGGCTAAGGCAAAGGCCGACCTCATCGTCATTTCTGGTGCTGAGGGTGGTACAGGTGCTTCGCCTGCAAGCTCTATGCGATTCGCAGGCATCTCACCTGAGATTGGTCTCGCTGAGACTCAGCAGACGCTGGTGATGAACGGTCTTCGTAATCAGGTGCGCCTGCAGACCGACGGACAGTTGAAGACTGCTAAGGACGTGATCATCATGGCCATGCTGGGCGCCGATGAGTTCTCGTTTGGTACGCTGCCCCTGATTGTGCTGGGTTGCGTGATGATGCGTAAGTGTAACACGAATACCTGTCCGATGGGTGTGGCCACCCAGAACCCAGAGTTGCGCAAGCACTTCGAGGGTCGTGCCGACTATGTTGTCAACTACTTTACTTTCTTGGCTCAGCAAGTGCGGGAATACCTGGCACAGATAGGTGTGACACACCTTAAGGACATTATTGGTCGCACTGATCTTCTTGAGGTTACTTTCCCCAATGGTTCCTCTGTCGGGAAATGGAAGACCATAGATTTCAACCGACTGCTCCACAGTCCCAAAACGGACAAAGCTTTATATTGGGACCGTGGCGAATATACCAAGGTAACCGGAGTGAAAGACCTGGACATTATCACTGTCGCTCGGAAAGCTATTGATACCCAAGAACCGGTCAATCTTGACTTCGCAATAAAGAACACTGATCGTGCTACGACAACCATGCTCTCTGGTCTCATTGCAAGGAAATATGGTGAACAGGGACTTCCTGACAACACCATCAATATCAGGTTCAAAGGTTCAGCGGGCCAGTCCTTTGGTGCTTTTGCCGTCCGTGGCCTTAATCTGAAACTTGAAGGTGAGTGTAACGATTATTTTGGCAAAGGACTTTCTGGCGGACGTATCAGCATATTGCCTCCCAGTCGTTGTAGCGATGACTTCCATGCTGAGGACAATATCATTGCTGGTAATACCGGTCTCTATGGCGCCACTTCTGGTGAGATGTATATCAACGGTAAGGTCGGTGAACGGTTCGCCGTGCGTAACTCGGGAGCTATTGCTGTTGTTGAGGGTGCTGGTGACCATTGCTGCGAGTATATGACTGGCGGACGTGTGGTAGTACTTGGCGAGACAGGACGAAACTTTGCAGCTGGTATGTCGGGTGGTGTGGCTTATGTCTGGGACCGTAAGCATAACTTCGACTATTTCTGTAACATGGATATGGTGGAAATTAACCTCGTTGAAGATAGTTCTTCCAGAAAAGAGCTGCTCGAACTTGTCCGTCAGCACTATCTTCATACCGGTTCGGTGTTGGCAGGTCGTATGCTTGATGACTGGAACCATTACTGTGAGGAGTTTGTTCAGGTGGTGCCCATTGAGTACAAGCGTGTCATGCAGGAAGAGCAGATGGACAAGTTGCGTCAGAAAATAGCCGACGTGCAAAGAGACTACTAAATATGAAATAGTTAATTGTGATATTGTTAATAGAAATGGGAAATCCAAAAGCATTTTTAGAGATACACCGCCAGGAGGCGGGCTACCGTCCGATTCACGATAGAATCCACGACTTTGGCGAGGTAGAGCAGACGCTTAATACGCGTGAGCGTAAGTTACAGGCAAGCCGCTGCATGGACTGTGGCGTGCCCTTCTGCCACTGGGCCTGTCCGCTGGGCAACAAAGCACCCGAATGGAACGACGCACTATATAAAGGCGACTGGGAGTTGGCTTACCGCTTGCTGAACAGTACCAACCCCTTCCCCGAGTTCACCGGCCGCATCTGTCCAGCCTTGTGCGAGAAGGCCTGCGTACTGAACCGTTTTAATCACGAGCCAACTACCAATCGTGAGGACGAGGCTGCCATCACTGAGATGGCTTTCCAAGAGGGTTTTATTACGCCCAAGACCGACATCGAGCGCAATGGCAAGAAGGTGGCAGTGATTGGTGCCGGTCCTGCCGGACTGGTAGCTGCCAACGACCTAAACCTGATGGGTTACCAGGTGACCGTTTTCGAGAAGAACGAGGCTGCTGGTGGACTGCTCCGCTACGGCATCCCCAACTTCAAGCTCAACAAGGCTATCATCGACCGCCGCATCAAGTTGTTGGAGACTGAGGGCATTGAGTTTAAATATGGACAAGACATATCTCTCACCTCTGACCTCTCACCTCTCACCTCTGACTTCGACGCCGTCGTTATCTCTACAGGTACACCAACTGCTCGCGATTTGAAGGCCCCAGGCCGCGAACTGAAGGGTGTTCACTTTGCCCTCGAGATGCTGTCTCAGCAGAACCGTGTGCTGGCTGGCATGGATTTCTCGAAAGATGAACGCGTAACAGCCAAGGGCAAGGATGTACTTGTCATCGGTGGTGGTGATACCGGTAGCGACTGTATTGGTACAGCCCACCGTCAGGGATGCAAGAGCGTTACTCAGATTGAGATTATGCCGAAGCCCGTGGAAGGTCCCGAGGACCCGCAGAACCCCTGGCCCAACTGGCCCCGCACCCTCAAGACAACCTCGAGTCACGAAGAGGGATGCACCCGTCGCTGGAATATCAACACCCTGGAGTTTTTGGGCGAGAACGGCAAACTGACTGGTGTGAAAGTACAGGAAATCGACTGGAAACCGAATCCTGAAGGCGGTCGTCCCATCATGATCGAGAAGGGCAAACCCGAGATTATCAAGGCCGAGCTCTGTCTGCTGGCTATGGGATTCTTGAAGCCTGAACATCCGGAATATCCAAAGAATGTTTTCGTATGCGGCGACTCTGCCAATGGCGCCTCTCTCGTAGTTCGTGCTATGGCCAGCGGCAAGCAAACTGCCCAGAAAGTTGCAACCTTCTTGTCGAAATAACTATATAACAAAATAACAAAAATATGCCCAAGATCCATTTCACCAAGATGCACGGCTGTGGCAACGACTATATCTACGTCGACACCATGCAGTACCCCATCGCCGATCCTGTCCAGGCATCCATCCTTTGGAGTGACCGTCACAAGGGCATCGGCAGCGACGGACTCGTGTTGATTGGCGCATCGCCCATTCCGGAGGCCGACTACAGTATGCGTATCTTCAATGCCGACGGCTCTGAGGCGATGATGTGCGGCAATGCCTCGCGGTGTATTGGGAAGTATCTCTATGAACGGGGCCTCACCCCCAACCCCTCTCCAAGGGGCGAGGGGAGTAGTCGCCAAGAAATGCAGATAAAGTTGCTCACGAATTCTGGTATAAAGACATTATTCCTTCATATTAAAGATGATATTGTGGAGAGCGTCACCGTCGATATGGGAGCACCTGTTTTGGAGGATGAAAATCTCTTTAACCCACAAATCGCGAGGAATCTATCTACTCCCCTCGCCATTCGGAGAGGGGATGGGGGTGAGGCTGCCATTTTTGTCTCGATGGGCAACCCCCACTACGTTATCTTCATAGACAATGTGGATCAGGTAGGTGAAACAGGACGTGTCCTTGAACTTCATCCCGCCTTTCCACAGCGCTGTAATATCGAATTTGCCCGTATCGAGGACGATGGTACAATCCGCACTCGCGTTTGGGAGCGTGGCAGCGGCATCACTCAAGCCTGTGGTACAGGTGCCTGCGCAACAGCAGTTGCAGCATTTATCACCGGTCGTGCTGGTCGTCAGTCACAGATTGTCATGGACGGTGGTACGCTCAACATCGAACTCCGCGAAAGTGACAATCATGTCTATATGACAGGTCCCGCCGAATTTGTCTTCGACGGAGAAATCGAAATTTAATTATCAATTATCAATTGTCAATTATCAATTAACAAAATATGGCATTAGTAAACATCCACTTCCTGAACCTCCAGAACAACTACCTGTTCGCCGATATCGCCAAGAAGGTTAACGCTTTCAAAGTGATGCACCCTGGTGCCGACGTCATCTCGCTCGGCATCGGCGACGTCACCCAACCGCTGTGTCCTGCCGTCACGGAGGCCATGCACAAGGCTGTCGATGAGATGGCATCTGCCGAGGGATTCCGCGGCTACGGTCCTGAGCAGGGCTACGACTTCCTGCGCGAGGCCATCCTGAAGAACGATTTCCTGCCGCGTGGCATCCACCTCGACATCGACGAGGTTTTTATTAATGACGGTGCAAAGTCTGACACGGGCAACTTCCAGGAGCTTCTCCACTGGGACAACTTCATCGGCGTGACCGACCCCATCTATCCCGTCTATATCGACTCCAACGTGATGATAGGTCGTTGTGGCGTCTACAAAGACGGCCGCTGGACCAACGTGCGCTATATGCCCACCAATGCAGAGAACGGTTTTATTCCCGACCTTCCCAAAGGCCGCCCCGTCGATGTCATCTATCTCTGCTATCCCAACAACCCCACGGGTACGGTCATTTCCAAACAGGAACTGCGTAAGTGGGTGAACTACGCATTGAAGAACGATGCCCTCATCCTCTATGATGCCGCCTATCAGGCCTACATCCAGGACCCGAAGATACCGCACTCCATCTATGAGATTCGCGGAGCCCGCAAGTGTGCTGTCGAGTTTCGCTCCTATTCCAAGACGGCTGGGTTTACGGGTGTCCGCTGCGGCTATACCATCGTGCCGAAGGAGGTTACCGTCAGCACCTTCGAGGGCGAGCGCATCTCGCTTAACCAACTGTGGCTGCGTCGCCAGTGTACTAAGTTCAATGGCTGCAGTTATATCTCCCAGCGTGCCGCAGAGGCCATCTACACACCCGAGGGCAAGCAACAGATCAAGGCCACCATCGACTACTACATGCAGAACGCCAAGAAGATGCTCGACACCCTGCGCTCCCTCGGCTATGAGTGTTACGGTGGCGAGAATGCACCCTACGTCTGGATGCGAACGCCCGACGGCATGTCGTCCTGGCAGTTCTTCGAAGCTCTGCTCTACGGTGCCAATGTCGTCTGCACCCCCGGTGTCGGCTTTGGTCCCTCTGGCGAGGGCTACGTCCGCTTCACCGCCTTCGGCAGTCACGAGAAGACAGAAGAAGCTTTACAACGTATCAAGGCTTGGAGCAAGTAACTCCAGGCCTTCATTGCTATTATATCGAGAGCATTCGAGCAAAATCGAATGCTCTTTTTTTGACACTGTGTACGATAACACATTGTAACGAAATGATTAGGTTTGGATGCAAAGTGTTAGCAAAATGCAATCAAACCAATTGATTTGTATTACATTATGTCAATTGTGCGCGTTTTTAACAAATAAAATGAAATATAAATAGGAGGTTATTAAGCAAAATGCTATAATTTTGCACTTGAAATCAAACAAAGGCACCCCAACGAGAGGGGTTAGTATTAATTTAATAAGGTAAAAGGTATGAAAAAGATTGAAGCAATTATCCGCAAGACGAAGTTCGAGGAGGTGAAAGCTGCTTTGCTGTCATCCGACATCGACTGGTTTGAGTACCACGACGTGCATGGCATCGGCCAGAGCCGTCAGGAGCGTATATATCGTGGCGTCCAGTATTCGACCGATGTTATCGAGCGTGTAGCCATCACCATCGTTTGTCGCGACATCATTGTCGATCCGACTGTAAAGGTGATTCTGCAGGTAGCCCATACGGGTGAGGTTGGCGACGGTCGCATCTTCGTGAGTGACGTGATTGACACATGGTCTATCCGTACGGGCGAGAATGGTGACACGGTACTGAGAGACAAAAAGTAAAAAGGTAAAATAGTAAAAAGGTAAAAGGTTATGAACGAAATAGGATTATCACTCGATACTGTATGGATGCTATTGGCAGCCATGTTGGTTTTCTGGATGCAGCCGGGCTTTGCGCTGTGTGAAGCTGGTTTTACGCGTAGTAAGAACACGGCGAACATCCTGATGAAGAACTTTGTCGACTTTATGTTCGGCTCGTTGTTGTTCTTCTTCCTCGGCTTCGGCTTTATGTTCGGAGGCGATGCGCTGGGAGGTTTTATCGGTATGCCCAACTGGGGCGACCTGAGTTTCTATTCTAGTGACCTGCCCGTAGAGGGTTTCTTGGTTTTCGAGACGGTGTTCTGTGCCACGTCTGCCACCATCGTCAGCGGTGCTATGGCCGAGCGCACGAAGTTCTCGATGTACCTGATTTATAGTGCGGTCATCTCGCTGTTCATCTATCCCATCGAAGGACACTGGACATGGGGTGGTGGATGGCTCTGCAACGATGCTGCCGACGGGTTTATGATGACGATGTTTGGCGATGTGTTCCACGATTTTGCGGGTTCTGCCATCGTGCACAGCGTTGGTGGTGTGCTGGCTCTGGTTGGTGCTTTGGCATTGGGTCCCCGTGTTGGCAAATACAGCAAGGAAGGTAAGAGCAATGCTATTCCCGGTCACAACCTGGCAATGGCAGCACTGGGTGTGTTCATCCTCTGGTTGGGATGGTTTGGCTTCAACCCTGGCTCACAGTTGGCTGCCAGTGGTGAGGTGAACCGCATCGCCATCTCTCATGTGTTCCTGACCACTAACCTCGCTGCTGCTGCAGGTGGTGTCGCTACGATGTTCCTCACCTACATTAAGTACGGCAAACCGTCACTCTCTTTGACGCTGAACGGTGTACTGGCAGGTTTGGTAGGTATCACAGCTGGTTGTGATCTCGTATCACCCCTTGGAGCCATTATCATTGGTCTCGTCTGTGGTATCGTACTGGTTTATGCCATCGAGTTTATTGACCACAAGCTGCATATCGACGATCCCGTTGGTGCCAGTTCAGTACATGGTGTCTGTGGTATTCTGGGTACGCTGATGACAGGTCTGCTGTCTACTTCGAATGGTGCTTTCTATGGTCACGGCTGGGGATTCTTCGGTGCTGAGTGCTTCGGCATCCTGGTCATCGACCTCTGGGCTGCTGCATGTGGATTCGCTCTGTTCTATGGCATCAAGAAACTGCATGGTCTGCGCGTCGACAAGCGCATCGAAGAGGAAGGACTGGATGTTTATGAGCATGGGGAATTGTGTTATAATTAAAGGAAGCCTCACCCCCGGCCCCTCTCCAAAGGGCGAGGGGAGTAAATAGATATTTAAATAAAAAGGACGATTATGAAAAAAAGATTTGTTTTAGCAATGATGCTGGTTGCTAGCACAACCGCCATTGCACAGGATGAGATTGAAACGACGATTAGTGGTGATATCGTAAGTAGTTATATCTGGCGTGGCCAGGACTTGGGAAGTGCTGCTGTTCAGCCGACGCTGGGTGTGGGTTATAAAGGCCTCTCGCTGACCGCCTGGGGCAGTTACGGACTGGTGAATACCGCCGACACGAAGGAGTTCGACCTGACATTGGCTTACACCACAGGAGGTTTCAATATCGATATCACAGACTATTGGTTCAGTGCTGGACTCGATCCTGATGCACGTTATTTCAAGTACGATGCCCACGGCACAAACCATGTCTTCGAGGCTAACATCGGCTACGACTTCGGCCCACTCAGCCTACAGTGGTTTACGAACTTTGCAGGCAACGACGGTCTGAACAAGGACGGCAAACGGGCCTATAGCAGTTACGTGGAAGTAGCTGTCCCATTCCGCCTTGCTACAGTCGATTGGACTGCTACAGCTGGTGTCGTCCCCTGGGCCACGACGTCATACGGCACAAGCGGCTTTGCGGTGACCAATCTTGCACTGAAAGCCACGAAGGAAATCAAAGTGACGGACACGTTCTCGATACCCGTCTTCGGACAGGTGGTCGGCAACCCGTGTTCTCAGAAAGCATACCTGGTCTTTGGGTTTACGCTGCACCCATGATCTTCCAGGTGCGTATCCTCTCCTTGTCGCGATGACAGGGAGAGGATTTTTTCTGTTTTGTGTCCGATAACAGATTGTAATGAAATGATAGATTTTAAGTGCAAAGTGTTAGCAAATGGAAAGAAGAAATAGTGATTGAGTTTGCAAAACGTCACAACTGAATGTTTTTAACAAACAAATAGTAAGTATTCTTTTGATTCCTGCGACAAATTGTAGTACCTTTGCACCGTCAAGCAATCAAAGTGATATTAATTAAATAAGTAACATTATGGAAGCATTAAGATTTCAGGTTGTCGGAGAGGCATTCAAAAAGAAGCCGCTCGACGTAAAAACGCCCAGTGAGAGACCTTACGAGTATTTTGGCAAGAAGGTCTTCAATCGTGAGAAGATGTACAAGTACCTGCCGAAG
>Ga0247610_10001636_pt1 | contig 27474 bp, 8 predicted proteins | sample 174DNAGHGhighgp2_FD_193483 | JGI IMG/M metagenome (GOLD analysis project Ga0247610, IMG submission 193483) | Sheep rumen microbial communities from Palmerston North, Manawatu-Wanganui, New Zealand - 1742 DNA GHGhigh gp2 | ecosystem: Host-associated > Mammals > Digestive system > Stomach > Rumen ...
GACTATCGCGCGTTGCTCTTCTTCCGGCATATGGCTCAAGCGCTGCAAAGAATCCTGGAGTTGGGCCTGGTCGTATGCCGCAATCAACTCATCCAATACCTCTGATCGTTTCTGCAAACTCGGATACCGGCTGTCTTCCGCCGACATAATAGTCACTGCTTCCCGGTAACACGGTTGCGCTTTCGCATAGGCGCGCTTCTCATAATAGATATCTCCGGCACGAATAAGTACTGCCACTTTGGCCGGTCCGGGTTGAGTGGATTCTGCAATCGCTTTCTCGTACATCTCAAGCGCATGTGCCGTATCCTGCTGCGCAAGGTAGATATTACCCATCGCCCCGTAAATCTGGTCCAGTTTGTCTTTGTATTTGGACTGCTTGGACATGATTCGCAGTTGGCGGAGCGAATTCTTTCCTCCCAATTCGGCTATTCGCAGGCGTGCATTGAACTCCATCTCCACGGGCGGAGCCATACGAATCACAGACTTATAGGCAGTAACAGCCTCGTCCATCTTGCCTGCTTGCTCATATAACTGACCTAAGACATAGGCAAAACGCGGCCTATAGACGGTGCGTTTCTCATAAGGGATTGCAATCTTGACAAAGGGAATGGCTGCATTATACTGCTTGCCATGCAACAGCACATCCGCTTTGACGGCCGAGTACAACCGGGCGTGTTTCTTGCTCAACGCATCAATATTGACACGATTGAGCATATCTTCCGCTTCGTACTGCCAGTCTGTCTCGGCATACGCGCGGGCTATCCATAACTGCGCCTGAGCAATCATATCCGGATCATTCTGGTAGTGATTGATGATATATTTCATCGTACTCACAGCACCCAGGAAATCTCCTTTGTGAAATTCGGCTTCTCCTAGGCGAATCCACGCCAACCCCATTTGGGAGTTGAACTCTTCGGATTGAAGCCATAGTTTGTATTTGGGATCTTTTGCTTTCTTCGGATTACGTTTCGGTTTAGCTTTGATAGAATGCAACTTGATGCATTTGCGGCATTTCTCAATGGTCTTGTCCATTTGAGACGCCGCTGCTTCAGCCGCCTGATGATTGCTCACAGGATACAGATACAGCACCTGCGTATAATCATCGGTATTGGCATCACGGATGGCTTTCAAGCCTTCCTCATATGCGATATTCCCATTGTAGAGAATATTGTATTTTACTTTCGTTTGATGGAACGAACGAGTCGCCCATGTGTTTTTCTGGGTAGAGCATGAAGAGAGAATCATCACTAGGATGATGATATGAAAAATTTGATATTTGAGATTTGATATTCTCATTTCAGTCCCTTCACATGACTCTGCGCGGCAATAAATTCTTTCAAATAGTAGGGTTCGTAGTATGCGAGATCAACCGATTCGCGATTATCGACTATCGATTTTCGATTTTCGGCTAATATGCCGACGTATTTCGCTTCGGGCACAATATTCGGGATATAATGCCAGTTAGGTTTCGTAAATATCTTCGAGCACTTCTCTGCGCCATCGCCGAAGTAATAGACCGTTTGGCCTCCGGCATACAGACTCTCCTCGTTTTCGATGATGACAGCCTTAGCTCCTTCGTCATTCAACCATTCACCATTCACCATTACGGAAGTATAGACCTCCATTCTTCTGGCATCAATCATCGGGCATAAACGGTCTGTACTCTGTATCATGCTCTCTGTACTCTTTACGGCTTGGCATAGCACGTCAAGCGTGGGCACAGGAATAAGCGGTATATCCAGTCCATAGCATATTCCCTTTGCGGTACTGGTTCCGATACGCAGTCCGGTATAACTACCGGGACCTTCAGAAAGGGCCACCGCATCGAAGGTCATTTTGTTTTCCCTTGCCTCCTGAAGCAATTGCTCTATATACAGAGGCAGCAACCGTGCATGGTTGCTTCCTTCGTAATTGATACATTGTTTGAACGGCTCGCCATCCTTGCAGATGGCGGCCGAACAAACCGATGTACTAGTTTCGATACATAGTATCGTCATAACGTATTAGAACAACTTCGCGTCCTTCATTTGTTTCTTCTTCGGGAAGTTGAAATGGTAAGCCAGTTTCACACCCGCATCGAAGTAACCGAGTTTGTTCGCATACGTCTTCGTAGCAGAGAGTACTTCCACTTGTGCTGCAGATGAACCCGACGGCGGAGTAACCTGGATCAGCGGATCGGTAGAGGTGCTACCGTTCTTGAACGTACTGAATACACAGTAGTTACCGTAAACACCCAAGCCCAGAGAGTTACCGCTCTTCAGGATCCACTCATAACCGAGTTCAGCACCCAACATAAGGTTAAATGCAAACTGGTTACCGTTGTCTGTACCCTTGGTCTTGTAATCGGACTCAGCCAACTTACCGGTGATTTCCTCATTGGTTACGTGAACACCTGTCTCTTGGAAATAAGCGTCGATATAGGTATTCTTGTTGTTGCTGATAGTCTGATTATACGGAGTATAAACCGGCAACATGAAGCGCGGACCTACATTGAAGAAGAAACCGCTTTCGTGAATCAAGGAGAACATCAACGGAATCTCCAATTGGAGCTGACCGTCATTCTCTTTGATTTCGTCTGCACGAATCTTGTAATCCACATGCATCTCCGTGCCCGTTGCATCACCGTCAGAAACACCCTTCAGATCCGAATCCACTCCGGCTTTCATGCCGCTGGCAGAATAGCCGATAGACAGACCGGTAAGGATACCGAGATCAACAGGGCGACCGTCTTTGGTCCAATAGTGTGCATATTGGAGGTCAAGCAGAGCGTCATATCCGCACATCCAGTTACCCGTATTGACGTTGTGCAGAAGTGCGGAAGCACCACCGCGAACGCCAATTGTAAAGCGGTCGTATCCATGACGGAATTTCTGCTGTGACTTCACCGAGTCACCTTTCGCAGCTTCGTGAAGCACGCTGCTGGAAACAGCCGTGTCCTGAACAGTCTGCTGTACTTCCGTGGATTGCGCAGCTACCGTATCCGGTTCCGCGGGTTGAGGCTCTGTGCTCTTAACCGTATCCACCGGAGCTACTTCTTGTTGCTGTTGCTCCTGCTGTTGAGCCTGTTGCTGCTGTTGAGCCTCAGTCTCATTTTTAGCAGCTTCTTCTTGAGCAGCTTTTTCAGCGGCTGCTTTAGCAGCAGCTGCTGCCTTGGCTTTCTCTGCAGCCTCAGGGTCTACCGGAGTCAAGCACTCCTCGCATACCCATGACATAATCGTATGCAACAGCACACCTTCAGGGAAGCGCTTGGTTCCGAGCTGAATCACCGTATGCTCTTTATCATAAACCCATGTAGAGGGTTTTTCGCCCGTCAGATACTTCTCGCAATCCGGGTTGATCCGAACTTTGTCACCTTTGGAAACACTCCATTGATGCGGTTGCGCGGGCTCTGCAGCCTGCTGTGCCGACATAGTCGACACAACAGATGCACTTATCAGGGTGGCTGCAATCAGAATTGATTTAATAGTCTTCATTGTGCTACCTCCTATTCTTATTTAACAATATAACGTAAGGTTGAATGCAAATCCTCATTGCGCAACTCAACGAGATAGAATCCGTGCTCAACAGCAGCCTTGATTACGAAGGACTCTTCACCGCTAACGGTGTATGCCTCGCGAACCAGACCTTCAGTTGTGTAAACGCGGATGGTTGTCTCTTGCTCAGGATTGAGGTTCACTACACGGATGCTCTCGCCCGGACGAGCCAGGTTCGGAATCAGCATCGGAGCCGCATTAGCCGGCTTGGTGCAATCGAGCAGTTCCGTGTAACCCATCTGCGGACACGCCGTAGCGGAAACAGCAGGAATCTCAATCTTCGCGAAGTAAACGCCTACGAGCGGTTCACCCGGATTCTTTCCATTCGTGATATAATAGCCCTTAGCTCCTTCTTCCTCCGTTACTTTCTTCGGATTAGGATCGGTGAGGGTCTCCATACGGTACCATTCTACCTCCGTAGAAATCTGGTTAGCTTCAAGCTCTGCCAGGTTCCAACCGGTGGAGTCTTGGATAGCCAGACGGTTGATCATCAACAGGCGGTTGCCATACTTCGCAACTGCAGGCAGTTTGAATACAGCCGGTACCTTGATGTCCACATTAATGGTCACACTACTGTCACAGCCATTCACGGTCTTGAATACACGGGTATAATAACCGGACTGGTTGTAGGACTTAACGCTGTCACCCCAGTTGTAGGTTACGATATTACAAGCCGACAATGCCGGTTTAACGGTATCCTTGTAACTCTTCGCGATGGTAAGATCAAGCGTCAGAATACTGTCGCACAAGCCGCTCGCAGTCGGAATCGTATCATAATACTTTCCGGTGGTGTCATAGAGATTGCCTCTCCAACGGAAGGTATCGCAAGCGAGTTCTTTCACTGCGGTCGGAACAACCGGTGTGAGGGTCAAGTTCAGATAGAAGACACTGTCGCAAACAGCGCCACCACCCGGTTTCTTGTATTCAACACCCGTCTGGTTGGTGGTGTATGTCTTACCGTCAATCCAGGTGAAGGAAGCCTTGCACAGAGTGGTATCCACCGTAACGGTGTCAGAACATCCCTGGCCTTTATAAGCGATCACCAGTTTCAATACATATACGGTATCACACTCGCCGTTGCGTCCCGGTACCACAAACTGGTCTTCACCCATAGTAGTACCCATATAAGACGGAGTCTCTTTATAAGTAGAGTCATTTATCGCCCAATGATAGGTATCATTCCAGATAGTATCGTTATGCGCGATATCAGCATGCGTAGTATCAGCCTTGAGAGGCAGATTGATAGTCAGGTCAAGAACCATATTCTTCGTCAAGACTGTAGTGGCATCAATTGCATAAACATTGACTGCTACCGTATCTTTACAAGTTTTGGTATAATCCGTTCCGGGGTTCAGATCCCAAGTATAACTTGTACAAGCCGTTACTTGATTTACGAAGAACGGAGTATTGAGATATACATCGCTGGTCAACGTGTCACCGCACTCGGTAATCACATTATAGCGAAGTGCTATCACTGCTGTATCCAGAGGAGTTGCCGGTATGTCCTGCCAATCGGGTTCTCCGGTTGGTTTCGGACCAAATACGTATTCCCATTTGATACTATCGGTTCCTTCGATGGCCTTGATGGTCGAGTCTGCCGCAGCCAGGAACTTATTGTAAAGTTCAGTAGTTGCAGCCGAGCAATCCAAAACAGCGCCCTTCGTTACAACAGGAATATTGGTCAGCGAATCAATCTTGATCAGCTTCGGATCTTTCAACTGTTTAACGTCATAATAGGTCTGAATGATATGATATTCCACTTTAGCCTTATCAATCGAATCGGTATATACCGTCCAAGTGCTATCCTGATTGATGGTACGAATGGTATCTGCTACATCCGTAAAGGTATACGGCATACAAACATTCATACGAATCGTATCATAAAGGGTATCCGGAATAATCGCATCAACGATTTCTGCCCACAGATAGGTGGTAGAATCAGAATAGTACTTAATCTGGAATCCACCCCATCCCCAAGTTTGGAGCAATTTACGCTCGATAACCTTGATGGTATCGGTAGTTACTTTACGTGAAACAGAACCAAGTTCCTTGCCGCTACAATCCTCTTCAAGGATAACCGCCTTCACATCGGTTGCGCCCGTTGACCAGTTATCCATATGGAGCAAGAGGTCTTTACCTTGCGGAACCATCGTGCTATCCAACTGAACATGGATCCAAGTGGTATCCTTAGCCGGGTTCACATTACCGTGATGCCAGTCGAATCTCATCGGGTTCAAACACTTATCACCCGTTAATTGCGGCGTATTAAGACGGAGCTTAACCGGATTATCGGTTTTAACACGGAAGTAAACGGCTACGTGCTCTTTGGTAACATAACGATGGAGGAGACTATCGATGAACGCATCCTCGAAACTCGATATATCAATCTTACGTCCTCCAATCTTGCTACTTGCTTTATCAAGAGCCTTGTTGAGCAGATCCTTCAGCGGTTTTTCGCCCTTACGAGCCGTACCGCTTCTATTAATCGTACGCGTGCGCACTGGAACCTTATAAGTAAGCGTATCCTGGAGTGTCGCCGTTACCTCAACCGTAGCAGGAGCGTTGTTTTCCAATTCATACTCCAACGTACTGCCATCGGTGTAGATAAAGTTCTTCACCAATTTACCCTCAAGGTTATTATAGTGTACATATTGTGCACAAGCCACGAACCACATAGCGGTATCCTTCGGCAGGTAGTATTCTACATTCGGAACAACCAACTTAGCTTTCAACTGTGCGGAATCCACGTCAGCTGCTACATAATTGGAGAAGCTGGACGAAGCTACCAACGAATCGGTAGTGGTAACCTTGATGTAGAATTCAACGCTATCTACGGCGTAAACGATTTGCGCCGGGATATTATGTGATCTGCTTTCGCCTTTCTTGATGGTACGTGAAGCATGCTTGGTGGTATAGTACTCAATCAACTCCGTCTCAGACAACAGACCTTCATAAATCTCTATATCCACTTTCGCATTGCCCTTACCGGCATTCTTAGCCATTACATTCAGGCTCTTGCCATACAAGGTCTTGTCCTTCTTGAGGTCAGCCGTATTCAGTTTATACCATGCAAAGGTCTTCGGAGCCTGGGTATAGGTCTTCCCCATCTCGAGAGGCAGCGCATCGTATCTGGAGTTACCGGTGAATGCCTTCACAAGCTCAGCCTTGAAGGTGAAGTTACCCGAACCGGGCTTACGTGTGACACGCAAGATGATCGAGTCTTTCTTCAAAATCTGCTCGAAAGTGCTTGCCGGAATGGTATCCGAGAAGTGCTGTCCAGCTCTGAGGTTCTGGCTCTTGCTCATCATCTGCTTTCCAATCGGGAAGGCATATGCAACCTCTGCCTTAACTGTAGTAGCGGTTGTTCCCAAGTTCGTCACATGTGCTACCGGTTTCTGTTTCTCGGTCATATTACGAACTGTGTCAATCTCGGACTTCGGAATGATGTACCAAGCGGTATCGGTTGTTTGCGTATAGTCCACATCCCATTGCAGCGGAATAAGCGTAATACCGTCAGCTTTGATAGTATCAAACGGTTGAACTGCCAAAGTGTCTGCCCAGAAACGGAGAGCGGTTGTACCTTGGAGATTCAGGAATACGATGCTATCAGTGAGCGTCTCGAACGTGCTATTACGTACCGTCACTTTCTTCTCATCTTTAGCAGCGAGACTGAAGTCTTTTACAGAAGGAGCCTCATTGATAGGACAGCTATAAGCGATTTGGATTACACCTTTACTCTTCGCATTATCTTTATTGAGAAGATGCAGTACAAGGTCATTACCACGTTTCATTACATCGCGCAAATCAACCGAATACCAGAGGTTGGCGTTAGCTGCTTGCGAATGACCGGAAACCCAGTTGAAGGGAATAGCGGACGAGCAGCTGGTACCAGCTTCCTCTTCGGTCAAACGAATCTGGACATGAATCTCCTGGGTAGAAGTAACCTTGAGGTAAACCTCCGGTTCAGAGATATTCTCGAACATATTACGCGATATCTGCTTGCTATATGAGCCATTGGCAGCAATCGTGATAGAACGTTGCTCATTCTTCAACGTATCCGGACAAGCGAGTGACAACTCGGCCGTAATCTTAGCCGCAGCGTCCGAACTCAAGTTCTGAACGAATACAGTCGGGAACTTAGCGGAAAGTTTCTTAACCTTCTGCATGTCAATCTTATACCAAACAGTGGTATCTTTCTTTTGACGCACACCATTCGTCCAATCGAACTCAGCGGCAGTCTCCAGTACGCACGATACCTCCGTAGCCGGTTTCTTCTTAGCCGGAATAGTGTCAGCCCAGAAGCGTATATCCTGACTGGTCTCCAAACCAATCCAGATGGTATCGGATAGCATTGCGTATGTCGAATAGGATATGCGACGAGTAGACGGGGTTGACTTCGCAGCAATCGTACGGGTCATTTCCTGTACATCGATATACGGGCAGGAGAAAGCCATCATAGCCTTCACGGTAGCCGATGATTCACCTAAGTTCATCAGGTTCACCTCGATATCCATAAAGTTATCACGCGCTTCCGTTACATCAACCGCATACCATTGGGTGGTACGAGCCTCTTGCTTATGACCTTCATGCCAGTTAAAGTCGATGTTGGTCTTACAAGCCTTACCCTCACGTACATGTTTGAAACGTCCGTTGAGGCGAATGCTATCGCCCTGTACGGTGGTCAGCAGATAGATGTACTTCACATCGTCTCCCAGACCGTCAAGCATGTTCTTTTTGTACACAACAACCTCTTCCTGTCCCGGAGCGAGTTCATACTCTGCATTACTGGTACCGTAAGCCGGAACTTGGAACGCCATCTTCACCGTCACTTTCACGGGAATAGTACCTACGTTACGGTAAGTGAACTCCGGTTCATACTTCGCTGTGTCACGCATTTTCTTGACATCCAATCGGTAGAGAGTGGTGGTACCCGCAGCAATCGGCGTCGAAGATTCAACGTGCAGGTCGGTGTAGGACATAGTCTCCGGAATCACAGGATTTGTCGGTTGTTTCACCTTCTCTACCTTGATGGTAACAGGCGACTCGACATTCTCAATACCGAAATAGAGTTCATCGGGTTGCACACTGTTAATCATCGCACGCGGAATGGTATCAACCAATACCTCCCCCGGTGCCATGTCATACTCGCGTCTTGTCATACCGGACGACGGACAATCAAGCGACTGACCCACTTTCAGGTTCACTCTCTTCGTGCCCACGTTGGTAATGGTGATCTTGGCATCCTGGTCGGTAGCGTTCTTAATGGGCTTCAAGCTCACTTTCCACCAAGCCGAATAGGTCGGGTCTTGTTGAATAGGAGTGTCCCATTTGAGTTCACGAGCATCCTTACAAGACTCATCCAAGTCCTCGGTCTCATAAACTTTTGCACTCAGTTTAACCACACCCGTAACGTACATTTGCAAGTAAAGTTCCTTTTGTCTGAGGCGAACCAGTGCAGCAGCATTGGCAGTGTACGTTTTGTACTGCCGCGCAGCGATGGTGTAGTCTTTCGACACACCTTCACCGGCAATCTCAGCCGTCATCTTTACATCAACGGAATTACCAACCACGTTACTCGGGTTTGTCAGATAAAGGGTCAAAGAGGGATTGTCTTCCTCGTAGAGAGGAGCCAGATCCACACGATACCAACGCCACCTGTTGAGCGAGTCAGCCGGCACCGTAATTCCCTTGTCCCAATCAAATTCCTTGGCATTTGCCTTGTTACTACCATCGCCCGTTCCGATAGCCATCGCACTGACGGTCATCAAAGCAGCCATGGTAAGCAAGAATAATTTCTTCATGTAAATTGATTGTTTAGTTAATAAATTACGTTAATTGTTTGTTTTTGATTGTTCTTGTCCAAAGACATTGTATTTGCGGTCATCAATGATGATAAATAATTGCCCATTTTGGAGGTATTTACAACTCTTCCTGTCACTATGTCCCACATAGTCAACCCCTTGTGTCGGTTCAGGCGCTACCGTCACTTGCACGATACGGGAACAAGTACCGGCCTTTTTGATTTCCACGGTATAATCACCATAAGCGTTAAAAATAGTATTGGACGGCTTATAGATATAGCCGCGTGCCAATTCGGATTGCGTCACATAAACCGTATCGAATTCCAAGGTCGGCCGGGTGAACGTGAAAGTCACTTCGCGAGTGGTCAGCGTATCCCGATTCACCCAAACAGTATCAACGAAGGAGGTATCGTTGGTATAGGTTCTGAAATCCTGAACGAAAGATTTGCCATAGCAAGCGTTTTTATTCACCGGCTCCAAAGCCACCTCTGCGTACTTGGGGTTATTATGAACAAACACCCGTCCCGAATATCCTTTCGCATGAGTGACATGCAACCAGAGCGAACGTTTGGCCATGCGGGCATTGACCAGTTGCGCGGAATCCGGCTGATACACATGAATGGAGTCGGACAACCGGGCGCGTCCAATCTCCTCGCCCGAACAACTATCCAGCGTCAACCAGATCTCGCAAGGCTTGTTCTGTTTTTGTTTCCAACGAACAAACGACTTGCCGGAAGACGCAATGGAACTCCACTCCATACGGTACACATTCTCCTCTTTGTCGCATACATACGTCATGCCGACACACAGCGGCAACGGATCCTCGCATTTCGACTCCGGTCCCTGATCATACGGATAGCAGTACACTCTACCGGAATCGCCCCTGTTGGGATAGATGCGAATATGGGGCGTCAGTTCTTTGGCCATCAACTTCGCCTGCTCATCCATAGCCGCCAACTTGGCATTAATCTTCTCCACATCCATGTCACACATCTGGTTCGGACCAACGGTAAGAGTAAAAGTAGGCACTTTGCTGAAACAAAAAGCAAAGACCTCCATTGTCACAGAGCTCTTGGAGAACCAATAAGCAGATATACCCTGCAGCAAATCATCCATAGTAGCCGTGTACCAAACCGTATCTTTAACCATTGTTTCCACAGGGAAGGAGAATGCAATCGATGCCTCCTTGCAGGGGCAGTAGAAATAAGGCAACTCCAGTGCCTGTTGCACCATCTCGCAAGAATCGGACCATGCCGGAGCATAGACCGGAGCCGGTTGCGCGTAGGTAACCGTCGTCGCTGCGAGGAGTATTATGCCGATGATGATTTTTTTCATTGATTCTTTCGTAAAGTGAGTTTATCTGATTTTCTGCCCGAGCGGCGTATATACCGCATCCCCACGGAGGATAAGCACCTGTCCGTTCTCAATGCGCTTAACCGCTTTTTGAGCACCGGCCTCTACAGCTTCAAGGGCGGTCGGGTATTCGTTGTTGTATATCTCACCGCAACGGAAACGTATCTGTACCGCCAAGACGCCCGCCGGAACCCATTGCGGAGCAGACTCTACCACCACAGGCTTATAGCCGGTAGCCGTATTTTCGGAAACACTCCAGTTGATGGTTTCAATCGGCGTAAGCGGATCGACATAATGGGCGAAGAAAGCAGCCTCAGCACCGTTCAAATCCAACAGCATACGTCCTGCTTCTTTCTGCTTCGTTGCATTGAACATCACATCGTCCCACAATAATGCCGGCGATTCGAACGTATATAACCTATAGTTGCGTACATGCTCTTCATCCACCTGCTCATCGTGCTCGGTATTGAAACCGCGACAGAAATAGACGGTCTCGTATTGTACAACATGACTCTTAATGGTGATACGAAGAGTAATGACAGAGTCACAGCCGGCGGCATTCGTTATCCGCTCCTCATAATCTCCCGACTCGGTATAGGTCTTGCCCTGCGGCGAGGTATAAGAGTCATATTCAGAGACAGTGACGGTCTCGTAAGTTGTATGATTAATCGTCAGTTCCACGGTCTTGATCGTACGGTCACCGCTCTGCGCCACTATCGTATCATTGAACTTAACAGACTCCGTATAAGGCTTGCCCTCATACGTATAACTGTCACATGCCTTTTGACGAATCGTATCGTAAACCGTTTTGAGCATCGTGAAGGAAGTCAGGATCACGGAATCGCAACCGGCGGCATTGGTCAGGGTATCTTTATACTCACCCGACTCCGAATACGTCTTGCCGGTAGCAGATACAAAAGGCTCATATTGCTTAATCTCCTGATTAAAGGAGGAAGAATGGTTGACAGTAAGCAGAAGAGAATTTACCAACCGGTCTCCATTCTCCAGAATCGTGGTATCAATCGGATACTCCCCGCTCTTGGTCAACTCCTTATCACCCAAAATGAACTTGTCACACGCCGTCTCTTCCGTCCGATTATATGTATAGCGGATAGTCGGTTCCACAAGGATAGACGCATCCTCATGCGCTCTAATCTCCATCAACTGGGTCTCCTCGGATTCCGGCATCACCCATTTCCATACCATGCGGCAGCCGGAGAACAGCACCTGCGCTTCGACCGGCTCTCCCATCACCATGGCGGTCGGTATCGGTCCAAACGCCGTATCGGGAGTATAGATAACCACAGCCGGCAGACGATTCGACTCCACGCGAATGAAGTTACCTCCGCTCTGTACCGTCAGCATCGTGGTATCCGCCACGCGCGTAGCTCTATCGGCAGTGATGCCGGCAGGCTTCTGAGCAAAAGCGGCAGGCACTATCATCACCAAAAGGAGGCTCATCGCCAGCGCAAAAATGACACTATGTAAATTATATTTTTTCACGTCTTAATATACTGCGTACCCTTGTTCATATAGCGTGCATGTACACGCACACCGATAAATCGGCTGCAAAGATACAATTTTTTTTTGGAATGACCAAATTTTTGTTTATTTTTGTCAATAATTCTACAAAATAATAGAAATTTTCTCCGTTTCGGACTCTAAAGTGTAATTTCCGGCGGGTAAATCTTTTAAGGAATACTTCTCTGCCGGTTGCGCGGAAATATTCTTTACCGGACTATCATTCGCATCTTTCACCACTATCGTTTGCGCCTTGCTAACCTCAAAATAAGGATCCGAACCGGTGCAGGAAACAAAGATGGTCGACTTCGGATACTCGGGGTCTTTCTCCGGCTCGGCATTGGTGGTAAAGGTAAATGTACGGTTTGTTCCATTATCTCCGGCATAGAGTATGGCGTAAAAATTGCCGTCAGCATCTACACGGTCAGCCCATGATGCTATTTCTTCCGCAGGAATGACAAGCGGTTGGGAGGATTTCACTTTTTCCTTATATCGGAGCCAATAGGGTGCATCGGAAAGCGAAATATTCATCAAGCAAGTATCTGCCAAATAAATCGCACCTTTGTTTGAGTTTAAAGCATATGAAATAGTCATATCGCCTCCTACCCATTCCGGATAGGAGAACCGGTACACCGTTGATTCATCATTCTTCCCCACAGTAATGGACTGATTCGGGCCAAGCAAATGGTCTTTGGTTTTGGTGAAGCAGTCCGAGGCGCTCCATCGGTCAGGAGTAATCGTAGTCGCCTCGGTACAAGCGAAGCGGATATAGAGATAGTGATTACTTGCCGGTACCTTGTTCCAATGCTTTTTCATTTCTTCTCCAAGAATGCCTATCCATCTGCCGTTTCTATCCTTTTCAAAAGCATAGGTATTCAAAATATCGCCTTCGGCAAACTTCGCTGTAGTAGAGATATCCATGCTGAACAGATGGGCAGTAGGGACGGAGAACATCACATCCACATTCCATGAACGGGAAATGGCATAGATGGTCTTCGGATTGGCATCCAGCGCATAGGTCATACCGAAGCGAAGCATCGTAGCGCCTCCGTCGGGTGTGGCCTGCGGAGCTTTGGTAATTTTCATCACTCCCGGCTCTTCACTATAGAACTTCGCAAAATACATTCCTGCCTGAGGCGGAAAATCTTTATTATGCACCCATTGATAGATGTTCTCTGCTTTGGCTTTTACAGACGTACCCGGTTGTATATCAGAACTCTGCACCATGATATTTCCATATTTCTGATCATCCGTAGGGTCAAAATCACAGATATAAGCCACTCCCAATTTACAAGGTTTCGTTCCGGTCCATGTATAGACCACCGTATCTTCCTGCCATTGTACATAGGGGACTATCACATGCCGTTCCTTGTCTTTCGCCGCCACACGGACAGTATCTCCAAAACGCATGAACTTCGGGCCGTCCATACAATCCGTAAAGGCATCGGGAAGCATGGTTAACACACCTGTAGAGTTATACTTCACCTTCACCACTACTTGGAGATTATAGCTTATACCCATTTGCAGCAAGAGGTCACGATATCGTTTTCCTAAAGAAAGCGTATAGGCGAACTTACCGTCTTTTTTTCCTTTCTCTAATTTTTGCTTATAAGGCATTTCCCAACTCAAGCCACTACTTCCGCTTGTTTTACAGAACAAGCTACAGAGGATACTATCCGTATAGTATCCGGAGACGCAACTGAAATCCATCTCGACTTCGGGTGCAGGCGCACTCTCTCCGGCATCCGGCACAAAAGCCACTGCGAGCGGCAGATCGAATGTCATCGCCGAATACCATTTCTCAAGATTGGCATCTGTGACGGTCTCCGAATAATCTTTAGTAAGTCCGATAGCCGTCTTACAGGTCTGACCGGGGAGGGCTGCTTGCGCAGTCCAACATGTCATTGCCAGCAGGCATACTAACAAACCTTTTTTCGCCATGAAGGCACGATTAACTTCGTTATTCATATCGCGTTTTGTTTTTTTACGTATCGTTTCACAATCGCATAACCCGCTATCAGCAGCAGCATCCAATGCCACGGTGTATCACCGAGAGGAGTAGGATTGGTGGGGTCTCCCTGGTCACCTACAGGCACCCATTCTCCTCCTTCATACTTGTACGTAACGCCTCCTTCACCGATGCGTAACGCACCATCCCAAGGCTTTATCCACTCTCCGGCCCAATCATCCCAGTACCACCAATCGCCGTCTCCTGCGCCTCCATTTTTCCATTCGCCATCGGTTCCCTCATCTGTCGGTGTGCCTCTTCGTATTCCTCCCCTTCTCGCAGGAGAAGAAGCGGGCGATGTCTCCGTTGTCGTCATCGCAGACTGGGAGAACGAAGAGGCAGCCGATGCTATTCCGGATGTCAAACCGGACACATCCGATGAGGAGCGCGAAGATGTTGCCATAGCCAAAGTCGGCATGGAAACAGAACCACTGCTATAGTTGATGCCTTTCGAAGAGGAAGATGCACCTCCGCCACCATAGGCACCACCGCCTCCGGTGCTTCCGCCGCCACCAATCGAATGGACGGTTGCAGAAGAAGTGGTATGCAGTCGATAGTTCGAAGCGCCGGACGCCTTCGGCATCGAAGCATGTCCTGAGTGTGCATATGCACGCACGGAACCTCCGCTAATCATCGGCATAGTGCTACGACGCGCAGGGACCGATACAGTAGGTACTGAGGCTGTGGATAGGGTGCCGTAGGTAACAGCACCCGGTTTCACACGAACCTCATATTTCTCCCGTTTCGACTCTTCATAAGCTCCATAGGCGATTACCAACCATAATGCAGTCAGCAATACACCCAGGGCGATAATCATTCCGCCACGCGGGTCATTAAATTGTTTTTTCATTTTTGTACCTTAAACTCTGCCTTCACAGGCATATTTAACAAACTAATATTTTTCAGTATTCAGTGTTCAGTAATCAGTGTTAGTTTTCAGCAACTTACCGTTTGCATCGTACAAACGTCCGTTGATTTGGATATACATCTTCTGATCAATAATCACCTTACGTGCCTTTGTATTTTGTATATTATCTCCTTGAATATTATCAAGATCCGTCGTCACTCCCGGAGCGAAGAACGCACCTTGGATAATGAATCGTCCGCTCATCGTACCCGATACAGCATCGAAGGTGTAATCGTTCCAGAGCAGGTCGGTTGTCATTCCCTTCTCGTAATCAATCAGCCATACCGCAGCCAAACGGTTGAGCCGGTTGTTATTGCGCATTGAGATAGTCAGTTCTTGCTCCTTCGGGCTATAAACAGTCAGCGCCACGCCCTTCTCAAGCAGCGAGTCGGATACACCGGCGAAAGCCATATCTCCATACGCGTGCGAACTATATAATATCGCGCGCGAAGCGGTCAATGATTGTTTCGCCACATCAATTCCTGTTTCATAGGTAGCTTCGAAGCGATCCGGATGCACAAAGACACTGGTATGGTCACCTACTCCGTTTCCGTCCTTCACATCCAAATGGATCCACTCGGTTTGGATGTTCTCTTTATAAGCCGCACGGCGCGGAGCGGAGGAAACTGTCTGGTTGAACTCACCGGAACTGAAGTCCAGATACCCGTTCGCTGACGCTTGATAGCTGAACGGCATAGCCGGCCAAATGACTTCAGGCCAAGCCTGGTCATAAGAACCATCTGCCAGCAGCCAACTTACTTTGAGACCGTCAACCGGATCGGATTCGTTCTCATATACCGACATCAACGGCGAGCAGACGATATTCCAACCGGAGTTGTTCTTATCATCGCCATGACGCGTTACATCTACAGATTTGTTATCAGTCGGAGTTACACGGAAGTAATACTCACGATAGTACTTGACAGTGGACATCATCTCATAGCCTCTACCGGCTGCAATTGTGGCATCAGAAGTAAGGGCATCCCAGTTATTTTCAGTTGTGCCCTTATCAGCGCGTCTCTCTTCATTATAACTCTTTAATAACCACGTACTATTATATACCGGCGTGGTACCATCCGACAGGCGTACCGCACTAATAGCACACTCGTACGGCAAACCGAACTGGTAGTATTGACCAGTCGGATAAGCAACAGATCCATCCGGAGCGATACGCGTATAATAGGTATTGGTTGCCTCAACGCTTCCGCTGATAGCGGCCGTAGCCCATGGCTTGGTACGAAGCACGAGTTTGCCTACCGTCAGGGTATTACCATCTGTTACTACCACCTCCGCACCCGGGCATACATAGAGTGCAGCCAAGGTGGTATTGCCGGAGATAGCCAACTTACCGCCATAGACGTAGACTACACTCTCCTCAGTAGTACCGCTCAGCGTTGCATTCTCGGCATTGTATATCTGCGGAATCTTATAGTTATGCTGACTCTCTATAACGTCCGCGTCATTCTTCAGTTGGATAAGCAGGTTCTCGTTCGGCGTAAGCGACAGACCGGAAACAGTCAGAGTACGCGTGGTAGTATTACAATCGGACTTCGTATAATCGACGCCGTTCACATATATCTTCCAGTTATTCTTGTTTGTTCCACCAACCGCTTTAAGACTGGTCACATTGATGGTAATCGAATTGCTTGTCCAATCCACGATATCCAGTTCACGGTCAGCGATTGCTGCCGTCCACTTTGCCCAGTACTCTTTATTACCGGTTGCAGTAGTGGAGATGGTAGTTACTGCATCACCGGTTAATCCGTCGTTATCAAACCAACCGCCGAATTCATGACCATCTTTCGTAACATTCGTTGGCAACGTAGCACCAGTACCATAGGTGTATTCGGTTACATTGCCCACATTGATAGTACCACCATTGGTATGCAGTGTGACATCGTATGTGCGCGGCGTGCTGCTAAACTGCGCCGTATATGTAGCTGCAGCAGATACTGTAGTTATCTCAGGCGACCATCCGGTAAACGAATAGGTATAACTTGCATCCTCGGCCTTGGTCGGCGTTTCGCCGGAATAAACAGGTGTTGCACCTTTCTTCACAGCAGTGCTCTGGAGCACATCATCGCCATTCTTAAAGGTAATCATATACGCCTCAGCTACTTCGTACTTGTACGGGTCTTCGCCGGTGAGTGGGAGGACATGGTAGTTATTAGTTAAAGTAGGAGCGGTATATTTGTCTTCGATATTGGATGTTTCGGTAGCATTTGTCCGTTTCGTGCTATACTTACCACCCTGCACTTTAAGATACGTAGCCGTGGCCGATGTATTCATTGCGTACGCCGTAGCGTTATCATCGCCCTCGCTTTCCACCTTGAAATTGCCTCCGGTAATTGTTGCGGTAGGTCTTCTTGCTGTTGTTCCTACAGCTCCTGATTCTGACTTAGCAGCGGCAACTACGATTCCGTATGCTCCGGTTGTTGTTGCCTTGACATTGAATGTACCATTCGTAACGGAGATGATACCCGGCATATAGTGCATACCGGGAACGGTATCATTGGTTGCACTACACTTCGTTAAATCACGTTTCATTAATCCGGCGTACGCACCGTAAGCGGTTTCCTTCGTGGATGTGACATTGAAAGTACCGCCATTAATCTCAATGGTGCCGGAATACTTTCCTGTTCCTTTCTTACCAATAGTACCATACGCGAACGCACCATACGCTGTAGTCGTAGCGGTTGTCACATTAAAGGTTGGGCTGCCGCTGATAGTGACTTTTCCTCTTAGCGAATAGATACCATATCCCGTGCTAGTACAAGGGATTACATTAAACGTTCCGCCCGAGATAGTTATATTTCCACTAGAATACACACCATAGGCCGTAGAACTGGTCTTGGTCTTAGCAGTGAAGGTTCCTCCTGCAATCGTACTACCTGTAGAAGATCCGCCTACTGTTACAGCTGCCGCGGTGGTTGTTCTCGCTTTTGCAAACACATTCACGGACGATGTAGACGGAATCGTTAGAACGCCTTTATACGTACTGCTTTTGTAAGCAACGTAGATACCATATGTAGTCGTTGTGCCTTTATTACTGGTGGTATCGTTAGTCGCTTCAATCGTACCGCCGTTAATAGTGGCATGTCCTCCATTAAGGTAGACACCATACGCGGTGGTTGTATATGCATGCCCGATGATATGACCTCCATTAATCGTCAATCCCTTACCAAGATTGTATATTCCGGCTGCAGTAGTAGATTTTGTTGTTCTACCTTTAACAAGTCCATTCTTGATAGTTACCGTAGATGTGCCAGCGGCCATATAGATGGCATACGAAGCATACTGCGATGCACTCTCCACCGTACCATTCTCCATCGTGAATGTCTGCCCGGCTGTGACATAGACACCGGATGCTGCCGAACTACTATTTGCGGAAGCAGAAGAATACGTGTGCGGGTTAGTCGAACTGATGGTTCCGTTTTGCAATTTGAATGTACCGGCAGTAAGGAATACACCATAAACACGCGCATTGGCATTGTAATTATTATTCACCTTACCACCCTTGGCTACAGAATTATCCGTGATAATAAAGGTACTTTTAGCAAGATTAACATTGATTAACTTTGCAACCGCACCGGAAATGGTATGATTATTCAAATCCAACGTACACGTATAAGTCGATGCCGGTTGATATACCAACGAAGCCGCAGCCGTAGCATCGGCAAGCAATGTAATCGTCATGTTCGCAGATGCCGCATTCACAGCCTCAAACGCTGCATCGATTGTCGTATAATACGTCGTTGCTCCACCGACAGTTACGGAAGCGACGGTAGGTGCCGAGTTATAGGTAGCCGTATAAGTTACCGCTTCGGAAACAGCCGGGATATCCGCAGATGCATAGGTATGTCCGTTACCATCGTCCCAACCCGCGAAAGTATATACATAATTCTCGTCAGCGGCCTTTGTCGGTTCAGCAGGAGCCGTCACTGCTACACCCGGCAATATGGTCTTCGGATAATCACCAAGGCTGGTTGTGCCATCCTCATCAACAAAGTTGACTTGATAGCCAGTTTGTTCCCAGTTTGCAGTAATGGTCTTGTCACCCGTGGAGCCAAGTGTTATTTGCGTGATGGGGCTGCCGCCGCATGTCCAACCGGTGAAATCATAGCCCGCGCGTGTTCCCGGATCAGCAAGAGTGATGGTCTCCGTCTCAATGGTGTAGGTGGCAGGGTTGCTGTTGGTCGCGCCATTCAAACCCTCGTAGGTAAGGTGGTATGTGATCGCGGTCCAGTTAGCTGTAATGGTCTTGTCACCCGTGGAGCCAAGTGCTATCTGGGTGATGGAACTGCCGCCACAAGTCCAGCCGGTGAAGGTGTAACCCTCACGTGTTCCCGGAGCAGCAAGAGTGATGGTCTCCGTCTCAATGGTGTAGGTGGCAGGGTTGCTGTTGGTCGCGCCATTCAAACCTTCATAAGTAAGGTTGTATGTAGCAGCGGTCCATTTCGCCCAATAGGTCTTGTTGCCTGTCGCGGTTGAGGAGATATTCGTCACCGCACTGCCGGTCAAACCGCTATTGTCATACCAACCACTGAAGCCATAACCCGTACGCGTTACATTCGTCGGCAGTGTTGCGCCTGTACCATACGTATAGGATGTCACATTTCCGGCATTGATAGTACCGCCATTGGTATTCAACGTGACGCTATAGGATCTGGGCGTGTGGTTGAACTGCGCTGTGTAAGTAGCGTCTGTTGTTACCGGATTAACGATAGTAGCAGGCGACCAGCCGGAAAGCGTGTACGTATACTGCTCATCCTCATAATTACAATCAGCCGCAGCAGGCGCCTCGGTATCCTGACCCCATTTAACCTTATCCTGCTTGATAAATGTACCATCTTCGCGCTGATAGATCACATTGAATTGCAAGAGTACCGGATTGAACTGCGCCGTGAAGGTAATGTCGCCCTTGATAGCATGGAAGGCTTCGCCTACGCCGATAGAACCGGCTTCCCATCCTTCTCCGGCAGCCCATGCCCAGCCGCTGAACTCGTAAGAGTTACGGCTGTCATTAGGATGGAACGGCGTCGCGCCCGTGTACGCGGGTACCGTATTATAATCTATCGTCTGATCTACATTGAGGGATGCACCATCGTAGTTCACGAAGTGCGCCGTATATTGACGCGGGGACTCGTCGAACAGAGCCGTATATGTCATACCGTCTTCCGTCACGGGTTGTAATGTCGCCGGTGACCAGTTACCCGTAAAAGTATAATCCGTACTAACAGTGGATTCCATCGTCGGATTGGCAGGGAAAGCAGACGGTGTTGCATTGTAGGTGTAGAAACCTGCATCAATCACCGAACCATCCGGGCGCTTGAAGAATACCTGATACTGCAACTCTGTCGGCTTAAAGGTAGCAATATAATATATATCACCTGTTACAGTAGGCAACGTTGCCGATGTGCCATATGTATTCGTACCTTGTTTCCACCCGGTCCACTCATAAGAATAAGCCGAAGTGTTGGCGCGGTACGGATCAATGCCAGCATATACTGGACTTGTACCATAGGCTACTTGTGTCTGTTGCAGCACCTCTGCTCCGTCGTAGTTATAGAAGGTGACAGTATAGGTACGCGTCGTGTACGTATATTCCGCCGTATAGGTAGCCGGACCTGTAACATTAGGCAAGTCAGCACCTGCTGCATATCCGACCCAGTTACTAAATGTATATACCTTATCGGCAGTCATATCCTGTGTAGGCGTTACCGGACATACAGCAGGGTCTGTGTCGCTTGCATTCATCAGTCCTGACCAGATCACTTTTCCGTCACCGCCTTCGCCTGTAGTCTTGTTCTTAAAAGTGATGGTATATTGGAAAGGTGACGTCACGAAATAAGCTATATAGGTTGTCACATCCGCTGTCGCAAGAGGCAGCGTAGCATTCTTGTCATAAATATTTCCTTCTTCGTCACGCCAACCGATCCAGTCGTGTTTCTCCGTAGCAGAGTTCGCCCATGATGGGTTGGTACCATGGAAGACAGGCGAAGTATTGAAATTATAAAGGTCACCGAACGAGCCGTTAGTTATCTTGTTGCCATCCTTGTCCTTCCATATCACTGTCACTTTCTTGGGTTTCCAGTAACTGGTGGAATTATCCCAATAGTAATAGGTACCATAGTTATCGAAATTCTCGTTATTCGCAATATAATAGGTCGTGCCGCCGATTACTTCCGGCGTTGGATTCACTTCCCACCATACACAACCGGTGTTAGTGGTAGGCGCTATAGCATTGACGAACATACGCGTGCCGTCTTCGCTTGGATAAGCATGATTGCTATTTACCGCACCCACGGGCACCCAATCAGAGGGATGGATGTAGTCTTTTGTGGCATCAGCAGCTACCGTTGTCATACATCCGTTCTCAGTCGCAAGCGTCCATTTATACACATCGGAACCTCCGAAATCAGCCATATATATCCATGTCTTACCCGCGGAGGTGTTCGAACTTGTCGGCTCAGAATAAGTACCGTCCTCGTTTTTGAGTTTAGCGGGGTTGAGTGCTTTGCCAGTATAATTGGGACCGTTTCCTGTAAACTGGAACAAAGTAGTGCTTTGATTTTTATTAGTATTTGATGCCACTGCGGCTGTAGAGGCAGCTGGCGCAGCAGTGAACTTCACTTTACCGGCATTCTCCCGTGTGGAGTGGATATTGGCACCTCCTGCTGTTGTATAAGTGGCTCCGCGTATGTCCAACGTTCCTTCTATGAGTACTTCCGCATCCGGCATTTTAACGGCAGTAACAGCGCCTAATACCAAACGTGGATTCTTCTTCCAAGAAGGAGAATAACCCGGACAGAACCAATATCCGCTATAACTTGACCAATCATCCTGATCATAAAAGAAAGCACGCTGTCCGGAAGGAATGATCACTGTCGCCTCTTTCTTAATGGTGAGTTTCGAACCAGGGATAAAACATACATGGTTAGTAAGTGCTACTTCACCATAATTAGCGACAATATTGAAATTACTCGTGATAGGCAGAACATAGTTTGAAGAATTAACGTCCATCTTGCCCACAATCGGTAAATCCAATTGTATTCTAATACTACCAAGCGACGCGCCGGAATTAAGGGTCCAATTGACATAATCTGTTTCGGGATCATATTCCTTGCGCACCCATGTATCATCTCCCGAAGTGGCAGAGCTCATACAGAACATCGCGTCGGAAGTACCGACCATAGCTACCGGTTCAGTAAGAGGTACCGTTTCCTCAATTGTAAAAAAAGAGTTATTATACATATATGTACCACCCCAGCCATAAGCTGTAGCTCCCGGACGATAAGTAATCGGGCATTCTATGTTCTGATAGTAGTAGTGAGTAATAACGAATACGCTCTTTGAATCAAGTCCATTTTTGTTGTCTATCACGTCACTTTCTACCGTACCACCGCGCCAGTCTCCGATTTGGAAATCCTCGTATATCTTGGAACCGCTTTTCGCATTGATTTCTCCCTTACCGGTTACGAATCCCCATGCTATGAGTTTGGCGGTACTTTCAAGGTCTATATGCGAACCTTCAGCAAGGTACAACCAGCCGTACGAACCGCTTACGACACCGGTACCATGAGTAAGTAATCCTTGGTTAGACATATAGGTTACGGCACTTGCTTCAATAGTACCATGAACAGTCATATTCACTCCGTCAGCAAAGGTGAGTTTATATAACGGATACGGCGCCTCGTATTTTTCTACATTTGACACGGGACTAGTACTTTTACCTCCGGTTCCTATGATAGCTGTTTGCGAAGTCAGATACGGAATCAACAATGTGGTGTTTTGTGGCAAGTTGTAGTCGCCTTTAGAGAGGGTAGCATTGGCAATCATGATAATCGTCCAAGTGCTGGATGGCGAAGCGTTGACTACCTGTAACGCCTCTTCCAATGATTGGTATGAAGTGCTATTTTCTTTTATCTTGCAGACATATTCACCATTCATGTTGTCCGTTATACGCCAACGATAACCTTCCGTGTATTCCGGTGTGCCGGATTTGACGGCTACTTTGTTCATTCCCTCGCCGAGTTTTTTGTCGAGGTTCTCGTCTTTAACATAGTAGCCACCATTGAGTACGAAATACCCCGGCTCACCATTCACGCTGACATCAGCATATGGCGTAGCGCCCGCTGTACCTTTGAATTTACCTTCGTTGATAATTAAGGTAGGAGTAGCCGTAGCGTCTCCTTGCAGTACCGGGTCTGCAACACATGCTGCATAGGCCGGTGTTCCTGATGCATTGGCGTTAAATTTTCCGCCATTGACAACAGCCGTACCGGCGGTCGCATGATCGCCTGCAAGCACTCCGGATGCCACGTTAGCCTTCGCAGCATGTACATAAATACCATAGGCTGTTTCTCCTCCTGTCGTTTGAGCAGTAATTTGATTATTCCCATTCACTTCCACCTCACCTTGGAATGTATAGCCGTAGGTCGGCCACCTTGAGGCATCTGCACTGCTTGTGAAAACCGCAGCGTTAACATATATACCATATGCTTTTGTGAGACCCTTTGATGTGATCGTAGTGTTGCTAACAGTAGTTTTTTGATCATCAATGATTATACCATGTACATTACTTGCGGCGGGTGTTACTCCATTTCCCGCCCCTCCAATCGCAGTAATATTACAGCCATTAACTGTAGTTATTCCTCCCGTACGGATACCATAAGCATTATTATTCGCACCTGTTGTTTTAGCGACAAGCGTGGCGTTGTTAATCGTAGCGCTCGCAACCGCCGTTTCCGAGCCATCCGCGATGTAAGCTGGTTTATATACATATACACCGTATGCATCTGTTGTACCTGCGATGGCCGTGTATGATCCGCCGTTGATAGTTACATTACTTTTAGCAACATAATCCCCGGGGACATATCCTGATGCGGTACTGGTGATTAAACGACGTGTAGTTAATACGGTGACACCGGATGCAGTTTTTGTTCCTGTCGTGGCTTCTACTGTTAAATTATTCAGTTCAGCTTCCGGTTCTGATTTTGCTCCTGTTTTAGAATTAAGACTGGACGACAGGTACACACCGTATGCCGTGCTTGTAGTAGCATTGGCGTGAATCTCCACGCCGGTAGCTATTGTCTTGTTATTGCTTACCAATAAACCATAAGCTCCGGACGTGGTTGTTGACGCCCTTAGGATAGCATCCTCTATCGTTGTTGCTCCTGACGAAGTAATACCTCTTGCATCTGATTTGTGGGATATCCCCTTAAATTCACCTCCGTGAATAGTAGCCGTGCCGGATGTTGAAAGTCCCCAAGCATAATCTGCACCATGGAGTGCATCCGTTTCACCTTTGATCAATCCCCCAATAACATCCAATGTTCCTGCATTGCTGATACCTATACCATACTGATAATGCGAGTAACCCACAATCTCCACTCCGGTACTTTCAAGGATATTCGCCTTACAATTAGCCACCCTATTCATTATTCCATATCCATATTGGCCATAAGAAGAATTATTGGCTTCTCCTTTTATCTTGGCATTTTGCCGGACGTTGATAGTTCCACCAGCCGTGTAATTATACACTCCATACGCATTGGCAGATCCCGCTTTTGTAAGATTCGTAGCATCGGCTATCGCATGCAGTGTTGCATCCTGAATATTCAGCACTGCCTTAGCGTTATCCATATACACAGCAGCAGAGCCGGTTTGTATCGTGTGAGCCGTTATTGTGCCACCGGTAACATTTGCCGTTCCGTTATTAATCCACAATGTATAAGCGGTAGTGGTTCCAGCTTCGGTCGTCAACGTTCCGTCGGTCATATTGAATGTTCCTACGACATATACAGCCGTCGGCTTCAATCCGGCAGAGATAGCCTCTATGGTACCTCCATTCATATCAAAGGTGGTACCACTGGCCATCGTGACACCTCTCGCCACAACACTCGATCCTGTATTCGTGGCATTCATTTGAATTTTGCCACTTTCCAGTATCAGTTTGCCTTTAGCCAGACTGATTACGGAGCGAGTTGCATTATCTGCTATTGTCGCGGTTACCTTTCCTCCCGTTTTACTGTCTTTAATCGTCAGCGTTTTTCCCGTCCCGTTGATAGTTAGCATATTATTGACCGCTCCGCTGAGAGTTTTTCCATTAAGATCCAACGTTATTGTTTTAGTAATTGTAGCGGCCGCTGTTACCTCCACATTTCTCAACAACGTAAACGTATATCCGTCGGCTTGATAGCTTGCAATAGCCGTAGCCCAATCACCTTGATACTTCTCTTCCTCGTTAGTATCGGTTACACACACATCATCTGTAGCCAATGCCTCTGAATGACCGGCAATCGTTACTGAGCGTGCATCACCATTCGCTGCGGTAAGGGTCAAGGTCGCCTCAGTATCTCCCACGCCATTATTCGTATCATAAGAATAATCAACCGTCACCGTGCAGGTTCCTGCGGAGAAATCAGGCGTGACCGTATAACCCGTTACACTGAAGATTCCGGAACCGCTTACCGGTGTCAAGGTCGGAGCGGTCGGGAAGTCATCCTCAGCTGCATAATTGTATTTGAACGTAGCTGAACCTGTCTTGCCGGACTCACCCTGCGTAGCGAACACTTCCGTAGCCGATGAACTCACAAATGCCAACGCGGGGAAGTTCGCCGTAACGGTACAAGTCTTCGCTGCACTGCCGCTTGCTTTCGATTGCAGCGAAACTGTCGTGGAGTGATTACGGCTGGCTCCACCATACGAATCACCACCGTTAAACTTACCAGTGGCTACGACATTGTTCCCGTCTTGCGCCCAACTGGTAATGGTAAATTTACCATCAGCCGTTTCCGGAGACTTGTTCAAGTCCAGCGCAATCGTTTTCAGATTAGATGTAGCGAACGTCACCGTAAACGGATAGTCAATAGAGGGATTAGTCGGTGCAAGATTTATTGATGTCTCATCTACACTATTCACCGTCACAGCAACAATATTAGCTGTTGCAGAATAACTCGTACCATTACCTGAAGATGAAGACTGAGCACAAGCCACATTGCCACTAAGGGTAGCTGCGGTAGCCGGTCCGGCTGTAATCTTACCGGATACCGTAACATTATATCCTGGATCAACATCCACCCACCAATAATACGTCTGGTTGGCATTCTGCGTCGTACTACCGGCGCTTTGGAGAGCACCGGATGTCTCGCTGCTCGGCTTGGAATTACTGGTAGCATAATACACCTTTCCCTTACCGGTCTCTCCCGTTTTGGAGATGGTCAGGTTGGCATAGTATGTTGTAGAGCTTCCTGCCCAGACATTACCGATGCCGAGGGAGATAAACAGACCAATGAGCGCCACACGCATTGCTGTGCGGTTTAGGTTGATGCGATTAGCACTCGTTTTACATGTTTGAACTAAATTTGTTCTCATATTGTTTTGTATCTTAAATTATCGATGTTATTTTCGTCTTTGTTTTTTTCGCGTACATATGCGTACTCGCACATGAGCCGACAAAAAGCGGCGCAAAGGTACGGTTTTTTTTTTACATGAACAAACTTAACATATAGAAAAAGACAAAATATTCATATTTTGCCATCTATAGTTAACAAAATTTATGCCACGATAAGGGATTTTAAACATTTATATAGACAAACAAAAAAATCGCATTTTGCTGCGATTTTTATGGTGTATAGGATTAGAGGTTAGAGATTTCTGAACCGGGGAGGGGATCGACGATAGAGGGGATCTCGCCGAGGATGGCCGCGCGGACTGATGATTTCTCGAAGGCGCGGTCAGCGTCAGGCGCGAAAGAGCAGTCCTCCAGAACGAGGTTCTCGGCATAGCAGAGCGGTTGGGTTCCGGCTATGCGGCAGCGCACCAAACGGAGGTTTTGGGAGTACCATCCGAGGTACTCGCTCTTGATTTCGGAGTCATAAATCGTGCAGTTCTCGCTATTCCAGAAAGCGTCTTTGGTATCAAGGATAGCATTATGAATCTCGATGTTACGGGCGTACTGGAAAGCGTATTTGCCCATCAGCCAAAATTGGCTGATACGGAGATCAGAAGCATGCATAAAAGCGTAGGTACCCTGCTCTATCCGGAGGTCGGAGATCTCGCCAGTACGGCAGTACCAGAAGGTTTCCGCACCGTCGGTCATCTTGATTCGCTCGAGCGTCAGGCGGTCTATCTCGCGAAAGGCTTTGGGCGCATCGAGGAGGCAGTCGAAGAGACGCAGGTCGCGACAGTACCACAGCGGGGCGCGGTCGGAGGGTGCGAAATAGCAGTTGCGGCAGGTGACATCCTCACACTCCCAGATGACGTACATGCCTTCGAAACGACATTCGACGGCTTCGACACGACGAGACTCTTTGAGTCCCGACTCACCTTCGCCAATAGTAACGCGCT
>Ga0247610_10001637_pt1 | contig 27442 bp, 24 predicted proteins | sample 174DNAGHGhighgp2_FD_193483 | JGI IMG/M metagenome (GOLD analysis project Ga0247610, IMG submission 193483) | Sheep rumen microbial communities from Palmerston North, Manawatu-Wanganui, New Zealand - 1742 DNA GHGhigh gp2 | ecosystem: Host-associated > Mammals > Digestive system > Stomach > Rumen...
CAGGCGGCCGTGAGCATTGGCGCTGCCGCGTGGTCGGAAGATGTCGTCGTCGAGCTGTCGGCGTTGCAACCGTATTACACTAAGGATCTGGGTATTGGCTCGCTTAATGTCGTTGTGCCACTCGGTCATGGCGGCTTGTTGGCCGAATTTCTGCATTCGGGCAGTAGCGACTATTTCGAACAGCGCGCCTCGCTGGGCTATTCGCTTCGGCTGGACAAATCGCTGTCCCTCGGTGCTGAGTTCCACTATCTGCATTCGGGCACCTCCGACGGCTACTACGACCCGTTGCGTCGCGTCACCTTCACGTTGGCCATGCAGTACCGCCATTCGGAGACCTTATCAGTTGGTTTCAAGGCATATAACCCTATTGCTGTGTTTGCCGACGACGATTTTTCACCTAATGTACCCGCCATTTTTAATATGGGTGCGTCTTATCGCTTTGTTCCCAGTATGTTAGCTTTTGTTGAGGTCGAAAAAAATCTCTATCACAGCGCATCTCTGCATGTGGGCGTGGAGTATGTCATTGACGACAGCTATTATCTGCGCGCTGGCATGTCGACACAGCCGGTGGCATACGCTTTTGGCGTCGGATGCACCGGCAGTCATTTTGGATGCGATATTGCGGTGGCATACAACACTTTGCTTGGCATCACGCCCAGCCTTTCGGTGCATTACCTCTTCTGACCGTATGTCTTTCCGCAAATGTCTGATAGCATGTTTTTTAATCGTCTTGCCACATGCAATGGTGAGGGCACAGACGGTCGACGATGTCTGTAGGGAGATCGTTGAACAGTGGATGGAGAGCAACGATGCGGAGACTGTGCCCGACGACCTGCTGGAGACCCTTCTGCAATATGCGGAATTCCCTATCAATCTTAACGATACGACAAACGAGCTGCTTCTTGATTTGCCGTTTATATCTGATTTTCAATATAATGCTATAAGGGCATACATTGCTCAAAACGGAGAGCTCTTTTCGCTCTCCGAGCTGCATGCCATCAATGGTTTTGATTCGCTGACCATTGCCCGCCTTTCTCATTTTGTGAAAGTAGAACAAGTTGATTACAAAGAAGATGTGCCACTTGTTGAATTGCTGCGCAGAGGACGCGGATCGTTGACGACGGGACTGCGCACCATTTTCCCGCGACAGCGCGGATACACCGAGGGCAAGTACGCTGGTGGGCCTTACCGGTATTATTATGTTTTTAATTACAAATGTTCTGACCGCATCAGTTTTTCTTTTTCGGCCGATCAGGATGCTGGTGAGCCTTTCGTCTTCCAGAGCCCGGTCAAATTTGGGTCAAATTCGGGTCAAGTGGGGTTTGATTATTATGGTTATAGCTTGATTTTAAGGGATTTAGGTATAATTAAGAAGGCTGTTATCGGGAAGTACCACCTCCAGTATGGACAGGGTCTTACCTTATGGGCTGGCTATGCCCCCTGGCTCTCGGAGACAGCATCACTGCGCCGTTCACCGATGGGAATAAAAGCCGCCAGTGCCTTGTGCGAGTACGGTTATCTTCACGGTGCTGCAATTGCTGTGGATTTGTGGAATCGAGGCAACAGAAACGTCGAAATGACACTCTTTGCTTCCAACGCTCCACGTGCGGCAACATTGGTGCATGAAGGTTCCGACATGGTGTTTTCTCTCTATAATTCAGGCTATTTCCGTACCGAAAACGAACGAGCCAAACGGAACGCTTTGCGGGAGACGCTACTTGGTACCCGTCTTTCGTTTAATTCTCGCGATTTGAGGATGGGTGTCACGGCGTTCTCGACATCATTCAGTAAGACTATCATTCCGCCAGAATACGTCTATAACGCCTTTGCTTTCAGAGGTGAACGACTTTTCAATGGAGGATATGACTTCTCGTATCGCTGGCGTAACATGATATTTTTTGGCGAGGCGGCTCTTTCGATGGATATGGAAGATGACGCCTCTGCTCAACGAGCCTTCGCTGTTCTGGCTGGTTTGCAGATGGATGCAGGACCGGACAATTTCTTTTCGGCTGTATTTCACCATTGTCCACAACAATATCATAATTTTTTCTTTAACACTGTCGGCACTGGCTCTTCCCAGTCCAACGAAACGGGTATGGCGTTCAATCTTCTCATTCGCTTGCCATTCAGTATTTCCCTTAGTGGCTATGCTGATCTATACCGTCATCCTTGGATGATGTACCGCGTCTATAGTCCTTCAGTTGGCGCCGACTGTAAGGTAGCACTGGATTATATGGCGTCGCCGAATATCTCCGCACGGATACAGTACCGCCAGCGTGACATTCAGCGTAACACTAACGGCATTACTTACTATATTGAGGATATGTCATGCCGGCAGTTGCTCGTTTCTCTGAAATACAAGATTTCCGACCGATGGAATATGCTTTCGAAGATTATTGGCTCTCGCGTTGTATATCAAGATGGTCAGATGGAGAGTGGTTTCGTCATGCTTCAGGATGTCAGTTATTCGTCTCAATTCTTCGAAAGGCCTTTCTTTGCTGTCATGCGTCTTTCCATATCCGATATCTCTTCTTACGATGCTCGCATCTACTCCTATGAGAGCGACATGGTATATGAGAGTTCCTCGTTCTCATTCATTGGTAGGGGAGTACGAGTATATGGTATTGTTCGCATGGATGTCACACGCAACATTTCGCTTTCTATCAAGTACGGATTGTTACTCTTACCGGGCAACAAGTCAATAGGCTCCTCATACGACCTCATAGAAGGTCCTATGCGCCATGACGTAAAAATACAGCTTAAATGGAAATTCTGATGTCGGCTTAGTTCTCCGACTTTTTGATTTTGCCCTCTTCAACGAGTTTCTTGTAAGTTTTCTCAGCCGCCAGCTGTTCTGCCGCCTTTATGGAATACTCTATTGCCGTTTCGCCGGCTTCGCCGTCAACCAGTGTCCGAACTTCGTATTCTTTTCGTGCGCCGTTTTTCTGACGGTCATTGGTCGTCCGTACTGTCTCGAACGAAATTTTGTGTCGTTCTTTTTGTCCCCAGTCGATGAGTTTACTCTTGAAGTTCCAGTCCTGATGCGAAATTGCGTCAATATCAAGATGTGTACTGATTATTCGTTGAATAAGCACTTTGCGTGTAAATCGGTACCCTTTTTCAAGGTATATCGCTCCTACCAGTGCCTCAAAGGCGTCTCCCTCAATCGATTTGAAGATGCCTTGCTGCTCTTTGTTGTAGCGTATCAGGTCAGACAAACCTATCTTATGTGCCAGTTTGTTAAGGCTGCTGCGGCTCACTATCTTGCTGCGCATTTCTGTCAGAAAGCCTTCTCCCTGATAGGGGTATTTCTTATAAAGAAACTCGGCCACAACAGCACTCAGCACAGCATCGCCCAGATACTCCAGCCGTTCGTTGTTCACGCGATGCCCATGACCTATGTCTACCGATTTGGAACGGTGGATGAAGGCGATTTGATAGACATTGGTCTTGCGGGGCGTAAAACCGAGAATATTCTTAAAAAAGCTGTAGAAAGCCTCATCCTCCTGGTGTCGACAGAAAAGTGGCATCGTGATTTGCTGGGATTAGGGCTTCTATTCTCCGCTGTATTTTCGGAATGCCAGACTTACGTTGTGGCCTCCAAAACCGAATGCGTTGCTTAGCGCAAAATTCACATCCCGTTTCTGCGCTTTGTTGAAGGTGAAATTGAGTGGTTCGATGGCGGGGTCGTCGGTGAAATGGTTGATGGTGGGTGGAACTACACCTTCTTTTATTGCCATTATGGTGGCTATGGCCTCCACACAGCCTGCCGCTCCGAGCAGGTGACCGGTCATCGATTTTGTTGAATTGAGGTTTATGTCCTTCGCCCTCTCGCCGAACAGTTTGACTATTGCTTTTGGCTCGGAAATGTCGCCGATAGGTGTTGATGTGCCGTGTGTGTTGATATGGTCCACGTCATCCACCGTCATTCCCGACTCTTCCAACGCCTCCCGCATAGCCATATATGCGCCTTCTCCTTCGGGGTGTGACGCGGTGATATGGAATGCGTCAGCCGATAGGCCGCAGCCTGTAAGCTCTGCATAAATCTTTGCTCCGCGAGCTTTGGCGTGTTCCATTTCTTCCAAAACGATTGCGCCAGCTCCTTCGCCGAGCACAAAGCCATCGCGGTCTTTATCGAATGGCCGTGAAGCCGTTTGGGGGTCATCATTGCGGAGCGATAAAGCTTGCATCGAGGCAAATCCGCCAATGCTGCATTCCGCCACTGCCGCCTCCGAACCTCCTGCGATGATTACATCTGCCTTTCCCAGACGCAACAGGTTGAAAGCGTCGCTTATGGCCACGGCAGATGAGGCACATGCCGCCACCGTGCTGTAGTTCGGACCTCTATAGCCATGTCGTATCGAGATAAGGCCGGCGCAGATATTCGATATCATGCGCGTACAAAAAAATGGGCTGAACCGGGGTTTGTTCCCTCCGGCCACATAGTCGCGAAGTTCCTCTTGAAATGTATTGACGCCACCATTGCCACTGCCCCATATCACCCCGACTCGCTGTCGGTCGGTATTGGCGTCGCTCAATCCGGCGTCTGCTATTGCCTCTTCCGAGGCCACTATCCCGTATTGCGAGAAGAGGTCAAGCTTGCGCACCTCTTTCCGTTCGAAATAGTTTAACGGGTCAAATCCCTTGACTTCGCACGCTATCTTGCATTTGAAGTCGCTTGTGTCAAAGCGAGTAATTAGGCCGGCACCACTTACTCCGTTCAGGAGCGCTTGCCACGTTCTGTAGACATCGTTGCCAACCGGCGTAAGTGATCCCAGCCCTGTTACAACTACTCTCTTCAGATTCATAAAGAATCACTTATTGTTTGGCTTTCTCGATGAATGCGATGGCGTCACCAACGGTGGTGATGTTCTCTGTCTCTGATTCGGGAATTGTAATCTCAAATTCTTTCTCGAGATCCATAATAAGTTCAACGGTATCGAGGGAGTCGGCTCCAAGGTCTGCGGTGAAGCTGGCCTCAGGTACAACTGCGCTTTCTTCGACACCAAGCTTATCAACGATGATAGCTTTTACTTTGGTTGCAATTTCTGACATTTTTATTCGTTTTTTGAGTTAAACATTATTCTTTTTCATGGAATGAACAATTTGCAAAGTAACGAAAAAAAAATCAATTAGTAGCCATTTAAGTGAAACTTTGTTATTGTTAAATATATTAACAATTTGTGATACAATAATATATATTCCCATTTTTTTGTTCTCTTCCTGATGTATGTCATCCTTGGATGATTTGTCTGATATTCAGTATTATAATACAGCCCATTTTTGCTAATGTGTTGATATATAAGAATATTCCAAATTACTATATTTTTTTGCTTTTCAATTCCTTTTTATTTCGTAAATTTGCAAAATCAACACTCTGTTTGATATTCTTATTTCCTTTTATTAATGAAACTATTATAGTATGAATAAGAAAATTCGTCTGGCTATTTTTGCCTCCGGCAACGGCACAAATGCCCAGCAGATTTCGGAATATTTTGTAGGACACGGCTCGATCGAGGTCTCCGTCATTATATATAATGTCAAAAATGCTTTCGTCGCCACTCGTGCCGCCAATCTCGGAATTGACGCACAGTACTTTAACCGTCACGACTTTTTCGAGACAGACAACGTACTCAATTTCCTCAAGGAGCGCAATATTGACTATATCATTCTGGCGGGTTTCCTCTTGCTTGTCCCTCAGAACCTGCTCAGTGCCTTCCCACAGAAGATAGTGAACATCCACCCAGCACTTCTGCCCAAATACGGCGGCAAAGGCATGTATGGACATCACGTCCACGAGGAGGTCGTGGCTCACCACGAGACCGAGACAGGCATCACTATTCATGAGATAGACAGCCATTTCGACTGTGGTACCACCCTGTTTCAGGCTCGTTGCAAGGTGACGCCTTCTGATACTGCCGACAGCGTGGCCGCCAGAATCCACCTTCTGGAGAAAGACTATTTCCCGCCGGTCATCGAAGCGTGGATTCTTCATCTCCCTATGCCTGTGCAGGAAAAAGTTCTTGATGCCGAGTGATTCATTCTGTTTGCCATGAGGATAGCTGTCAACACTCGTCTTTTGCTGGCCGGCAGGCTCGACGGCATTGGCCATTTCACTGCCGAGACTCTCAGGCGTATCGTCATCGCCCATCCCGAGCACAATTTCTTTTTCCTTTTCGACCGCAAGCCGGACAGCCAGTTCCTATTCGCTCCTAATGTGCATCCGCTCGTCCTCCTCCCGCAGGCCCGACACCCTGTACTGTGGTACATGTTCTTTGAATGGAGCGTCACCAGAACTTTGCGCAAATACAAAATCGACCTCTTCCTTTCTACCGACGGCTGGCTCTCGTTGCGCACAGCGGTGCCCACCCTGACGGTCATTCACGACATCAACTTCGAACACGACCCCGACTATCTGCGCCCCTCTCATCAGCGCTACATGAAGCACTTTTTCCCACGTTTTGCCACCAAGGCTGAGCGGGTGGCTACTGTGTCGGAATTTTCTAAAAAGGACATTATGGAGACCTACCACATCGATGCAGACAAGATCGACGTGGTTTATAATGGCTCCAATAGCTTCTACAAACCTCATTCCGAAGAGGAAAACAAGTCCACTCGCGACATCTACTGCGACGGCAAGCGCTTTTTCCTCTTCGTAGGCACCATTCAGAAACGTAAAAATCTGGCAAACACTCTCCTTGCTTTCGAGAACTATAGGACGTCTCATCCCTCGGGTGGCGAAAAGATGCTCGTCGTCGGAGGCCGTTACAAATGGGACGATGAGATGACGCAAGCTCTTGATTCTATGAGGTTCAAGGATGACGTCATCTTCATGGGCCACGTCGATTCCGATGCTCTCTCTCTCCTCATGAGCGCCTCGATTGCACTTGTCTACGTCTCTTTCTTCGAAGGCTTTGGCATCCCCATAATTGAGGCATTTCAAGCCGAGACGGCTGTCATAACTTCCACGTTGACATCCATGCCTGAGGTGGCAGGCGATGCCGCCATGCTTGCCAATCCGTACAGTGTGGATGATATCGCCTCCTGTATGGCAACCCTTGCCACCGACGAGGAAACCAGAAATCGTTATATTGCCCTGGGCCGCCAGAGGCGCACTATCTTCTCTTGGGATAGGTCCGCCTCTCTGCTATGGGACAGCTTGATGAGAGTGAAAAATGCTGAATCTTAATGCCAATGACTCGCTTCGAACGTCATATAACAAGATTTGTTTCGTCGCTGGCTCTGCTGCTTCAGCCTGTAGGCTCTCTCTTTGCGCAGCACGAGCCGTATGAGGACAATTTGGTTTATAATCCATCATTTGAGGAGTTCCGCGAGTGTCCCCGTAAGGTCGACGCTTTGGGTACACTGACTATCGTTGAGGCATGGTTTCAGCCTACGGCAGGCTCTGCGGATTACTACAATGTCTGCGGTTCCAGGGAGTGTGGTGTCCCCAAAAATAAACTCGGAATTCAGGACCCTCACTGGGGAAGCGGATATTGTGGCATTTATTGTTCTAAGACGGACTATAGGGAATATTTGCAGACCCAGCTCAAGGAGCCGCTTCGTGCTGGCGAGATGTACCGTGTGTCGTTCTATGTCAGCCTCTCGGAGTATTCTTCAGGCGCTGTCGCCACAATAGGAGCCCTTTTTACTGAGGATAGGGTGGGGGATACAGTCCGCAGTGTCCTTATGAAAAAGGAAGTGCGTCAAATTGGCTCAGGTATTTCTCAAACGGTTGCTTCGTATTTTGAACCGCAGGTGGTCAACGACTACGATCGTGTGATTACTGATACCAAGGCCTGGACTATGGTCAGTGGTGTCTTCACCGCCCGTGGCGGTGAACGTTTCATGACTATTGGCAACTTCTTCCCAGCAGCAAAATCCAACGTTGTTGACCTCGATGAACTGACATATCTGCTTCCGGGTGCCTACTATTACCTTGACGATGTGTCTGTTGTATGCTTAGGCTGTAAAGACACTGTAATGGCACTTTCCGCCGATATCCCTGTCGACACCATTGCCCACTCGCAAGACTCTTTTGCCGTAGGCGCAATATTTATTTTAAAGAATATCTTCTTTGATTACGACAAATCTATCCTTTTGCAACAATCGTACAATGAGCTGCACTACCTGATTTCTATTCTCGAAAGCCATCCGACTATGAGGATTGAGGTGGGCGGACACACCGACGGTCAAGGCTCTGTCGACTATAATCTACGGCTCTCTGAGAATAGAGCCAAGGCGGTGGTCGACTATCTTGTCTCTAAGGGCATTAGCCCCAAGCGTCTGCAATATAAAGGTTATGGCAAATCAATGCCTATTGATTCTAATGCCACTGAGGACGGGCGCGCCAATAACCGTCGCGTCGAGTTCAAGATATTGAACATGTAGCCAGCTCGTTTTAGTTTCAACTATTCGTTGTTATCTTGTGTCGTCCTAATCTCGTGGCGTTCTAATTTCGTATTAGATATAACCACTTTTCGTATGCACTTTACACCTTCTTTGCTCTGCGCCCTTTTGTAAAGCATATTAGATATTACTACTTTCGTATGCACTTTACACCTCTCGCTAAAGGAAACTTCTATAAATTGTCTCGTAGAGCGTGAGCGTACAAACTCCAATTGTGCGTGTGGAGCTGACTACGTGTATTAACACCATACAAAAGCGGCATAGTTTGGTGAAACAAAAAAGAGCCATATTGCATTTCGGAGATACGCGACATGAAAGAATTTATAGCCCCACCCCTGAGGTGTTATAATCTCTTTTAGGCAATTTTTTAAGATGACTTCTACAAATTGTCTCGCACTGTGGTCGGCGACTTTATGGAGCCAAGAGGCATCACTCTCAATTGCTTTGGTTCGCGAGCTTGACGAGCGAACCCCATACTTTGGTGAGGGGCCAATAAGACACATGCATCTTGACGTGTCGAAGACACGCGCTCTCAAATCAGAATAAATAGAACCCTTTTTAAGGTCACCTCTAAAAATTCGACCAATTCGCGTTTTGCTTGCAAAACAAATTATGATTAACAACAAATTAATTCGTTTAATTCGACCAATTCGCCGTTTAAAAACAATTATTAGAGGTCCCCTTAAGTAAGATAAAAAAGCCTGCGCATTTCTGCACAGGCTTTTCGTATTTATTAAGGAATTATTCCTTATTTGCTTACGCGGTAGAAGGAAACGCGACGGTTGATAGAATTCTTGATGTCGCCGAAAGGCATGGATTTGCCCTTGCCGCTGGTGGTCAGACGATCCTCAGCGATGCCATAGCGCTTGACAAGAAGTCTCTTGACGGTCTCAGCACGTTTCTCGGACAGTTTCTGGTTGTAAGCATCGGAACCGCTGTAGTCGCAGTAGCCAATGATTTCGAAGTTGACATCCTCGTTGTCCTTCATGATCTGGGCGATAGCCTTAACCTTGTTCATCTGATCCTCAGACACAGTGTACTGGTCTACGTCGTAGGTGATGGAGAAAGGCAGAGCATAGAAGTTGTGCTTGTTGTTCTCGTAGCCTTCGATAACCTTGCGGAGGCTGTCAGCGGTACCATCGTCAGCCTTGACAATCTTCTTGTCGTTGTTGGCAAGCTGATCCTCAAGTTCGTTGATGCGGTTGATGAGCTTAGCCTCGCGGGTCTTGGCTTCACGGAGGTCGTTACGCAGACCGTCGATTTCGTTGCTCATCTTGTCGAAGTTCTCCTGGGTCAGCATAGCACGCTGTGCGATGAGGTCGAGGTCAGCCTGTGTGGGTCCGAAGTTGAACATGCCACCAAGAGCAACCCAACCGGTGTTGTCGTGCCACTGATGGATAGGATTGGCGATGTCTCCAACGATATCGTCACCCAACTCCACGAAGAAGGTGAATTTCTCGGCCAGTTTGTAGCTCCAGCCAAGACCGCCCTGGAAGTATTCGCCAACGAATCCCAGATCAGCATCATCACGACTGAAAGCCATACCGACACCTGCAAACAGGTAGAGGTTGCCTCTTCTGTCAGGATCGTAGCCTTTGCAGAGACCCTGGAAGCTCATCTTGAAGTCGATACCGGCTTTGCCATAACGGTCGTAACCACGAATACCAGTTTCGCGGTTGTAGGCACCAGCAGGATAAGAGTCCTCAGCCCAACCTTTCCACAGACCGGGGGTGGCGCCGAGAATACGTAATGACCAAATGGGGCTCAGCTCTTTCTCGAAGAACAAGGAGGCTCCGATGTTGCTACCATCACGCCAGTCGAAAAGACCACCGTGTTGATACTCCCAGCTGTACATCACGTTACCGCCGAATGACCAGTTGCTCCAGAATCCGTACTGAGGATACTCAAGACGATATTCTTTCTCCTGGGCGTTTACTGTGAAAGCCACAAACATGAGGCTTGACAGCATTCCAATTGTAAATAATTTTTTAAACATAATTTGTTATTTTTTACGATTTGTTTACACATTAATAACTTTGCAAAAGTACTATTTTTTCTAATACTGCGAAAGTTTTTTTATTTATTTGCTTACTTTTTTTTTGTTTTTTCTTCGTCTGAAATAAGTCCCATTTTATATTTATTTATAAATCAATATTATATACGCTTTATTTCTATTTTTCCGTTTTCGTTTTTTTAAGACTTATTTTGTGCATTTCTACGTCATTATGCTTCTTTTTGTTTCGTTTTATTCTAAATTTTTTCCAATTTTTCACCATTTTTGTCGCTTTCCTATCCAGTGTTGCCCTTCGTCTTAACAATAACCAAGTAATTTTTAAAATGATATGACTTCACTCTTTGTTCCAAAAAAATGTTATTTTTGCAATCCATAATTACTTCAAATTATTTCTGATTATTATTCAAAATTATTCATTATGAATATGATAACCATAGACAGGGAACGCCTTGCGCGTTTTGTTTCCGACGAGGAACTGCAGAACATAAGAAAAGAAATTCTCGCCGCGCGCTCCACTTTAATCAATGGCACCGGCAAGGGTAATGATTTTCTCGGGTGGCTGGAACTGCCCAACAATATCGCCCCTTCAATTCTGGAGTCTATAAAAGAGGATGTTGGCCGTCTTTCCTCGCGTATCAAATATTTCGTCGTCGTTGGAATTGGCGGCTCCTATCTCGGCGCCCGCGCTGTAATTGAGGCTCTTCAGTCAGAATTTGAGTGGCACAACGGCTCGCGTCCTTTCGTCATTTATGCCGGTCACACTCTAAGCGAAGACTATTATGCTCAGCTTTTCCGGCTGCTTGATAATGAGGATTATGCCACTGTTGTCATTTCCAAGTCTGGCACAACCACCGAGCCGGCTGTCGCTTTCCGCATGATCAAAGCCCACATGGAACGCAAATATGGTCACGACGGCGCTGCCGAGCACATCTTGGCTGTCACCGATGCTCACAAGGGCGCTTTGCACGGCATTGCTTTCAAAGAGAATTACTCCACCTATGTCATTCCCGACAATGTCGGTGGCCGCTTCTCTGTCCTCACTCCCGTCGGCTTGTTGCCCATCGCCATGGCCGGTTACGACATCGACCGCCTCCTCCGCGGTGCAAGGGATATGATGGAACTCTGCTTGAAGGATGATACCTATAGCAACCCCGCCCTTCTATATGCCGCTTTGCGCAGCGTTCTTTACCGCAAAGGCAAATCGGTCGAGATGCTCGTCAGTTTCGTGCCCAATCTCCGCTACCTCAGCGAGTGGTGGAAACAGCTCTATGGCGAAAGCGAAGGCAAGGAGCACAAAGGCCTGTTGCCTCACAGCCTCAGTTTCACCACCGACCTCCATTCCATGGGCCAGTATGTCCAGGACGGTGTCCGCCTCATGTTCGAGACATGCATCAGCGTCGACAACCCCTCTGGCAAGGTCTCCATACCCCTCGATGCCGAAAACCTCGACGGTATCAACTATCTTGTTCCAAAGAGTTTAAACGAAATAAACCACTGTGCCGAGATGGGCACCATCATCGCCCACGAAAATGGCGGCGTGCCCGTTGTGCGGTTGTCCGTTCCCCGCATTGACGAGTACGTCCTGGGCCAGTTGATCTATTTCTTTGAATTTGCTTGTGGCGTCAGCGGCTACACGCTGGGTGTCAACCCATTCGACCAGCCCGGCGTCGAGGCCTACAAGAAGAACATGTTCATCCTTCTCGGCAAGCCGGGCTACGAAAATCAGTCGCTCGTCTGATTTCTATAAAAATATCATAAAAAAAGTCCGCTGAAATCAGCGGACTTTTTTTGTCATCTCAGAATGGCAGGTCGCCCATCGGTTCCGTGTCGTCGTTCAGGATATTCGAAAAAGGGTCTGCCTGTGCCGGCTGCTCCTCGTTGCGGTTGCGGTTCCCAAGGATGGTGAAATTGTCTGCCACCACCTCAGTGGCATAGTGCTTGTTGCCATCGTGGTCCTCCCACGAGCGGCTCTGCAGCTTGCCTTCCACATATACTTGCGTCCCTTTGCGCAGCAGTTTCTCCGCTATGTCGGCAAGACCACGCCAGCATACCACTGTATGCCAGTCGGTTTGCTCTATCTTTTCTCCGTCCTTGTTCTTGCGTATCTCTGTTGTGGCCAACGGGAACGTCGCTTTGCGTACCACTGGTGCCATGTCGTCGCGGTGATTGTCTTTCTGAAACGTGATGATCTCTGGGTTGCGCCCGAGATTTCCAATGAGTATTACTTTGTTTACTCCTACCATGTTGTTGTCCTTTTTTGTTTTACCTAAATTCGATGCAAAGATAACACATTTCTTTTATCCGCAAACATTCCCCACTTCCTATTTTTCTCAAATCATTGCCTTTCAGTCTTGTCTTTTCTCTTTTTCCCTGCCAACTGGCGCTTTTTTTATGCCATTTTTTCCTCTCTTTGTTCTTTTTTCTCCTTTTTTCATCACAAAAAAAAGGATCTCCTTTCGGAAATCCCTCTTCTTTGATCTGTAACCTTTACGGCAAACCTTTCCAGGTACGTATCAGGTTATTGGTCAAGCTGTTGCTGACGCAATTTCTGCACGTAGATGGCTTTCAGTCTGCGCTCGCGGTTGATGACTGACGGTTTGGTGAACTTCTGGCGTTCGCGCAGTTCTTTCACCACGCCGGTCTTCTCAAATTTTCTTTTCAGTTTTTTGAGAGCTCTTTCGATGTTGTCACCTTCTTTGATAGGAACTACGATCATTTCTAATACCTCTTTCTTGTTAGTGATTAGTAATTAATTTTTTATGACAACCAGTCGTCTGTTTAGAACTGGAAATGTCCTTCTGCGGCGGCATCCTTGATGGCGTTCAAGACACCTTTCTTGTTGATGATGCGCATACCCTTTGCAGACACCTTCATCGTTATCCACATGTTCTCCTCGGGAATGAAGAATTTCTTGGTCTGCAGGTTGGGGGAGAATGTTCTCTTGGTATGGATACGGGAATGAGAAACGTTGTTGCCCGTAATCACATGTTTTCCGGTTATTTCACAAATCTTTGACATTTTACCTTATCTTTAATTTTGTTTGTTTTTTTCGTTTTTGGAGTTGCAAAAGTCGCACAAAATTTCAAACTGACAAAATATTTTCTTCCTCAAATCCGTTATTTAATATATTTTAACATTTTGTATTTTTCAAACATCACAAAACCAATTATATATCTGTTTCCGATTTTTCCATTTAACATTCTTTTTTCAACAAGTTACACCTCTTTTTTTCTCTTTTTTTCCTCCCGTAAATCCTAAAATGCCTCTTTTTTTCGTTATTATGTCATGAAAATCTCGGAGTGTATTGATTTATATGTAGATAATATCAAATCTGAACGCCGCCTCTCGGCTTTGACGGTTTCGGAATACGATAGCGAACTGCACCGTTTTGCCGATTTCCTTCGCGACAAGTTCTCTATCTATTATATAGAGGAGGTCTCTCATCTTGAGATTCGCGAATGGCTCATGTTGCTCTCCGAACAGGGCATAGTGGCCAACAGCCGGCGCACTAAACTCGTCGTTATCAGGTCTTTCTTCAAATATCTGCGTCGTGAGGGCATCGTTCATGTCGATGTCATGGCTAAGGTTCCTACACCGAAGGTGCCCAAACGCCTCCCCGTCTTTTTTACCGAAAAGGAGGTCGAACGTATTTATGACGACACCTGCTTCACCGACGATTTCGAGGGCTTTCGCGACAAACTCCTACTCCGCCTCCTCTACGAGTCCGGTATGCGGCGCGCCGAGGTTTTGGGACTGAAAGAGAGCTCTGTAGATTTCGCCACCGCTACCGTCAAGGTCCTCGGCAAACGTGACAAGGAAAGAATTATTCCTCTTGAAAATGAAATTTTACACAATATTAAATGTTATTTTTCGTTAAAAAGGCAGAATGGTTTCGATTCTGAGGTCTTTTTCGTTCGTAATAATGGTCTCCCTTTCTCGCAATATGATGTGACTAAGATTGTTAAGCACTATATGACTCTTTTCTCCAACGCCGACCGTATCAGTCCTCACATCTTCAGGCACAGCTTTGCCTCGCATCTCATCAACGATGGCGCCGACATCAACGCCATCAAGGATCTTCTAGGTCATGCCGACCTCTCATCTACAGAGGTTTACACTCATGTCTCCCGACAGTATCTCAAAGACACCTACAGGCACACTCATCCGCGCGAAATGAAAGAACACCTTGACCCGAAAACGCACAAACACCCAACAGACTCAGACCATGATATTTGAATATATATAATTATAACTTTTTGTTGAATCTATTATAACACAAGGAGGTAACTTATGAATATTTCAATCAACTCCGTCAAGTTCAAGGCGGACCCCAAACTGGAAAACTATGTGACCGAAAAGGTCGGTAAACTTGAACGCCTCGTGGACAACGCCACTAAGTGTGAAGTCTTCCTCAAGGTCGACAAACCCGAAAGCGACAACAACAAAATCGCTGAAATCTCGCTCACTCTCCCGGGACAGACTCTCTTCAACAGCAAGCAGGCCAACTCGTTCGAGGAGGCTGTCGCCGACTGTGTCGACACCATGAAGGTGCAAATCGACAAGTACAAAGAACGCTACAAGTAACTCATCTCTCTATACTTTTGCTCTATTGAGTGTTCTTTAACTTCGTGGAGGGTGCCATGCTTCATGACACTCTCCATTTTTTTTCTTATAACTATCATGCTATGAGGGTCTTATTGATTGGTGCTACCGGATTGCTGGGCCGCAATGTTCTCAACGTTCTCGTTCGGCGTGGATTCGACGTCGTTTGTCTGCTCCGCAACCCCGAACGGCTACATAACGAGGATGTTACAGCCATCGGTGGTGACATTCTCAGCTTGTCCGATCTCGAACACGCCGCCACCGGTTGCGACGCTGTCATCAACTGCGCCGGCACCACCGATATGTCTCTTCGTCATCTCGACGACTATCTGCCTGTTAACAAGACTCTTTGCCACAATATTGTCACCGTCGCCGACCGCTTGCGGATATCTTCTGTCGTCCATGTCAGCACCGCCAATACTGTTGGCAATGGCACTGCACAACTCGCTGGCAATGAGTCTATGCCTCCCTCTGAGCCCTTCGCCTCGTCTCTCTACACCCGTAGTAAGCTCGCCGGCGAACGCATCATCACGGACTACGCCCTCTCTCATCCTGAAAGTCACGTCGTTGTCCTTAACCCGGGCTTCCTCGTCGGTCCGTTCGATTCCAAACCTTCGTCCGGCAAACTCCTCATGGCGGCCTATCGACGCCCTATCATGCCGGTCCCCAGTGGTGGAAAAAGCTTCGCCCATGTAGTCGACGTCGCCTCGGCTGTGGTCAATGCCCTCTCTATGGGACGAAACGGCGAACGCTATCTGCTTACGGGTAACAATCTCCGAATAAGCGACTTCTATGCCGTTCAGGCCTCTGTCTGTGGCTACCGGCAAACCCGTTTTATTGTGCCGCGTTTCCTTCTTTCTGTCGTCGGATTCGTAGGCGATTTCCTCCGTTTCTGTGGTCTCCGCACTCAAGTCTCCTCCTCCAATATTCGCCAGTTGCAAACCGTTGAATATTACTCCTACGAAAAAGCGGCACGCGAACTGGACTATCAGGTGTCGCCAGTCCAGTCTGCCATAAAAGACTTTTTCTTATGGCGACAGAAATAAAAAAAAATACTAACTTTGCATTTATTATTTGTACTATATTTATTTATAATTTATTGGATATGAAGAAAATATTGAATACTTTGGCGCTTGCGGCAGTGCTATTATCTGTTTTTCAGTCTTGCGGACCGGCTGTCTCGGTCGGCAAAACAGGATCCTCTGGCAAGACGCTCGAAATGCTGATTGTATGCAAGAATTCAGTGTATTCTTCTCTTCTGCAGTCATCTGTCGATTCTATTTTCCTCGCCCCGCAAGATGGACTGAACCAGCCGGAGCAACGCTTTGATGTTGTTCAAATTGTCCCTTCCTCTTTCACCGACAACAAGATGTTCCAGGCTCATCGCAACCTGTTGATTCTCGATGTCGACCCACAGGGGCTTAACAAGGTCTTCCTCGAATACGACAAGTGGGCCACTCCGCAGGTCGTCATACGTTTCACGGCAAAGGATGTCCACTCGCTTGATTCCATGCTTTTTGCCAACAAGGATAGACTCCTCAAGGAATATTATGGACAGGAATACCGTCGCATGGCTAAGGTCTTTTCCAAGTCTCCTGATGTGCAGATAATCAATAAGATAAAGTCAAAGTATGGCTACACTCTGGCTATACCGGAGGAGTTCGTGCTTGCCACAATGAAAGAGGACCCCAACTTCACTTGGGTGTTCAAGCAAACCAAGGATTTCGACCTTCACCTCTTTCTCAACAAGGCTAAAGGTACCACCGCCGACCTCACGGAGGAAAACATCCTCGCCAACGCCGACACCATGTTGCATCGCTTCGTCCCAGGCCCCACCGAGGGCAGCTACCCGGGCGTCGAGCGGCGCGACTTCTTCTACACCCGTCAGGTCAAGATTGGCGACATCGACGCCGTCGAGGTCCGCGGACTCTGGCGCACATACAACGACTTCATGGGCGGCCCCTTTGTCAGCTACTCCTTCATCTCCCCCTCAGGCGATGAGGTCTACACTCTTATGGCCTGCGTCTACTCCCCTTCGCAACGCAACAAGATGGTCATGAAACGCGACCTCCTCATGCAGCTCGACGGCATCTGCCGCTCTATCTCTTTCGAGGATTAATGTGATATCCTTCTCTTTTAATGCTTTCAGTATGTTTCGTCGTTTTCTCTTCCCCGTTCTCCTCTTCCTCATTCTTGCCTCTTCTAAGGCCTCGGCCCAGATTATGTTGCGCAACAGTGAGATAGGATTCACTCTGGGCGGAATGAACTATATCGGCGACCTTAACGACCAGAGCATGTTCGGCAAGGTCAATCTTGCCTATGGCGGAATGTATCGCTACAACTTCGACGAGCGATGGAGCCTACGCATCGATGTCGACTATGGTCACCTCGAGGGCGGCAATCCCGACTATATCGCCAGGCGCAACCTCAGCTTCCGCTCCCACCTCTTCGAAGGCGCTCTCAGGGTCGAGTTCAATTTCTTCCCCTTCAGCATGCGCGACGACCACTTCTTCTGGACACCATACATCTTCGGTGGCATCGGCTTCTTCTCCTTCAACCCGCAGGCGCTCTACACCGACCCGCTGACGGACGAGACGCAATGGTACGACCTGCAGCCACTCAACACCGAAGGCCAGGGAACCTCTCTCGCACCCGACCTGTCGCCCTACACCCTGAAACAACTCTGCATGCCTTTTGGCCTCGGTATCAAGTATCACCCCTCCAAGTCTTTCACACTCAGCGTCGAATATGGCTTCCGCAAGAGTTGGACGGACTATATCGACGACGTCAGCGGCGTCTATGTCGACAATGCGGCTCTCGCCAACATATCTGGCGATGTCGCGGCAGCTCTCGCCGACCGCTCCTCCGAGGTCGAGCCAGGCTACATTAACGCCCCGGGCATCAAGCGCGGCGACGACTCTCTCGACGACTGGTATGCCTACTTCAACATCAATGCAACCGTCAAGCTCGACCTCCTTTTCGGTTGGATGCTCAAAAAAAGATGTGACAATAAATAATCAGTTCAACATATCCTCATAATTCCCTTGAAAACACTATCTGACATTGATAAGAACAACCTGCCGCGCCATGTGGCCATCATCATGGACGGCAACGGCCGATGGGCTCAGAAACAGGCTCAGATTCGTCTCTTCGGACATCAGCATGCCGTGCAGGCTGTGCGCGACGCCGTCGAGGTGGCCGCCGAACTGGCCATCGACTACCTCACTCTCTACACCTTCTCCACCGAAAACTGGAACCGTCCAAAAGACGAAGTCGACGGACTTATGCGTTTGATGATTAAAGAGGTAGAGGAGGAAACGCCCACGTTGAAAAAGAACAATGTGAGGCTGACAACCATTGGCGACATCAACCGCCTGCCCGACGACTCCCGCAACTCCATCATGAAGTGCATCAAGGACACCGAGACTAACAGCGGCACCACGCTGGTGCTCGCTCTGAGCTACAGCTCCCGGTGGGAAATCGCGCAAGCACTCAAGGCTGTTGTCAACGACGCTGCCAAGGGTGTGCTCTCTGCCGACAGCATCAACGAGGAGACTCTGCGCAACTACCTTGCTACAAGCTCTATGCCCGACCCCGACCTGCTCATCAGGACTGGCGGCGAGTTGCGTGTCAGCAATTTCCTCCTATGGCAGATGGCATACACCGAATTCTATTTCACCGACCTGCTATGGCCAGATTTCCGCAAGGGCGACTTCTATCAGGCTCTCTTCGAATACCAGAAACGCCAACGCCGTTTCGGTAAAACAGGAGAACAAGTTATGGCCTGATATATAGCTGTTTGATGCTGCATCTCGCTGTTTTCATCTCCTAAGTGTCACCCTTTTGCTCTTCGCCATTCTTTTAACAATTCTTAAAAATCCTTCATCTTACAATATTTGCGCTCTTTCCGAGTTACTTATATTTAAATTGATTTCCGAAGTTCTGAACAAATGAAATTTAGATATTGCTGCCTTCTTTTGATTGCCCTGCTTTTCCTGTCCGCACCCGGACAGGCTCAGGTTGTGGTAGGCTCCTCCTATGATATTGACTATCTGACCCCTAAGACTTATGAGATAGGCGGTATTGTCATCGACAACAACGACAATCTTGACCATCGCATGGTTCTGCTCGTCGCTGGCCTGCAGGTTGGCGACGTCATCAAGATTCCGGGCGACAAAATCTCTACCGCCATCGACAACCTCTGGCAACAGGGACTCTTCGAAGATGTCCAGATTCTACTCACACGCATTCAGGACGACAAAGCCTTCCTGCGCATCGTCCTTCGCGGACGCCCAAAGTTGGCTGCCGTCAGCTTCAAGGGCATCAGTGGCAACGACAAGCAGAAACTGGGAGAGGAATTTGACATCCACGCGGGCGATGTCGTCACCGAAAATATGCTGAAAACCACCTGCAACAAGGCACGCTCATTCTACGCCGAAAAGGGTTTCTCCAATGTCGACGTCTCGGTCTCTATGAAGGAAGACACCTCCAGCAAGACAAGCGGTTACGTCATCCTCAACTACGACATCAAGAAGGGTAAGAGGGTCAAGATCGACTCGCTCATCTTCGTGGGCAACGATAAGGTGGCAACCAACAAGCTGCTCCGCAAAATGAAGAACACTCACGACGTCCACTACTTCAAGAAATTCTTCGTCTGGACCAAGGGCTTCTGGAGCCGCTCCAAATATCGCGAGTTCGAGTTGAACGACGACCTCGAACAGGTCATCGCATACTATAACGAGCTGGGCTACCGCGACGCTCGCATCGTCAAGGACACCGTCTGGCCCGTCCCAAACGACCAGCTGAAAATCTCTAAACGCAAACGCGCAAAACAGGATCGCCTCAAGGTCAAGGTCAATGTCTATGAGGGCAACCCCTTCTTCTTCAGGAATATCACCTTCACGGGCAACACCGTCTACTCCTCCGAGACTCTTGCTCAGCACCTGCGCATCAACAAGGGAGACCCCTACAACAAGACTGTCCTCGAAACCAATTTGACATACAACCCCAGCGGCACCGACATCACCTCCATGTACATGGACAACGGCTACCTCTTCTTCTCCGCCACACCCGTCGAGGTGGCTGTCGAGGGCGACTCCATCGACATCGAGATTCGCATCGTCGAAGGCAAACAGGCTCGCATACGCAACGTCATCGTCGAAGGTAACACCATCACCAACGACAAAATCATCATGCGCGAGCTACACACCAAGCCTGGCGACCTCTTCAGCCGCGACGCCGTCATTCGCAGCCGTCGCGAGCTCGTCACCCTCGGCTACTTCAAGGAAGAGTCCCTCATCCCCGAGCCGAAACCCAACCGCGAGGACGGCACCGTCGACATTGTCTACAAGGTCGAAGAAAACCAAACAAGTCAACTGCAGCTACAAGGCGGCTACGGCAACGGTATGATTATCGGGCAGGTAGGCATACAGCTCAACAACTTCTCGGCCCGCAATATCTTCAACAAGAATGCATGGAAACCTCTCCCAGCTGGCGACGGACAGAAACTCTCGCTCAATGCCGTCTCCAACGGAAAATATTATTATGCTCTCAATGCCGGTTTCACCGAACCATGGCTCGGCGGCAAACGACCGCAGTCGCTCGGCGTCTCTGTCTCCCACAACCTGATTAGCAACGGCTTCTGGAAAGATAAGGGCAGCAGTGGATACTACAGCCTGCGCATCACCGGAGCCAATGTCTCCCTCACTCGCCGGCTTAAATGGCCCGACGACTACTTCATCATGTCGCAAGCCATCTCTTATAGGCACTACAACCTCAACAACTATCCCTACCTCACCAGCTTCTTCACCAACGGCAAAGCCAACGACCTCGCCTACAGCCTGGGCTTCAGCCGCAACTCCCTCGACTCGCCCATCTATCCGCGCAGCGGCTCCGAGGTCTCTGTTCAGGGCTTCGTCACGCCTCCCTACTCCCTCTTCTCGGGCAAGGACTACAGCACCGTCTCCTCCGACGAGAAATACAAATGGCTCGAGTACTACAAAATCAATGTTCGCGGCTCTTGGATGCTCAACCTCATCGGCGATGTCGTCCTCAACGCTCGTTTCCGTTTCGGCTATATGGGACAATATAACAATGATATTGGTCTCTCACCTTTCGGACGGTACTACGTCGGCGGCGACGGTCTCTCCTCATGGATGCTCGACGGTCGCGAGGTCATCCCCTTGCGTGGCTACCAGAACGCTCGCCTCAGCCCCGACGACGGCGCCTCCATCTTCGACCGCTACACTCTCGAACTCCGCCAGCCTATCGTCGAAAGCGCTAGCGCCACCATCTATGTCCTCGGCTTCCTCGAAGGCGGCAACTCGTGGAGCTCCGCCAAAGAGTTCCAACCATTCAGACTCTACAACTCCGCCGGTCTCGGCGTCCGACTCTATATGCCCATGTTCGGACTCATTGGCATCGACTGGGGCTATGGCTTCGACGGCATCTACGGCAGCAGCCAGTTCCATTTCAGCATCGGACAGAGCATAGATTGACATATAATATAAGAACAAACTCTTTTAACACATGCGTCACTTTCTCATCGTCCTTCTCCTCCTGCTCCCTCTGGCATCTGGTGCTCAGAAGTATGCTTGCGTCAATACCGAGTACATTCTCTCCAATGTGCCTGACTACGCTCGGGCGCAGTCTCAGATAGACAAACTGGCCGCCAACTGGCAGAAGGAGATTGAAGCCAAGTTCGAGGAGATAGATAAACTCTACAAAACCTTCCATCAAGAGGCCTATCTGCTGCCAGATAACCTGAAACGCAAACGCGAGGACGAGATAAAAGCCAAGGAGGCTGAAGTGCGCGAACTGCAAGGACGCTATTTCGGCCCCGGCGGCGACCTCGACAAGAAGCGCGCTGAACTCATGAAACCCATACAGGATCGTGTATACAACGCCATAGAACGCGTCGCTAACGAGAAAGGATACGCCTTCATCCTCGACAAGTCCGGCTCCGCAACCCTACTATTCGTCAATGCCAAGTACGACATTAGCGACCAGATTCTCGATATGCTGGGCTACAAACCTTCCGCCTCTAAGAACGAGGACAACTCCGCAGGCAAGAAAAAGGATGTCTCTAACCCCGAAATGCGTAAACCAAACTAATATTTTATTTTGATAATTAATTAAAAACTATCGTAATAATGAAAAAAAGATTTTTTTTACTCCTCGTCGCCATGCTCTCTCTTTCGGTGACGGCTTTCGCACAGAAAACTGTTAAACTGGGTCATATCAATTCGGCCGACCTCATGCAAATCATGCCGGGCAAAGACTCCGCCGAGAAGGCTTTCAAAGAGGTAGCCAGCATCTACGAGAGCGAACTCACTGCCATGCAGGATGAACTGCAAAAGAAATATAACGACTATCAGGAACGCAGAGACCAGATGACCGATCTCATCCGTTCCACCAAGGAACAGGAACTCAACGAACTCGGCCAGCGTATTCAGACCTACCAGCAGAATGCTCAGCAGAAGCTTCAGGAAAAGGAGAAGGAACTCCTCCAGCCCATCATCGACCGCGCTAAGCAGGCCATCAACGATGTCGCAAAAGAGAACGGCTACAACTACATATTCGACACCAGCGCAGGCACTCTGCTCTATCAGCCCGACAGCGACGACATCATGCTCCTCGTCAAGAAGAAACTGGGTCTGAAATAATCATTCTCACACATGCTAACTAAAAAAGCCGCACTATCAGTGCGGCTTTTTTGTTTCCCGACGGTCGTTATCCCACATTCACTCCGTTCGTCACCAGCTGGCTCGGTGTTATCAGCACCAGACGGCCGTCGCGGTCTTCGGCGCTGAGTATCATGCCCTCGCTGACTACGCCTTTCAGTTTGCGCGGCTCGAAGTTGGCTATGAAGCACACTTGCTTGCCCACCAGTTTCTCTGGCTCGGGATAATACTTGGCTATTCCGCTGACTATTGTGCGGCATCCCATGCCGTCGTCTATCTTGAATTGCAGCAATTTGTCTGCCTTCGGCACCTTGCTGCATTCCAGCACCGTGCCAACGCGGATGTCGACCTTGCCAAAGTCGTCGAAGGCCACTTTCTCCTTCACCGTGGCAGGCTGCCAGGCGTTGATCTCGTTCTGCCTCTTGGTCTCAAGCAGCTTGTTCACTTGCGCCTCTATCGTGGCGTCGTCAATCTGCTCAAACAGCAGCTCGGGCTTGTCTATAGCGTGTCCTTCCACCATGATGTCGGCATTGCCGGCGTCTCTCCAGCCTTTTGCGGCAAGGTTCAGCATACGGTGCATCTTGTCGGCGGTGAAGGGCAGGAATGGCGCGCACAGCACAGCGAGGTTGGCGCATATCTGCAACGAGATGTTCATCACTGTGGCTGTACGTTCGGGGTCGCTCTTGAAGAGCTTCCACGGCTCGTTCTCTGTCAGGTATTTGTTGCCCAGACGCGCCAGATTCATCATCTCGGCAAGCGCCTCGCGGAAACGGTACGTCTCTATGCTCCGCCCTATCTTCTCTGGATAGGTCGCTATCTCTGCTATCGTCTGGCGGTCCAGCTCGCTCAGCTCGCCTTTGGCGGGAACTTTCCCCTCATAGTATTTGTGGGTCAGCACAAGGGTGCGGTTCACAAAGTTGCCGAGGATGGCAACCAGCTCGCTGTTGTTCTTCAGCTGGAAGTCTTTCCATGTGAAGTCGTTGTCCTTCGTCTCGGGGGCGTTGGCGCAGAGGGTGTAGCGCAACACGTCCTGCTTGCCCGCGAAGTCGCGCAGATATTCGTGCAGCCATACGGCCCAGTTGCGCGAGGTCGATATCTTGTCGCCCTCAAGGTTCAGGAACTCGTTGGCAGGCACGTTCTCGGGCAGTATGTAGCTGCCGTCGGCATGAAGCATCGACGGGAATATTATGCAGTGGAACACTATGTTGTCCTTGCCGATGAAGTGTACCAGCTTGGTGTCGGCGTTCTTCCACCATTTCTCCCAGTCGCCACCTTTCAGCTGCTTGGTGAAGCTGATGTAGCCTATGGGTGCGTCGAACCATACATACAGCACCTTGCCGTCTGCGCCTTCTATAGGCACTTTCACGCCCCAGTCCAGATCGCGCGTCACGGCGCGAGGCTGAAGCCCGGCATCTATCCACGACTTACACTGACCGTAGACGTTTGTCTTCCAGTCTTCTTTGTGTCCCTCGAGGATCCACTGACGCAACCACGGCTCGTCTTTGTCTAACGGTAGGAACCAGTGTTTGGTCTCTTTCAGCACCGGCTTGGCACCACTCAGCGCCGACTTGGGGTTTATCAGGTCAGTCGCGTTGAGCGATGTTCCACAGGCCTCGCATTGGTCGCCGTAGGCATGTTCGTTGCCGCAGTGCGGGCAGGTACCGGTGATGTAGCGGTCTGCAAGGAACTGCCCGGCCTCTTCGTCGTAGTACTGCATCGATGTCTTCTCGACAAACTTGCCTTCCTCATACAGTTTCTTGAAGTAGGCCGCCGCCGTCTCGTGGTGCTCCTTGCTGCTCGTGCGGCTGTATATGTCGAACGAGATGCCCAGCTCGGCAAAGCTCTCTTTGATTATCTTGTGGTAGCGGTCTACGATGTCCTGCGGAGTGCAACCCTCTTTGCGGGCTTTGATGGTGATGGGCACGCCGTGCTCGTCGCTGCCACCTATAAACATCACCTCTTCGCCTTGCGCGCGCAGGTAGCGCACATAGATGTCGGCAGGCACGTACACGCCGGCAAGGTGACCTATGTGTACCGGCCCGTTGGCGTAGGGTAGGGCGGAGGTTACGGTGTAACGGTTGAATTTCTTGTCTTTGTCTGTGTATATCATTGCTTTATTATTTATTTCTGTTCTTTCAGTTTGTTTTCCAGAATGACTTTCTCTTCTTTCAGTCTCTTCAGCTGACCTTCAATGAAGTCTTCGCTGTATTTGCTGTCGCAGAAACCGTTGCCACGCGCCACGTATTCCGGACTCTCCATATCGCTGTCCAGCTCTTCGTAGTTGGCTATGGCTTTTTCCAGGTAGGCTATTCGTGTTGCTATCTCTTCTTTAGTCATTGTTTTTGCTTTCCAGTTTTATATTCTTTTTGTCATTGTATCCATAGCCTCTCTCGTTCTTTCCGCTGACGCTCAGGCTGTGCTGTTTCGCCTCTTCGAGCCACACCACCCAGATGTCGTTGCCTTTTATCCTTAGTATCATGCCACCATCGACGTTCCATTGCGTCTCGTGGCTGCCACTGACATAGTAGTGGCGGCTGTCCACGCTGTCGGCAGTGATGTGTGGCGTCTCTCCGGCTATTTCGTGGTAGAAGAACGACGTCATCTTGTTCCTTATGTCCGCCCAGTTCTTCTGGTTCCAGCTCCCGTCTGTTTGGCGGTGCAGCGAGTGACCCTCTCCCTTGTAGGTGTATAGCACGCTGCGTTTGCCGATCTTCTGCGACTGCATGTCTATCTGATAGGAGCCATACATGCGGTCGAACATCCGCTTGCCGATCCGCTTGCTGATGTCGGCAAAGGGATATCCGTTGTCGTAAGGCACCACAAGGTCGGCGTCTCCATGGAACGACACGATGCTGGCATCACTGTTTTTCAGCATTTTCAGGTTTGTTACTGCTCCCCACATATTGGCCACTCCCTTGATGTGGAAGGTGGCTTGGCTGTTGTTCCCGCTACTGGCTATGCCTCCAAGGTCTCTCAGGCCACTCTTCACTGTTTTAGGCCTGTCGTCGTCCTGCATGAACGCCAGATTCAGCGCGGTGATGCTGCCAGCGCTGGCTCCGCCCACAAACAGCAGCGATGTGTCTATCCCGAAACGCTCCGCATGCTCCACAAGGTATCGCATCGCCGCATGGGCATCCTGCAACGCCATGTAGCCCGTGCGCGCTATCTCATTCTTCGTCGGCAGGAAGCCAAGGCGGTAGTTGATGCTCACAGCCACATATCCCAGCGATGCAAAGTGGCGGCACCATGCGCTGATGGCACTGTCCTGCTTGTCGCCGGCATAGAACCCGCCACCGTGGATAAGCATCAGCAACGGCGCTTCACTACGGGTGCTGTCGTCCGGCAACGGGCTGTACACATCCATTGTCAGCGACTGCGTCCTCTTGAATACTCCACGTTTCAAACCCTCCGTCACTATCTCTATGTAGCTGTCGTCGCCTTCTATGGGCAGGCTGCACCAGTAGCCGAGGGCTTGACCGTACTCTATGTCGCGCTCTACGCTCACCTTCTTGCAGGGCACACGGTACAGGGCATCGTCCTGCCTCTCGTATGGCGGGGTGACATATTCGTACACCAGTGCCTCCTTGCGGCGCTCTCTCCAGTGGCGGTCATATTCGAACTCTCTCATTCCCACCGTGTCGCTCCCCCATTCGGGCTTCCAGTACCGTCCGTACATGGTCTCATCCGTCATGCTGTCTATTATCACAAAGCATGTGTCGCTGTCTATTATCACCTTGTACATCTGGTTGGTGTCCGGCGTGTAGTTGCCTTCAAGGATGAACGGCAGTTCGGGTATGTTTGTCTCGCTCTTCTTGGCGGGGCCGTGGGTGTCGGTCACCCGTTTGTGACAACCTACGAAAAGTACCGTTAGTAGGGTTAGTATGAATAGTATCTTCTTCATTAATAATGGTTATGCTATTGAAGTTCATTCTATAATCAGGGCTGCGCTGACGTTCCAATGGCTGAAGCCTCCATCCATCGGTTTGCCTTGCGGTATTGCGATACTTATGGTGTGCTGGCCAGGTTGCATCTTGCCCAGATTGAAGTATACGGGCTGTGTCGCTGTGCCCGGACACCATCCGCTACGGCTGAAGTCGCTGCTCGACAGGCCGTTCCAGAAATTGCCCGACACGGGGTTCCATTCTCTGTACCGACCGCAGTCGCTGCGCCAGGGGGTATGGCTGAAGCGCTTCTCGCCATCAATGAATATCTCATTCTCTTTAGGGTTGAACTCGTCGCCACCGCCCCATCCGCCGTGTCCGGTGCTGATGTAGCGAAGGGTGGTCTGCTGATTGCTGTCGGCGATCCAGAAGGTAACGGTCAGGCTGTCGGTGCCGAAGATGCGGCCATAGTTCTGACCTGCCATCTCGAGGACGTTGCAGGTGTTGACAAGCGGCTCGACGATGTGTTTGCCGTTGGATTCGAGTGCCCATTCATAATCATTAGGATAGGATTTGATGTCGAGGCTGACGATGTGTCCGCCACCGTCATAGTTGCCAATGAAACAGCCTATCCATACCTCGCCTTCGAGCAGTGGTTTGAGATCGGTAACTTCTTGCTTGTAAAAGGTTTCATCTTCCCATTCCAGTCCGTCGATGCGGACGCGGTCGTTGAATTTGCCAACGCCAAAGGGGGTGAAGAAACGCATCAGCTCGACGGGAGGGAAATAAGGGCCAGGGTTGAAACTGCTGGTGGGTTGATAATAAGCGGTGTATTTTTGCATCTGGCTGATTCC
>Ga0247610_10001638_pt1 | contig 27420 bp, 22 predicted proteins | sample 174DNAGHGhighgp2_FD_193483 | JGI IMG/M metagenome (GOLD analysis project Ga0247610, IMG submission 193483) | Sheep rumen microbial communities from Palmerston North, Manawatu-Wanganui, New Zealand - 1742 DNA GHGhigh gp2 | ecosystem: Host-associated > Mammals > Digestive system > Stomach > Rumen...
CAAATACAAATCCTTGAAGAATGACAAGGTGGAGTTCGTTGGTAGATTGGGTCAATACAAATATTTTGATATGGATGATACCATAGAAGCCGCATTAAACTTAATCACCGATACTTGCAAGAACTGACATTCTGAGCCAAATTTCTGTTCAGACATAAAACTATACATTCTGCTAAATATAAACCATTCTGTGGTCAAGGCTTGCGAGTCCTGGCCATTTTTCATATAGAGTATAGGTCATTATGAAACTAAGTTCAAACAGAAATTAAATATAAAAATATAAGTTATAAATAGATATTTTTCTATATTAAAAAAGTCATATATACATTGGTAAGGTAATTTTTTGTAAATGAAAGTTCAAAATACAAACATATTTGAGTATAAGTTCACTAAGATACCCAATAAAAGGGTTCCGGACATGTCTATTAGCATGTCTTATAATGAATATGATGATGGCAAATTACCTGTAAATCTAACTGGCTCAATGAATAGGGCAAATTTCCTAATCGCTTTATTTTCTCATTATAAAATAGATAGGACTGAACAAATTAAAGCTTTTGCTAAAAAAGCTAGACTCGTTGATATACATTATTTTCCACAAGTTCATTATTCTCTAGAAAAGACTGAATACTTGGAAGAAAAAATGTATTGGCACATAAATATTATCTTTAATTCTTTAATAGTAAATTTCTATAATACACAAGAAATTCTGACCCATTTCTTACCTGACCACCCAAAAGCAAAACTAACCATTAAGGACATAAAGCATAATCTACAATATTGGACTGCCAAAATCATAAATGAGAAACTAGCAAAATACTATATAAAGAAATATCTAAACATTGTATCTAAACTTAACAACTATACAATAAATGAGCTACTAGAACGAAGAATAGAAGTACTCACAACTAAGGCTTACGATAATGATATGAATGTAGTGCCAGTATATAAGTCTGCAAATCAGATAATATCCTTGTGTGAATCATACAATCCACATTTTCAGCCTGCATACAATTCATTGGCTAAATTCAATATAGAGAACCTGATTACAGGATATGATTTCACTAAAAAACTCAATATAAGAGTTTACCGGAGCAAAAGAATACAATTATTCATTTAAGAATGTAAAGACCTGGGACTTGACATATTGTCTATCCATACCAACAGATATTCTTAATTTAACTCGCCGCTGGTATGCAACCGACACAAAGAATTCAATCAAGTTCTTAAAAGACATTACAAAAGACATATTCATTCAAGGTAGAAATATAAATCCAAAATCTGTTGACTTATTGTATGATAGTCAAACAACTAAAGGACGTGTTGCTTCAATGGATAATTTCTATGCTTCATTGAGAGTATATAAGATGCGACATAAACTTGATATACTATCTCTAAATGAAATAGACAGTTTAAAAAATACATTGTCTGAATTCTTTGATTGTTATAGAAATATCATACATAAAGATACTTGTAAGAAAACAAAAGAATTCTTATTTAGTAAAGATCCTGAAAACCTAATGGTTCATGAACATTTACCATTTCCTGAAGAAAAAGTTTATACTGAAACTTACGAGGAAGAATTGAATAAGGAGTACGAGTTAAAATCTATTCCACTGACACAGCAATCGTCTTCCTGTAACATGTGTGTAATAGATGATTTTAAAAATAATTTAAAAGATAATAATATTAATAATATAATATATAGAGATAAAGATATAGAACATACTGAATCAAAATTCATTAGAAAATGTAAATCCAAATTCAATAAAGCTTGTATAGAGAAAGGTTATATATTTGAAAATGATAAACTTAGAGATAAAGCATTTATAAATGCAATAATAAAGAAATATCATTCACAAGATGCTGAAACTATTGAATATGCAAAATCATTGGTTGAAATTAGAAATGACGTCTGGGCATTCCTAGAATTGAATGACCTAGAACAGACCTTATCAGTAGAATTTGACAATATTATAAATAATGTATAGAGGTTTTTAATTATGAATAAAGAAGATTTATCTGCCGTAGATTGGCTTGGTCATTTGCACTATCAAATATGTAATGGTGGTATGGCACAAGCTTGTTTCAATGGATACATTGACGATGTAATTGATGTTTATGGTTCTATGGATGCTTGGGTTAAAGCTCTTGCTGAAGAAACTGACAATAATGAAAAAGCAGTTGAAGCCGCCAAATTTATTGCCAATGGTGTTTCACAGATTTATCTATGTAAGTCATGTAATTACTGTGGTGGTTCTGGCTACAATGAATATGAAGAAGAAGATGAAGATGGTGAAACTGTAAGAAGAGAAGAAACTTGTTCTGAATGTGGTGGTGATGGAACTATTGATGTTGATTGTTATAGAGATATAGACATTGATTGCTGTGGCTTTGATAATAAGACCTGGGATTTTAAATATTATGACTTGGTTGATTCTGATTTTATTGACGATTTGACTAATCAGTCTCATAATCATTCAGTATTCTGGGATATGATGCAACAGCCAAAGAATGAATCTTATTTGATAGAATCAAAGACGAAGGCTGGTCAAACTATATTGAATAAGATTAAGAAAGGTGCTACATACGATGATATTGAAGATATCTTAATGGATTGGAAATGTGTATCACAGAAGAAAGTTAGTGAAGGTGATGGTCCTGAAGACGATGCTTGCATTGAAATTTGGAGAAACTTTGATACCAATGAAGAAATGAAGTTGGTGCATAATATTTCTGACCGTTCCTGCGATGTTCTCGGATTAAAGAAGATATCTGACGAATAATTGTAAAAAATATTTTACTTACCTGAATGGTGGCTGTTCGTAATTGACAGCCACTATTTATTTTTATATATTTTATATAAACTGAAAGGATTTTTTACAAATGTATTATGAAAAATTTGATACACCAATTGCTATTGCAGACCACTATGGTAATATAATTGTGAGATGTAATGTTCATACTAAAGGTATGCTGTCCGATAAGGCATTTAAGGCTGTACGTAGAACATTTAAATATCTGTATTATGCACATAAGAATGATATGCCTGGTGATGTTAGCGATTATAGTATTCAGACACCAACGACTAGAACAAGTCTGGAGTATTATGTATGAAAATTACCAAAAATAACATTAAAGCCTTATGTGAAAAATATGGCTTAGTTTTTGATACTGGTTATAGCGAAGTAATATGTACAGGAAGTTTGCCTGAAAATAAGTATAATGTTGATGAATGGCAACCGTTGATAGATGTAGTTAAATATGATAATGATACTTATTTGACTGCTGAATTCTGGTGTGGTCTTGAATTTAACTTTGATGTTTATACAAATGAATATAAGATAAATTATTCTAATTCTATCCAATTTAACGATTATAATGAGTTAGAACAAGCTGTAATCAAAATGATGAATATTTTAAATCAACTGCAGTTTATACCTAAGATGTTTGATTCTGAAAAAAAGAAAAAAACAATAGAAAAAGATTTTGAATGAAAACATTACTGATATCTGACATACATTCTGACATGTGGTTTTCTTATGCTGTAAAACCATCAAGAATTAATGGAGATGACCCAAAAGAAAGTGTTGTCTTTGAAACTTTAGAATGGCAGTGGAAATCATATTCAATTCCTGACACAGAAGCAATCATTATAGCGGGAGACATGTCAAATGATTATCTAACATTATCTCGCCAAATAAAATGGCTAGCGTCTAAGTACTTGCAAGTATTCTGGACTTTAGGTAATCATGATTTGGTTATAAAAGGTGCTACACCATCTAAATCAAATGCTCAATTCAATACATCTGAAGAAAAGATTGAGAAGATAAAAGAATACTGTTCTTCATTTGACAATGTTCATTTGTTGGAAGGTAATATTGTAAATGGAATTGCTGGATGTATGGCAAGTTGTGATTTGAAAGTTGAACCGGGTTATTATGATATAAAACAAAAATGGAAGAATAACTGGTTTGATGGTAATTACTGGAATTATTTTAATCAAGATCCTGAACAAATCTGGAACCATTACGATAATATGTTAATGGATTTTGTAAAGAAAAAACCAAAAATTATTGTAACTCATTTTGCACCTTATGAAGTAGGAATAAATTGGAAATATAGGAATAGCAATACAAATACATTTTTCTATTTCAAGGCAGAAAAGTATCTAGAAGAACTTGATAATGGAACAATATGGCTATGCGGACATATACACGATAAGAAAATCTGTACATATAAAAATTCAAAAGGAAATATCATAAAAATTCTATGTAATCCTTATGGTTATCCTGGAGAATATGATAGATATGCAGATACCTGGGATTATACAGGTGAGCAACTAGAACGTAAGTCAAGAGAAACAACTTATAACGATTACATAATAGACCTATGATAAAGAAATATAACTGGGACTTGAATGACTGGAAAAAATGGTGTGATGTACCATTAATAGAACAGTATGAATATTGTTTCGTGGTTGCATTTCAAGAGAATCCGGATATAATATCAATATCCTTATTTAGGTCCGATAGTAAAAATATGAATTGGCCTCAACATAGAAGTCAAAATAGTAGATATTGCTGTGTAGCAAATAAGAGATTCAATTTAAGACAGATTGTAATGAAAGGTCCTGAATTTTGTAAGAAATTCTTTGACAATGAACTTGATAAAATGGAAATAGAGTTGAATTTTAAAGGCTATTACTAGAAAGATTCTTGGTATTATACAGGGTGATACATTGAAAAGAAATTTCAGTTAAAATAAAGGATTATGTTATAGAACTATGATTCACACGTATAATTATGACATTGATGACTGGGATTATATATGTAAAACAGATAATGATAAATATGCTTATGTCTATGCAAGTATAGGTGAAGAAAATTTTGTACATATTTCAATATACCGAACAAATGAATTGGATCTTGAAGGTCATGTAAAAAATAAAGAAAGAATTTTAAAATTTAAATTGTATAATTTACCTGAATATTTAAAGAAAGGACCTGAATACTGTTTTAAATATTTTGGTGCTGAATTGAACAAAATGGCTATTGAGATTAATTTCTTAGGCTATGAATAAAAGTTTACATATATAAATAAAACGAAAGGATAACTATTATTGGTTATCCTTTTTCTATATTGAATTCGTTATAATAGGTTAAATATGATAGACTTAGTAATAAGAAAAATAAATGAAAGTGTAGTTGAGTTGGATTGTGATGATGACATTCATCATAATGTTTATATGAGATATTCTGAATATATGGCACGGATATCAGTTTAATCCTCGCTATAAACTTCGCGCTTGGGATGGGAGATATAGAGCATATAATATTAAGACACATATTCTACCTTATGGATTAGTTAAAGACCTAATCAAATGGTGTGTATCTCAAGGAACCACATTTCAACTTGAAGGATTCCATGATACTGAACTTCAAGAACAATTGGATGAAGATTCATATTCTGAACAGATTAAAGACAATATGAAGAATGCTCCATTTGAAATTCGTGATTATCAAGATAGAGCAGTTCGTGCTGCATTGACTAACCATAAAGGAATTCTTCTAAGTTGTACTTCTAGTGGTAAGTCTTTAATGATTTACAATATTATTCGTTGTCTTAGAAAGAAAAATTATAAGAAAATCCTTCTAATTGTTCCAAACATTATGCTTGTTGACCAGATGTTTGATGATTTTACTGACTATGGTTATGAAGATATGGAACATGAAGTTGAAAGACTTGGTGGAGGTCATGAAGCATATTTTGATAAGCCTGTATTGATTTCTACATGGCAGTCTTTACAGAATAAAGAAAATGATTTCTTTGAAAAATATGATGCATTATTTATCGATGAAGTACATTCGGTCAAAGGAAAGGAACTTACTAGAATAGCCAAACTATGTGAAAATGCTAGATTTAAGATTGGTACGACTGGTACATTACCTTCAGATAAAGCTGAATTATTACAGATTAAGTCTGTAATGGGCGATGTTATATTTGAACTTAAATCAAAGGAATTAATTGATGTTGGTGTACTTACAAAAATTAAGATTGCCAACATTATAGCAAAATATCCATCTGATTTCGTATTGCAGAATAAAGGCAGAAGCTATCCTGAAGAAGTTAAAATGGTTGAAGAATATGAGGATAGAAATAAGGTCTTAAAAATGATTATAGACCATACAGATGATAAACACAATATTCTTATATTGGTGAACCATTTGAAACATGTTAAACTAATGCAGGAATGGTTTGCAACTAATTATCCTGGTAAGAAAATAAGTACAATTACGGGTGCTGTTAGTGGTAAAGAAAGAGGTGAAATCCGAACTGGTATTGAGAATGAAGATGGAACAATATTATTGGCTACTTATGCAACTTGTTCTACTGGTATAAATATGCCTAAATTGCACGATGTAATTCTATTTGCCAATAGTAAATCAAAGATTAAAGTTCTACAGTCCATTGGTAGAGGTCTTCGTAAACATAAGACAAAAGACCAGATTATCCTATATGATATTGCAGATGATTTGAGTTATAAGACTAGAACTGGCCGTGTAATTGAGAACTATTTAATGAAACACTGGCATGAGAGAATGACATACTATAAGGAACAAGAATTTCCTACTATAACAACATCTGTAAATATTTAAATATGTGTTCATAAATATATTGTTATGAGCTATAAGTTTAAATATACAATTATAAACAATAAAATCTTTTATAAGACAAATGAATATAATGCTGCCGACGATTTAGTATCACAGGGAGAATATGAACTATTAAATTCAAATATAAGTAATAAAGCATGGTATTCAGAATTCAATGCATATTGTGATGTATCAGCATTTATAGTATTACCATATAATAATGAAGATAATTCAATTACTTGGACTCATGATAGGTCAAGTGATTTATATACACCATCTTCATCTGGGACTGTTCCTTTACACTATAAAATTAATTTGAAAGCAAACAGTTTAAATTACTTTGAATATATAAAGAATGTTGTAGTTAATAATTGTTTATTTAATAGAATGTACTCTAACGTTCTAGGCTTATATGATATGTCTAATACTGATGTTAGATACGGTTGGCTAAATGATGATAATCAGTTACTAGATAGTATAAGTATTTTAACTATAATTGTTGACCCAGATGATAATACAAAATATAGACTTATACAATATATCGGTCATAATGGTAATACTGAAATATGGAGAGAATTTAAGTTTGTATATGAGTCCTCAGGATTAAGGTATGATTCTCCATCGTGGGATAAGTCTTGGACTGATAGTTATGAATCATTCATATTTGAAAGAGAATTATCAACATATTATCAAGAAATACAAGATACTTTGGATAATCCAACAAGCTCAAATAATTCACTTAATTTTATTAATACCGTATATTCATATGATGTTGATAGTAATGGTTTACTTATAGATAATTTACGAGAATTAGGAAAATCAGTATATTATACAATAGATGCAACAAATAATACAGTGGCTCGTAATGGTGATTTATGTACTTTGTGTGAAGAATTGCCTATATACGATGTTTATAATACTGCTGATGGTAAGGTCTATCAGTCAAATAAAGTTTATGTATTGTATAGAGTGAGTAAAACAACAAATGGATATGATTATGATGCTTTATATTCACCGGAATTATTTAATGAAGTTGGTATAGGCTATATACTATCAAATTGGGTAGTTTATATAAATGGTGAATTGAAAGTAGTGTGGTGGCCTGAATTATCACCAAATAGATTTGGTACAGAAAATGTTCCACCACATTTATCACATTATTCAATGCAAAATCCATTAGTAGGTGAAATAAAATGCTGGAAAGATGCTAGATTTTTTAAACAGGATTCTTTTAAGAAAGATTCACATATATTGGCTGATACAAAGTTCTATCCAAATACAGACCAAAGATATAAGTCTACAATGGCAACAACTAAATTACCAGTAGATGATACTTATGTAACAGAAGAAGGAAAAATTGTTGCAACAAAAGTTATAAGATATCAGATAAAACGAAAGAATGAAGGTAGAATTGGATTTAATGTAGGTGAATATTTTACTGTATTAGGCACTGGTGGTGCGCCTCCATATGGTGTAGATTACTATGCACATAACTATATTCCTGATACTGTAACCGAAGATGACCCTGTAGATGTAAGTGATAGTAACTATACACCAATTCCAGATGTATATGCTGGATATGAATTTTATTGGGATGGTTCTTATCTTAAACAATTATCTACAGAAAAACATGAAAAAACTGAAGACCATGCTTATCTATATGAACAAACAAAGACATTTTATGTTGATGACAATTCATTTAGACGAGATGTAACCTTAACTGTTGAATATAGAGAAAATGATAGAATTTGTGTATTACCAAGACGAGAAACAGGAACAATTACGAGTCTTACACCAGCACAGTCATTAAATACTTATATAGATACAGCAAAAATTGATATAAAATATAATCAGGATAAGATTGTTTTATTTGGATATTCTAACTTTTTACCTTTAAATGATGAAGGCGATTATGTAATAAATGACAAAGAACCTATAAAAAATCTTGTAATGTGGAAAAATATTAATGACCGACAAGAACAACTAAATCTTATTGATGGTATAAATTATCATACAGATGGCTTAAATATCGTAACATTAAGAGATGGTAATAATAAGATAATTGTAAAGTATCCTCGTATTAAACAAGTTAATGTTATAACAACTAAATGGGAAAAATTATCAATTCGTAACTATAAGCAATTATACCAACATACAAAAGAAGAACAACTTGAATATCAACCAGAAATTCGTATATTTAGTGATTCTTCAGAGGTAGATATTGATGCTTTAATTGAAGGAGCAAAGAAATCCGGTCTTGTCACTCCATCTGATTATTATGCTTATAATAATACATCATTTGGTGGATATAATAAGATTGAATATGAAGAAGAAAAACAGAATTGGTTCTGGTTAGAAGATTTTAAGAATTGGTGTATCTGGAAATATGATTATGATTCTTCAATGTATTACTTATCTATATGGAATGGCTTTAATGGATGGGATGACTTGAGAGATATTTATGCTTTGATTAAAGCACCAAATTTTGATTATTTTTATCTTGCATATAGATACTTCTATCCAAAATATGTGTTTAATTTAGGACCAACTTATTATCTTAATGGTGGTTTAAGACTTCCTGGTAATGTTAATGCTGTAAATGATGGTATTCCGGCAAATAACCAACCAACTTATGAGTATAATAATGCTAATAATTCGGTTTTACAATTTAATACTTTAATGTTACAAAATCATAGCAACTATTCTACATATGATTCGTATTCATTCCAAAGTGTAAGAAATTCTGACTATTATCCAAATACTTATAGAGTTCCAGTAATACCAGGTTCAGGAAGGCTTAGTATTGTTATTCCAGGTGGTATTAATGCTGTTGTAAATAAAGATAATGGCTATATAGACACTGAAAAAATAGTAAATCCATTTACAACACAAGGAAGTCCTAGTATAATTAGAACTTCAAATGGTCAACTTAATTTACTATTTGCTTTCAAATTTGATTTGGATAGTACAAAGTATATAAAATTGATTCAAGATACTGTAGATGATATAAATAATGCTTGTATAACTTTCTTTGGAACTGGTAATTCAAAAACTATTGATGATTGGAAAAATTTTGAACATGTGAGTGATACATCTGAAGAAGTAAAATCAGATATAAAAGGGATAGATAGTGAAACAATTTATGATAGACCATCACAGGTAAATTCTATTGCCAATACTATAAATATGAATATAACTTTTGATTCACCAAGACCAAATGTTGTTACTACAACTACAGATGATGATGATTACGCTATAAGATGGAATAGATAATGTCTTCAATATTATTCAATAATTTTAAAAAACGATTTCTAAGTGGTAATGTTCCTTCGGCAGATGAATGGTATTTTATACCAGTTAATTCTGTATTTAAGAATACTTATGATACTACAAGAATGCCTTTGGAACAATATAGAAATGTTGATGACTTTATGAAGACTGATTCAACAGTTTTCAGTTATACAAGTCCAGCTGAAGCAACAGCATATAATCATGACGAGATGGTTTTAAGTTCTGACAATTTCAACTATAAAATTGAAACTATGTCAGGAACAGGATTACTTAGTGGCTGTATATATGAAAAATCATGGCGAAAAGTTTTAGATGATGAAGTATTGTCAAACAAGCCGATGTTCATTAATGCTGAAAATTTTGATAACTTTAAAGAATATTATTATTCAACAATTAGTGCAAATATTACAAGCATAACAGAATATATAAATTCTGGTGGTTTCTATTATATTCGTTCAAAAGATGAATTAACTTGGTTCGCAAATAGAGCAAATAAGTTAAATAATAGAATTATTGGTGTTATTGGTGATAAAATTGAAGGCGTTATCAATGGTGACCCAATCGGTGCGGATGAAAAGTATCCATTTGAAGGTATTCTTGATGGTAATGGTTATAATCTACAAGAAATTACATTAGAATGTTCTACAACAGATTATGGTCTTGTTGGTGTACTTGGTAAATTTGGAACTGTAAAAAATTTTAATATTTACGGTAATATAACATTAAATTGTAATAAGAAACTTAATCTTAATCATATAAAATCTGATGCTAGAGATATTAATGCTGGTGTACTTGTTGGTAGAAATTATGGAAAAGTTTATAATATAAGATCTACACCTATATTACATTTGAATGGGTTTATTCCGGAAGTATATTCAGTCACAAATAAGAGTGATGATTATACTTGGTCAGATGGTAAAGTTAGACAAAAATGGAGTAAAGGAACTGAGAATTTCTATTTCTTAAATTCGTGGTGCATAAATTCACCAGGTAATGTCTGTCCTTATGTTGGTTATTTCGCCGAAGGCTATTATGGCGAAGATATGTGGGCATCAACTAGATATTATCAAGATTCACATAATCTTACTGCGACTACTGATAATATTAAAAATGACCTGCCATTGAGTGCAGATTGGGCACTAACTGGTACAACAGCTAAAAAATTTGATTTTCTTGATAGTATTTTATATACTGGAATTAATAATGGTCCTTATTATCAGCCATTAAATGCATATAATCGTGTAGGTAATGTATTTTATGGATTAGGCCTTGGTGGTCAATATGCAGATGCTAAATATTCAGATACAACAAATCCTACTATATTAAAAAATGAAATATTAGCATTATGTCAAATACCTGTTTATATGGGTGTTGATAAAGACTTAAACTATACTACTTGTATTCTTAATAATACTTTGAATGAAAAGAAAACAGATCCAGGTATTCCTCCTAAATTCTGGCCGAACACAGTAACATCATATAGAGATGCATGGGGTGGCTCCAATATCTGCTACAATGCTAACATTATTAAAAATGTTTATAAGAATAAGATAGATAAAGCCTTAAATGATGAAGGAAGCACCACAGCCACATCTAGTTATTTTCCATATTGTCCTTCTGCATATTGTCAGACATCATTAAGAATGAGTCCAATGGCTCGTGTGGCATATAACATTGGATGTCTTGTTGGTGCAAACTATGGAACTATATCAAGTGTATATACTCGAGTTAAAATTACAAATGATACTAATTTCGTTGGTTTCATTGGTGGTATTGCTGGTAAGCAAGGTAGAGGTCAGTTATTAAAAGTACATGCTGATACAAATTATCAGCTTAATTATAATCCTGTAGGCAATGATAAGAGTTATCAAGTAGTTTACAAACAGACACCATTATTACCAAAGGATAAGAAACCTGATTATTATGTCTATTCCGCGAATAATACCGTTACATCTTGTAATGCTGATTTAATGTTTTCTGCATTTTATGATGATGATCCGACAGTTGATTTGGATAGAGATATTACAGATGACTGTATAATTTATAAGTTAAAACCAATATTTATTGCTGGTGGTTTATTTGGTAGATATATTCCATCTGATGAATATTGTTTTGCTGATAATGTTTCATATGATTATATACTAGCAGGTTGTACAATAAGTTCTTGTGATATAATGATGTATTCAAACTATGGAAATACACATACAATAGGAGCATCTGCTGATATAAGTATTGAGAATGCTTTTGGTGTAATTGCTGGAAAAATAGATTATGAAACCAGTAATATGGAACTTTCATCTACATTCATTCAAACTGCAGGAATTCGTTTAATAAATTCACATATTAGTGCATATGGTGTATTTGGCGAAGACTTAAAAATAAAACCATATAAATTAAAGGTTCTTACAGGAAAAAATAATCAACTCTATCAGTCTTATGTATATGATGGTGTTGAATATGAAGCAGATAATAGAAGATATGTTGGTATTTATGAATTAAAATATAATCCAGTAAATAGTTTATCTCTAGCAACTACAGATAGAAATATTTGGTTTTTTAAAACATATAATCCAGTATTTCCTACACAACCTGAAGTATCTTCATATTCTGCAAAAATAGACCCAACAACAAAGGATTTATTGAAAGGTGATGATACAGGATATTTGTTTATTGCTGATTTACCATTTATGACTAACTATGCATCTGGTGGTGCCGGTGCATCATTCTGGGGTAACTGGAATTTGTCTCCCCAAATGAATAGTGATAGTGTAAATAATTTAGGCTTGAATATACCTAATGGATATAATAAGAGAAATATTGCACATGAATTGATAACTGTTGCAAGTTGTACTTCAAATATATCACCTATTATAGTTTTATATGATGATTTCTTTAATACTTGGGGTGATGAAGATCCTGATTCATATAATAATTTGAGTCTTAATGTTGCTCATACTAAAAAATGGAATAAAAGATACTTATATGGAAATACTGGAATTTATTTAGGCTTAGCCAATTCGTATGCAACAACTAAATTTAAAATTGATTTAGCTGAACATGATGGCAAAGGCATGATAGATAATGTATATTGCGATGTTTATAAGTTAGAACCTTATACTGCGACAAATGGTTCTGTATCGTGTATGACATTTAATTCAGGATATTACTTAAATGGAATGGAAGTTGCGGGTATTCAGAATTCTTTTGATGGATATACATTCATAAGAACAGAAACACAACCGGCTTATGCACCAGATAAACAATTAAGAAATATTCTAACAAATCCTGATGAATTTGGTAAATTCTATGAATATGCTACATTAGGCGATAACAATAATAAGTATCATAATCCTAGAATATTTGAAAAGAATAGATTTATTTATAAGAGTTATCATTTGACACCATATAATATAGAAAATCCAGATATGTATTATATGGGTGAACCTGAAGGTACTCCAATCGGAAGGAATAATAGCCTTGTATATATTAATGATATGTCAAATTTAATTGCTACTGAAGAATCATTTATTGACAAATCTATATTATCAGCCCATTCACAAGACTATGATAAATATTTCTATTATACTTATGATATAATAAATTCTGCTACAATAAATTATGATACATTCCAAGATATTGAAACTAATGGTCTTATTGGTAAACATAATGTAACATTTACTGCTAATGGTGATAAGATATATTACTCATTGGATGGAACTCATACAAAAACATACTATACTATTGGTGATTATTTGACACCACTCGAAATTAGAGATACTTTATATAAGAAAGGTAATTTCACTACAACATCGGTTTCATCTGAACAAGATTTTGCAGGATTACTTGTTGTAGATTCATCTGGAAGAAATATAATGTTTATGGAAAATTCTAATAATGTTCCATTAACAGGAAATAGTGTTAGTTTTAAGATTGATACTGAATCCAATAATGATAAGATGAATATATTGGAGGTTAAATAATATGTCTTTTTCTGGACACAGAATGATATTTCCTCAATATAAGAAAGCATTAGGTAATAATGAAATTTCAGGTGATTATAATAATAAGATAAGTGGCTATTATTCTTCAGATGCTAATTTTCTAAATATATTTTCACAAATATCAGGTTATTATGATAATTTAATAGAATTGGCAGAAAATATATCACACAGTGCAACTATAACACCAATTAATACTTATATTTTAGATACAAATATTACAACATACAATAAAGACACAAACATATCGTCTGAATATTCGTATGATGAACATCAGAATATTGCTTGTTCTTCTAGAATATTTGGTGATACCGTTTATCAAAACTGTAACAGTTGGGTTATGAAAGACTTAGATTATTATAAGCCAGATCCAATGTCAACTACTGGATTGAAACACTGGAAGGCAGAATATAATTTTGATGAAAATTATAGTTCGGCTGAATATAGAACTTATAGCATTAATAAGACCTATGTTGAAGACAATGTAGCAAGTCTTACTGCAGCAGACTTGACATATCAAGAAAATAATTTGACCGCTATGAGATATATCTTACTTGGCTGTAAAAATAATAATGATAAGTTAATACCAATGGTTTATTACGATTTAGGTAAGACCTTCTATTCAAATAAGAACTATATAGAAGTTGACTGGAATGTTGAAGGATTGATAACACTTCAATAAATATATTATGACTGTAAATGTAAATATATCTGCATATCCTTGGCTATGTTCAACAATGCCAAAAAGAAATCAATATTGTTCATCGGTAAATGGTAATATTGTATCTGATTCTGAAGGACATAATGCAGAGGCATTTACAACTGAAGCTTATGGCAAATATGGTTTACAGTCAGTCTATTATAAGATATCAGAAAATCTTAAAAGAGATAGAATTTTTGGTGAAGACCAACTACAAGTTGTTGAAAGAGCTTTCAATTTCATGCTCTATACAGAATCATTGCCTCCAAATGTTCGCACATACCAGATTCAAGGTATCTGGGGTGAAGATGTTGTGACTTGCTATGTTGGTGTTACAGCATTCAAATATTGGAGCACTTATGGTGGAAAAGATAGAAATACACCAAAAGTTTATGATGATTTTCAGCCTAGAATTGGTGATGTAGTCTATCTTCCACAAAACAATACATTCTATGAAATAAGAGATGTAAAATATTACCAGGAAGCATTTGGTTTGCAATCGCATACATATACTTTGACCTTAAGGGTGTATAAGGACACCAAGCTGACCATTAAAAATGATAGTCCAACAATTCCATTGTCCGACCCAATCTGGGACGTAGCAACTAAGGACTTCCCAGAACAATACAATATAAATGACCCATTGAAGACCAATGATTACTTGAAATATGAAGCATTGAAGAAATCCAAGAATGTGAACCACATGGATGTTCTGTATAATCCAAATAAAGACTATGAAATACTGGAATCTTATGCTGACACTATTGCTGGTAGATTTGGTGATTATTCAGACCAACTTAGAGAAATTGGAGAGAAGACCTACCATATTATGCAAGATGCCGATGGCATGGATGAAGAATTTGACAAATTTAAGGAAAAAGTCACTGAAGATACTACGAAGTTCAATAAAGAACTTGATGATATGAATATGGAAGTAGACGAATTTGAATTGGAAAAAGTCACCTATACATCTGGCGATAATGGCCTACCAAAACCAAATCCATAGAAGAAATCTTTAAAAAGTCATAAATACAATATGACTGGTTTTGGTGTACAGACAAAAAATATTAATGAATTAATTGCGAAGATTGAGAAAGAAATCAATTTTATCACAGCAAATTTTGATAAAAATGTAACAGTTCTCAATAATAAGTTGAGTATTTGTTCATCAGAACTACAGACTTTAAAAAATGATTTTAAGGCATTAAAAGACTATACTCAAGCAGAATATGAATATGTTGAAAATAAGATTGCTGAATTTGAAACAAAAATAGATTATATTAAAAGCAATCTAAATAAGATTAACTATGGTAATCTGTCTGGTGGTAAATGTGCTAGTGGTATTGCCCCATTGGCTGAATATGAGCAGACTGGTGAAACTTATCCTATCTATGCAAAGTTTGCTGAAAGAGATAGAAAAGGTAATATAATAGATGAAACTTATATAACTAGTGCTGATTTTGGTGATGTTATATCGGCTATAAATGCTAGAATTAATGAAAATAGTGCAAATATATCAGCAATGTCTTCAACTATATCAAACATTAACAATAGACTTAATAATGTAGAAAATACTATTGCGGCAGCAACTACATCATATACAATTGAACCATATTATGTAATTACTGCTATTGAACAACAAAATGGCAAAATTATAAATGTAGGTACTGCTGACAATGCAGCAACTACTGCACAAGTTAATGATTTTATACAATGGTAGAGGGAATAAATTATGGCAGATGAATCAGGAAAATATGTTAACCTTAGTGGTTTACAAGCATTCTATGACGAATTAAAGAAAAAAACAAGTGCTGATTTAGATTTTAATTTAACTAGCGACCATCCAATCGCCAATAGTGCTATATCAAAATACATAGCCATGCAAGGTTCAGACATGGCTTCATTATCAGGTGCTGCTTCTAGTGGTTCAGCCGCATCTGCTTGGATTGATAATTTCACTGGTGGTGGTATTCCAAGTATTACTGCGACTGCTATATCTGGTCAAAATGTAACTGCCAATAATTTAACAAGTACAAGTGCTACAATAACAACAATATCTTCTACAAATATAAGTGGAGATACGATAAGTTCTACTAACATTACAGCATTAACTGCTGAAGGTAATTCAGCCAAATATGAAAATATATCTGCTAAAAATGTAACGGCTACAAATTTATCATCTACTGCCATTAGTGCCACCAATTTGACTGCTTTGACTGCTAGTGGTACAAGTGCTATATTTACTGGTATATCTGCACAATCTATTACTGGTAACTTAAGTGGTACAGCTGCGGAAGCTGAAAAATTAGCAACCGCTAGAACTATTTCTGCAACAGGACACGGTACTTGGTCAGTTTCTTTTGATGGTTCAAGTGATGTAACGGGTAATCTACAAATTACTAATGTTCCTTGGTCTGCAATGACTAATGTTAGTGCTAGTGGTGTAGATGCTACAACTGAATCTGGTTTCGTAACACCAAAACAAGTAAATGATGCTATTACAGCATCAATGTCTACTAAAGCAGCATTCAAAGGACCATATGAAACATTAAATGCTATCCCAACTGGTGATTATGATAAATTAAGTATCTACTTGATTGGTCCTAGTGGATCTGGTGAAGACAAATATGAAGAATATGTATTGACTGCTGATGCTACTGTAACTGGGTCATTCTTAAAAATAGGTGATACTTCAACTGACCTAACTGATTATCTTAAAACATCATCATTTACTGACTGGCGTGATTCAACAAATAGTCTATTTAGTGGTACATCAAGAAGCGCAAATAGTGCCGGTAGTGCTTCAACCGCACAATATGCACAAAATGTTGGTGAAGGTTCTACAGCACAAAATGCAACTAATGTAATTACTTCTGCTTCCGCTGGTAGTGCTGCTTATGATTGGGTAACAGCACATGCTAAACAGACTATAACTGGTGTAACAACTGCGGCTGGTAAAAATACAACTATTGGATTGACATCAACAACAAGCACAAGTGGTACTTCAATTACATTAAATGCTAGTGGATATAAAACAACATTTACTATTGGAGATTGGGTTACAGGTTCAACTGCTAATACTTATGATATTACTTATGGCTTGAGTGATTCTGCGATAACATATATGCAGGAAGGTCATGCTGCTAGTGCTGCAGTATCTTCTCTAATAAATGGCGATACAATTTCTGCTGAAAAAATTATCGCAAATGATGGTTTTAGTGGAACTAATATAAGTGGTGCTAATGGTACAACTTCTACCATTGACAATTTAATTGGTTCTGCTCAATCAGGTCAATCTGCTTTGAATTGGATTACTACTAATTCTGGCAATATGGGATTAACACCATACACATCAGGAGAAATAGTATCTGGGATTAAATGGTAAAATAATCAAAATAATCTATTAAAATATGATGCTAAACCTTTATGAGGTTTAGCATTTGTCATAAATATATTATGGCAAATCCAATAGACCCATCAATTTCTAGTAAGAAAAATAAGTATGTAAACATTAGTGGTTTACAAGCATTTTATGATGAATTACCATCTAAATTAACAGTTGATTCTGCTAAGTCTGCCGGTAGTGCTGCCGTAGCGAACAATGCTCAAAATCTAGGTGGTACAGCTGCAAATAATGTTATAAATTCTGCTAAATCAGGTGCAGCCGCATCGGCTTGGGTAACAGCAAACCAAACTGACATTACTAATCTAAAAGGTATTAAAACATTTAAAACCATTGCTGGAATAAATGCTACTACATCAGCTGATTCTTTATCCATAGTAAATGGTGGAAATATATCAGTTACAACTGCAAATAAAACAATTACATTATCAGCAAAAGATACTACATATACTTCATTAAATGGCATTAATACAAATGAATATAAAGCTTTAACCGGTGTTAGCGGTGTAACTTCATATTTCACTAATGGCAGTGCTAAAAGTGCTGATAAAGCAACAAGTGCCACTTCAGCATCTATATTAACAAACAAGAATATAAAAGTTTCAAGTGCTGATTATGCTGTTAGTGCTGGTGCAGCTCCAGTTGCTCCACATGACCACGAATATCTTGTAAAAGTAAATGGTACCGATGGCACGGCACTTAGTATTAAGAATGATATTGGATTAAAAGTATCTGGAAATAATGTCAAATACTATGTAAGTGGACAAGACATTTACATTTCGGCTAAAGATACTACTTATGGTGCGAACGATTTTATAACAGCTAGTTCTGCTACAAACATTAGTAATGCTTATACTTGGTCTAATGATTGGAATAGCACAAAAACAAATTTAGTAAAAAGTGCCAATAGTGGTGCTGCTGCTAGTGCTTGGATTACAGCACATAAAGATGACTATCTAGCAAAAAGTTATTCAAGTAATAGTGCTGCTACTTTTGCTGGTACAGCCAATAGTGCTAATTATGCAACTAAAGCTGGTTCGGCAACATCTGCCCAAGTTCTAACAAATACAGGAATTAAAGTAGCATCTGCAACAAGTGCCGACTATGCTACGAAAGCCGGTTCAGCTTCTAAAGCAGAAACATTAACTAATACAGCAATAAAGGTAAATTCTTCTATTAGCGCGGACTACGCAACTAAAGCAGGTAGTTCTACTAGTGCTGCTGTACTAACAAACACCAACATAAAAGTATCAAGCGCAACAAGCGCAGATTACGCAACATTAGCTGGAAGTGCTTCTAGTGCAGATACACTAACCAATAAGAACATTAAAGTATCTAGTGCTACTAGTGCTGACTATGCTTCATTGGCTGGGTCTGCAACAAATGCTGCAAATTTAACAAACACAGCCATAACTGTTAAGTATTCTCAAACCGCAAATTATGCTAATAGTGCTGGTAGTGCTACTAAATTAACTTCGGCTAGAAACATTGCGGCTAGTGGTGATGTTACTTGGTCTGTGTCATTCAATGGTGCTGCTAGTGTAACAGGTAATGCAACCGTTAATAATGTTCCTTGGAAAGCAATTTCTGCTCATACAGGAACAGTAAATAGTTCTACTACAAATAAATTCACAACACCAAAAGCAGTTTATGATTTCGTTACTGCATCTATGGTAACTAAAGCTGCATTCATTGGTCCTGAAACTTCATTAGATAATTTTACAACACCATATGATAAGACTGCAATCTATCTTGTTGGTCCTGTTGGTACTGGTACTGACAGGTATAATGAATATGTTATTACAGGTACGGATGGTACAACTGCAGACTTCCTATTGATTGGTGATACATCAACTGATTTGAGTGATTACCATAAGACGGCTGATTTCAATACTTGGACAGCTGCACGATTTGATGGCAATAGTGCTAAATGGTCTAAATCAGCAACAAGTGCTACAAATGCTTACAATCTAACAAATAAGAATATTAAAGTTTCTAGTGCTACTTCTGCTGATTATGCGACAAATGCTGGCACAGCTAATTATGCTACATCAGCTGGGGCTGCCCCATTTATAGCACATGACCACAATTATAAAATTTCGGCCGGAACAACTGCATTCAATGTATCTAGTAACATTCAATTGAGCGCTGGTACGAACATTGGTCTAGTTTCTGCTGGAACAAATATAATTGGTATTACTGCAAAAGATACAATACCTAATAATAAAACAATTACAATTACATCTGGTGCTTCACCAGCAACTGGTTCGTTCACATTGAACCAAAATAGCGATAAGACCATTACACTTGGAACAATGGCCTTCAAGGCAAGTGGTGATTTTTCACCATCAAACCATAACCACAATTATAAATTGAGTGGTGCTGGAACAGCATTAGATGTTTCTGCTGGTATAAACTTAAAACCAAATGGAAATATAGCCATTAGTACTGCTGCTAATACTATTAACATATCTGCTAAAGATACTACTTATACTTCATTGAATAGTGTAAATTCTACTGAATATAGTGCTTTGACAGGTGTTAGTGGTGTAAAGAACATAAAGAATTATGCTTCAATTTCTGCTGCTAGTGGTTCTGCAAGTAAAGGTTCATTTGCTCCAGCTAATTCTGCTGATAAATTTACACTAATTGCTGGCAATAATATAGATTTCGTTAGTGGTGCTAATTCGCTCACTATTAGTTCAAAGACCTATACTATACCAACGGTAAACAATAAGACCATTACAATTACTACTGCTGCTTCGCCAAGTACTTCACAAACATTTACACTAAACCAAAGCACAGATAAGACAATTTCATTTGGTACAATGGCATTTAAGGCTAGTGGTGATTATTCTACTACAGACCACAACCATAATATGACTGCCTTGAATGGTACTGCTAATTTCTTTAGTGGTACTACTGCGGCACCGTCTGCATTATCTGCTTTGACTTCTAAATCTGCACTGAGTGCAGGTTCTGCGGCTAAAGCGGCAAGTGCTGGTACAGCAGCAAATGTAAATGCCTCTCAATGGAATGCTGATTCTGCTAGATATATTTTATTTGGTGAAAATAAAGCAAGTACTACCGTAGGTTATGATAGTGACTTTACATATAATCCAAGTTCAAATAAATTATTAGTTAAAAATATATCTTCAACTAATATCACAGCAACTACATTTAGTGGTAATTTGAGTGGAACTGCTATACATTCAAGACATTTAAAGCCATTCATTATTAATGCAAATAATGGTTCAGCACATTATTATAAAATGTGTACATTGACATTTGGTTCTAAAGCAACACCAACAACATTTATATTTGGTTCAAGAGATAGTGGTGATAATAATGGTGAAGGTTTATTAGTTATAAGAAATGATAATTACCAAGGAACAGGTAATAAAGATAGAGTTTATTTATTAACAGAACAAGATTTAAGTCTTGAATTTAAGACTTCTCATACAACCGATAACACCGAAGTTTATGTTAAAGTAGGTGGTTGGGGAACTATATATTATTCTGTATTAAATACAAATAATACCGTAACAACACAAAATATTGAAGTAGAACAAAGTGTTTATGATGCTGTTCCAACAACAGTTCCAGTATATAGATATTCGCTAACTAACCATAACCATTATTTATCAGCATTAAATGGCACAGCAACATATTTTAGTGGTACTACGGCTGCTCCTTCGGCATTGTCCGCATTAACCGCTAAATATGCATTAAGTGCAAAGGCTGCGCCTGTTGCATCACATACTATTGCATCCCATAGTGATACGGCTACTTATTTTTCTGGTAATTCTGCTAGAAGTGCTTGTAGTGCTACTTCAGCTAAAAATGCTGGAACTGCAACATATGCAACTTCTGCAGGTGCTGCTCCGGTTGCATCCCATAACCACAACTACACAATTAGTGCAAATACAACAGCATTCAATGTATCTGCCGGTATTCAACTAAGTGCTGGTACGAATATAAACATAACTAGTGCTGGTACTAAAGCAATTGGTATTAGTGCTAGAAATGATATAGCAAATGCAAGCGACAAATCAACATACTTTGATGGTACGAGTGCTCTATATGCTAAATCTGCTACATCTGCAACCAATGCAGCAAAAGCAGCGGATTCGGATAAACTTGGTGGTGTTCTTCCTGGTGGATATGCATTATCTGGACACAATCATGCTTATAAATTGAGTGGTAATGGTACTGCAGTAAATGTGTCTGCAGGTGTGAACTTCAAGCCATCTGGTTCAAATATACAATTCTTTGTTAGTGGAAATGATATTTACATTTCAGCAAAAAATGACAACTCTACAGCATACATTCCATCAGGGTTCCAAGTTTCTGGAATAAATGGAACAACTACTGGGGTATATTATTTAAGTGCATTGAAACTTAATGCAGGAACAAATATTGGATTTACATCTGCAAGTAATTCACAAATAACGATTACAGCAAAAGATACTACATATACAACTGCAAACTTCATTACAGCTACACATTTATCCAATATACAGACGGCTAGTGGATATGCAGCTGACTGGAATACTAACAAAGCAGGTTTAACAAATAGTGCTAAATCTGGCTGGAGTGCTTGGAGTGCTGTTACTGCCAATAGTAGTACATGGGCAACAAATACTGATACAAAGGTTTCTCAAACTGTTACAAGTGATAATGTATTCTATCCAATCTTAACAAAAGATTCAAGTGGTACAACTACAGTAACTGCTGGTGCAAGATTTGCTGATGTTGTTACAGTCAATCCAAGTACAAAAATGGTAAGAGCAAATAAGTTTGGTATCACATCAAGTGCTACAATGGAATATAATACAGCAACTAATTCAGTAGATTTTATCTTTAATTAATAGGTTTATTATGGCATTGAAATTATGGTTGCCCTTAATTAGTGATAACAAGAATCAAGGTATATCAGATTATTATACTACAGGTTCACCTGCATCTTGGGGTAATACTAGCCCTATTGGTGGTTGTGCTACATTTAATAATAATGCTGGTCAAAGAATTACTACTTCTACAACGGAATTAAATTTTATAAATGACGATTTTTCTTGGTGTTGTTGGATAAATAAAAACTTTTCAGCAAAAACTGCAAATTCTATGTGGGCATTTACTAACGGTAGAGCCGATGCAGGTGGTAGGGGATATGGTTTACAAGTTTATTCTACTACAAGTGTTCGTATAGTATTTGGTACAACATTTTGGGAAGTTACTGGTGTACCAGATAATGAATGGCATCATATTACATTTACTAGACAAGGAACGGAAATTAAAATTTATCTTGATGGTACTTTAAAAACTACTGCTACATTTAGTGGTACATTACCTACTTTTGCAGAAAGTGTTGGTGTAGGTTTAAGTTGTTTCTATTATAGTGGTGGAAACATTTATCCTTTAATTGGTTCAATCTGTGATTTTAGAATCTATAATAATACATTAAGTGATAAAGAAATTCATGAAATTTCTAATGGACTTTTAATACACTATAAATTAGATGAAGTAAATAGTTTACCTGGAAATCCAAATTTATTAACTTGGTCAAGAGAATATTCACAATCCAATCCAATTGTACATACTACTTCTGCAAAAGATGGTATGAAATATTTAGGTAATGATTCTCTTGTAACTTTAACACCAGGAAAAGTATATTATATTACTGTACATAGTGATGCTGTGCCTGGAGCACATGAAAGTATTGATACATTAGCGAAAAGAAACCAGTTTACTATATTCTTATATTTAAGAAATCAAGGTACTTCAAAAGCTATAGGTCAATATGATTCTGCACCAAATTTAAATGTAAATAACATTTATATAAATGATCCGCAAAATAATTTATATGTATGGAAATGGACATCACCAAGTAATGCTCAAGATATAACATTTAGAACGAATTTATATTCAGATGGTTCAACTTCAATTACACATTATTTTTGGGATTTTAAAATAGAAGAAGATAGTTATACTACATTCGTACCAGGACCAAATCAACCACAATATACCATGCTTGGATATGGTTTAAATACAGTGGAGGATGTAAGCGGATATAGTAGACATTCTTCACTTAATGGAACACTTACAACAAATAATTCTACACCTAGATATGAAAGATCTCTAAATATATCAGGTGGTAATTGTATATATCCAATACCAGATCCAATAAAATCAACAACTAAAGAATTTACTATATCATTGTGGTTTAATAGTTCAAGTATTTCTAAACAACAATGTATTTGGAATGGTAGAACTACAACTGGTAAAGCCATAGGTATATTTCTTATAGGAAGTAAATTAAGAGTAGATGATGATAATCAAACAACATGTAGTACAACCTTGGTAAGCAATAAATGGTATCATCTTGCTGTGACCTGGAAATATGGTGGTAATAAAATTACTTATTTGAATGGTGTTCAAGTTTCAAGTGTCACTGCTAGTTCTACACTTTCAAAATCAAATAATAAAGCAAGTTTAGGTAGATCTTCAACCGATTCATTAAGTGATTCAAACTATTTTCAGGGAATGATGTCCGATTTTAGAATTTATGGAAAAGCATTATCACCAGAAGATGTAAAAGCATTATATAATAATCCAATTTCTATATCCAATAAAGGAGAATTATTTACAACATCTATTGAAGAAGGTAATTCAATTATCTCACATACAAGAACGGGTATATCAAAAGCATCAAATATATCTGAACTTCCAGGTAAATACGATACAAATTTATATTTTGAACCAGATGGTTCTTGTTGGGTAAGGATAGTTCATCATAATGCACCTGCTACATATTTATTTACTGGTACAGATCCATTTAGAACAGGTGTGTATAAAGATACCAATAGATTCTTTGATGGCTCTATTTGTGATATGGTGGATAAATGGGAATTTATGGTAATTCAGCAAGAAGAAACTACATCACCAATATATAAGGCAAGATGGATTCAGTCTAAAAATCCAAATGTGGCTGTATTTGCTGATGTTACAGCTAGTGCCATTACAAGAATTTTAACCGAAGGATATGTATCTCACGGTTTTGGTGGTTTGTATCATAATAATGGAAATACTTATTGGTGCTGTAATAATGGTACATCTGGTAACTGGTGGGGTTCTGTTGGTGCTTATGTAAATCATCAGGGTGGTATTCCCGCCATGAAAATGAATGGCTCAGGTGGTATTGTAAAAACAGGATTTGAAGATGTGTATATTCGTATAGACAATGTTACTTGGACTAATAGTAAACGAACTATCTGTTCATTTGATAGAGGTTCAAACGGTATATTATCATCCGAATTTATAGAATATTGATAAATTTGACAAAATCTCAATCTTTTGTTAAATTATCATATATGAAATTCACATATCCAGAAATACATTCTAGTGAAAATCTGCAGAATTATTTAGATAATTTCTTGTTAAAGGAAATTAGAGCTATTGGCTGTGTTATAACTGTCTTAGATATGAAAGACAGTGGTATATTAATTTACACGATTACATATAATGGATATGAATTAGGCGACATTCAATTTAAATATACTAGGGAAAATGAATGTTGGATAGAATGTTCATTGATACAAAAACTTAATCTTCATAGCATATCTCATTATATTGGTGATAAGTGTATAGGTACAAATAGTTTTATATCTGCTAGTAGAGAAAGAAATGAATATAACGATAATAAGTGTAATAATACTACAATAAACCACATTAGAAAACTTATATTGTCATACAAGACAATACAGATCCAAATGAAAAAACAAGATGTTGCTGAAATGTTTAAATAATTTTACAAAATTTTGGAACTTATTATGTATTATACTGATTTACCAGAACTGTCAAAAATAACTGGATGGAAATTACTAAATCCTAATAATATTTTTACTTCTGTGTATTTGCCGCAAATTACTTATGGCGACCGAACAGATGAACGAAATTTTGCTTGTTGCTGGTGGGATAAGTCATTAAGTATATTCCGGTTGGCTGCTACAGTAGATGGAAAAGTCTTGTATAGAGATAAACAACTAAAATATAAAAAAATTGAAACAATTGTTAAATGGGTAAGAAATTGTGAATATAAGTTTAAGAAAGCAAAAATGAAATCTAGGATAAAATCAATCAATGAGGATTTCAAATGAGTCAGATTAGACCAAAAGATTTTAAAAACTTGATTGAAAGGTATAAAGAACATTTCGTTCTAAACACCAAAGAAAGAGATAGTTGGAATTTGTACTTGAATACCACAAAATATGGTGTTGAAGGAAAGAGTGTACTGTTAATGTCTTATACACCAGCTAATGGTAATGTTGATTATGCAGACTTATATTATGGTATTAGTGGAACAGGTACATTTAAGTATGAAACATTTTTTCCTGGTGCTATAACTAAAGATTTTAAAGTCATAGAAGACTATTTAATGAGATTGGTTGCATTTATCAATACGTCAGTTCAAATGAAAGCTATGTATTCAAAAGAATTGAAAGAAGAATTATCAAAAAAGAAAATCGTAGAAATTGGGCAGGATTTTGTATGATTACTAAAATAGAAGATTTAAATAGTGACTTTGTAAATTAAAATTTTACATTATTTTTTATTTAAGTTATTGACATAAGTTGATATTTTTTCTATATTTAAACTTAGATAACAACAAAAGAGGTAACTTATGGCAGACTTCACTTATTACACACTTGAAAGCAAGAACACATACGAATACCATTACTACTATTTTGCTGGTATGGATGATGCAGGTAATGTTTTGATTACAGACGAACCTGGTAAGGCTGTTGGATTCCACCACAATAAGGAAGCAAAAGAATTTTTGAAAAAGCATCCTAACTTGGCTGAAAGATTTAATGTTCAACCAATATTTACAAATGAAAAGCCTTGCTACTATGTTGAATTTAAGCCTATTACGGAAGTAAAGAATCTTTCAATTGTGAAGAAGGAAGTCTAATATGAAAATGACTAAGCGATTTGAGAAGAAACTGTTGAAGTTCGCTAAGTCAATGGGCTTAGATACAAATTTTGATTGGAATATTGGCTGGTTTGATTTCTTATATGGAACAAACAAGATTGGTGCTGTTAGATTCTATGGTGATATATATGATTTGATGAATAAATCTGATAGACGAAACATTTATTGTGTGACTGCGATGACTCGTCTTGTTTATTATCCATCTGGTAATAAGTATAATAGAAATGCATATCCAATTAAAGAAAATCCGTCAGAAATCTGGGATTCTTCTAAAGGTTATATATCTTGTTTCTCTATATCTGATGAAAGATGTAAACATGATACAATGTATCAAAAAGACATTGACAATTCAACTGAAGATAAAATCATTGAATTTTTGA
>Ga0247610_10001639_pt1 | contig 27404 bp, 33 predicted proteins | sample 174DNAGHGhighgp2_FD_193483 | JGI IMG/M metagenome (GOLD analysis project Ga0247610, IMG submission 193483) | Sheep rumen microbial communities from Palmerston North, Manawatu-Wanganui, New Zealand - 1742 DNA GHGhigh gp2 | ecosystem: Host-associated > Mammals > Digestive system > Stomach > Rumen...
GGCGAGAAGGCTACTGAAACCATCTGTGCATCGCTGGGTATCAGTGATATTCCTAAGGTCAATGCGTGGGTGGAGATTTCTTGCCGCAACGGTCGTGGCGAGGCTATCTGTCTCTATCGTCTTCCGTCGTCGTCGAGGGCTTACCCGTTGGCTTTCGACAAGAAGGTGGAGGCGTATCGACAGATGTTTATGAGGGTGGTTGATTTGGAGAGTTGAATGGAACAATACATTTATTACTAAAAATATCTAATTATTAACTAATTGTAAACTATTTTGAAATGATAAAAAACAAACATGGAGTTAAAGAAAGTGTTGTGTTCTTCCGCCGTTATTGCAGGAAGGGGTATTCGGTGTTCAACTCGTTGCATCGAGTGGTGAATATCAGCAGGTTGGCAACGTATATTGCAGACCGTCAGATGTTCAAGTCGCTGTGTACGATGATGATGCTGTCGGTGTTGATGCCGTTGCCGCTGCAGGCTCAGGAGGAGGAAGATACGACAGCGGAGATAGGCCTGCGGACGGTGCATATAGTGGCACCGACGGCCGCGACGGCTGGGCCTGCCGCGTTGGTGGTCACTGCCGAAGAGATGGGCAGACATTCATTACGCTCGGTGAGCGATATACTTACATTTGTCGCCGGCATCGACATCCGCGTCCGCGGAGTCAATGATGTTCAAGGCGACGTTTCATTTCGGGGCGGCACGTTCGACCAGATGGTTGTGCTGCTGAACGGGATAAACCTGACGGACCCTCAGACGGGGCATCATGCGCTGGATTTGCCGATAGACATCGCGATGGTGGACAAGGTTGAGGTGCTGACGCCGTCGCAGTTGCTTGAAAGAGGAGTGGTGGCCTACTGTGGCGGTGTGAATATAGTTGTAGATGAGGACTATAAGAACCGGCTCCTTGCGGAGGTGAAGTATGGCAGCCATGGCACCGTGAAGGCTGCGGTGAGGGCTGCGGTGCCCACGGGGAGATGGAGGCACAGTGTGGCGGCAACCTACGCACATAGCGACGGCTATATGCCTAATACAGACTACGATATGGGCAATCTGTTCGTACACTCGTCCACGCGGGGCAGGAGCGGAGAATGGAAGGTGGACGTTGGCGGGCAGATGAAGAACTTTGGAAGTCAGGCGTTCTACAGCATAGCGTACCCGGACCAGTATGAGGCGACGCGGAGCATGACGGCATCGCTGACGCACCTCGTGAGGAGCGGGAAGGTGACGGTGGAGAGCGCCCTATACGGGAGGCTTCACAGCGACCGTTTCGAGCTGTTCCGCGAGGGGGTGGTGTCGGCGCCGTCGTGGTACAAGGGTCACAACTACCACCTGTCGGACATAGCTGGCGTGAAGAGCCGGATGATGATGCCCGTCGGGAGGGGTCTGATGACGGCAGGCGTGGACCTGCGACATGAAGGCATCGTCAGCAGTGTGCTGGGGGTTGCCGACAGCGAAGGGCTGTGCAAGCCACCATCGAAGTACAGCCGTTCCGCGTCGCGCACAGGTGGCTCGCTCTTCGGCGGATACAGTGCGCAGAGGGGGAGAGCCAGATTCGGCGTGAATGGGCTGGTGAACATAAGCGACACATACGGAATGAATTACGGTGCATCGGGAAGTGTGGAAATAGGCGTGGTTGAGGGCTTGACGGCAGGCTGCTCGTTGAGCCGCAGCTACCGCAACCCCACGTTCACAGACCTGTACTATGAGGGTGTGAACCAGCGTAGTAACCCCGAGCTGGTGAGCGAGCGGAACGCCGTCGGGGAGGTGAATGTGAGATACAGAAAAGGGATAGTGGATGTCGGTACGTCGGTGTACTACAGAGTGGGGCGTGGCACGATAGACTGGGTGCGGCGCAACGAGACGGAGATGTGGCAGTCGATGAACCACTCGCGAGTGTCGGCTTTCGGCGCGGAGTTTTCGGCCTCGGTGCGTCCGCGCGGAGTGTTGGAGAGCGCCGGCGCGGTGTATGCCTACTGCAACACGTTGCACGATGCCGGCGAGATGCTGTCGAGTTCGGTGTTCGACATACTGCGCCACAAGCTGAATGTGAACGTGGTGCTGAATCCGTTGTCGTGGATGCGTGGTGTGGAGTCGCCATTGCGTCTGAAGCTCGACGGGCGCCTGACGTGCCGTGACGGAGTGTATGAAAACGCCGAGGGCGCGATGGTGGCATACGGGAGCGTGGTCATTTTCAACGCCTCGGTGGAATATCGCCTCAAGAGGGTTGTTACATCACTGGAAATGTACAATATAGGCGGTGTGGAGTACTACGACTTCGGCGGGGTGCCACAGCCAGGGCGGATGGTCATGGTGGGCGTGAGATACGGCTTGCAAGAGGGGCGGTGAGGGCCGCCCTTTCATGGAGAGCGGTTTTTCTTGAGGCAATAGATGACTGTTCTGTCGATTGGTAACTTGCGGAGAGACAGTGTGTAATACTTTTATTCTGCCTATGCAGGATATTTTCAGTATTTTTGCAAGCGCAAAGGTTATAAAATGCTGAGTACAAATAGAGATGAAACAGATAGAAGTTGTGGCTGCCATAATCCGCAGAGATGATAAGCTGTTCGCCACCCAGAGGGGCTACGGCGAATGGAAGGACTGGTGGGAGTTTCCCGGCGGAAAGATGGAGGCTGGGGAGACGGCGGAGGCGGCGCTCAAGAGGGAGATACGCGAAGAACTGTCGGCGGAGATAGAGGTGGGCGAGCGGCTCTGCACGGTGGAGTATGACTACCCGTCGTTCCACCTGACGATGCATTGCTACCTCTGCACCTTGGCGTCGGAGCGGCTGCAGCTGAACGAGCATGAGGCCGCCCGATGGCTCGCGCGGGAGCAGCTGGACAGCGTGGACTGGCTTCCGGCGGACAAGGAGGTGATTGAGAAGTTGAGGGTTGTCTAACTGTTTAACTGCTGGTTGCTATCTGAAAATCATGCGGTTGCAAAGGGATGTGAAATGATACGGAAAGGTTACTAATCGAAAGATAGTATGCAAATGGCGTTTATAGACATAGAGGTCGGCGTGGACAGTGGGAAGGTGCAGGACTACGGCGCCATCCGAGGAGACGGGGCGATGCTGCATAGCCGTTCGGCTGTATGCCTTGCTAATATAGTTATGACGAAGGGGGTGATAGTATATCTGTAAATAAAAACATTGATTTATGTTAATCGACGCATTGAAACAGTTTGAAAAAGAAGTTGCGGCTAACAGTTCTGAAAACTTGCTGAATGATGCATTGGCTAATTTGGCACCGTCATTCCTTTATGGTGGGTATATCAAGATTCGAGACAACTACAGAGTATATATTCGCACGGTGGAGTTCTATTTCCATAGCGAGAAACTGTCTGGAATACATGACCCTATAATGTACCATCGCAATAGAAGGAATGTGGATGGAAAACTGATAATGGAGCTACCGTACTTTCCTGTCTTGTCCCTGCATGCTCATGCGTCGGGATTTGATATCACATTCGAAAACAGTGTACAAGAATATCGCGCATCGGCTCTTATACGCTCATACGAAGTGAAGACTAACGGAGGACATTATTTGGTGTGGGACAAGAGCAAAGGAGTCTTTGTGAAGTCTACCGAATACGCCTATAATGGGCAATCGACTTATCTATATGATATTATAAACGGTTTCTCTCTTTGTTCTGATAACGAGATAGTGTGGGTCGACAGCCATATAGATGCCGCGAAACCGATAGCGAGACCGCGAAAGAATGTCTTCTTGTCGACAAGTGATTATGTGTATGATAAGATTGAAGGGAGAAGATGTGAACGCATGTGGAGTTTTACTAGAGAAGAACAAGTATGATTACCGACAATTATACCAATAATGTCTATTTCTCAAGCATTTTACCTGAGAGGTGTCCCGTCTTGAATGCCAGTATTACGGAGGCATTGAATAAACGGGGAATTAGATTTGGCTATCTTGCAGGTACAAAAGATATCTGGTGCCGTGACTATATGCCTATTCAGGTTGAGAATGACCTTTTTATTTCCTATCGTTATACACCTGATTATCTACAGGATGAAAGGTATATTCGCCAACAAACCAACCCAGAAGAAGTTTTGCAACTGGAACATAACCAACTGAAAAGTTTGTTGCCATTAGTTCAAGAGGTGGATCTTGTCATCGACGGTGGCAATGTGGTGAAGTGTGACGATGTTGTTGTGATGACTGAAAAGGTTTTTGTCGAAAATAGAGAAAAGACACGTGGCGATGTGGAACGTATTCTGCGTGAGGTGTTCAAATGTGATATCATCTTTCTCCCGTGGGACAAAAAAGAATTTTTTGGTCACAGCGATGGCATTGTGCACTACGTGGGGAAGGGGAAAATCTTGTTAACTAATTACGGCGACTTTTCGAAGGATTTATACCAACGGTTCCGCGAAATTTTGGAGAGTCGCTTTAATGTTATCACATTGAAATATAATTTTAAACGTTTTCATGCTCGCAGTTGGTCATACATCAATTTCTTGCAAGTGGGCGACAGTGTTTTTTTTCCTCAGTTGGGCTTGGATGAAGACCTGCAAGCTATTGAACAAATATCTGCCGCATTGCCAGAATGTGAGGTGATAGGAATTCCTGCATTGGAGGCTGTCAGACGAGGTGGTGCATTGAACTGTATCTCGTGGAACATCAGACAATGAGACGGTTGCAATCCCGTGCCGCCCAGAGTTTCGATAAATCTTTTTCACGGCTTTGTGCTCTTTTCGGAGAATTATGTATATTTGCATTTTTAAAGATTAATAATTATTTATATAACAATATGAAAATCAACAAACTTGTAGCTGTACTTGCTCTCGTTGCTGCGCTTTTTGCTGGCAGTACGGATGCATGTACCAATTTCCTTTTCACCAAAGGTGCCACTAAGGATGGCTCCACAATGATTACTTACGCCGCCGACAGTCATGTGCTGTATGGTGAGCTTTACTACCGTCGCGCCGCCAGCTATCCCGCAGGCACCATGTTTCAGGTTGTCGACTGGGACAGCGGCAAGCCCCTTATCAAGATTCCGCAAGTGGCTCAGACCTACAGTGTTGTGGGTAACATCAATGAACATCAGCTCGCTATCGGCGAGACGACCTACGGTGGTCGTGAGGAACTCGCAAATGAGATTGATGGTGGCATAGACTACGGCTCGCTAATCTACCTCACCCTTCAGCGTGCCCGTAATGCACGTGAGGCTATTCAGGTGCTCGCCGGTTTCCTTTCACAGTATCCCTATCACAGTGAAGGCGAGAGTTTTAGCATCTGCGACCCTAATGAGGTGTGGATTTTTGAACTCATCGGCAAACGCCCGGGTCTCGCCAAGGCTGACCTCAGCAAGAAACTGAAATACAAATACACCGATGGCGCCGTGTGGGTTGCTCGTCGCATCCCCGACGGCTATGTGTGCGGTCATGCCAATCAGGCCCGCATCACCCAGTTCCCGCAAGAACCCAAGAAATTCGCCAAGGCCAAAGGTAAGGGTCTGCATACCACTATCAGTAGTGCTCATCTCGACTATCTGTTTGAGCCTGAGGTCGAATGTGTCTACAGCACTGACGTCATCACGTTCGCCCGCGCCTGCGGCTGGTACGAGGGCTCCGATGCCGACTTCAGCTTCTGCGACACCTATGCTCCGCTCACTTTCGGCGGTATCCGTGGCTGCGATGCCCGCGTCTACGCCATGTTCCGTCGCGTCAATGCCAGCATGAAGAAATATGAGCGTTATGCTATGGGCGACAAGAACGCCGAACGTCTTCCCCTCTGGATTAAACCAGACCATAAGGTTGACGTCAAGGAGGTTATGGATCTCATGCGCGACCATTATGAGGGCACGGCCATGGACATGACTCAGGACGTTGGCGCCGGTCCTTTCAACTGCCCCTACCGTTGGCGCCCCATGAACTGGGAACTTGACGGCAAAAAGTATATCCACGAGCGTGCCACTTCGACCCAGCAGACCGGCTTCAGCTTTGTGGCTCAATGCCGTAGCTGGTTGCCCAACCGCGTCGGAGGCATCATCTGGTTCGGCGTCGACGACACCTACAGCACCGTCTACTGCCCCATGTACTGCGGCATCACCGAGATTCCTCTCTGCTTCCGTCAGGGCAATGGCGACATGGTAACTTACAGTTCCACAGCGGCTTTCTGGCTCTTCAATCGCGTAACTAATTTCGTCTACAGCCGTTACAAAGACATGATTGTCGACCTGCAGAAGGTGCAGACCTCGCTCGAAGAGGGCTTCATCACCGACGTGGAGCGTTTCGACAACCGCGCAAAGAACGCTACCGATGCCGAGCTCACCACTCTCCTCAACGACTTCAGCGGTCGTCAGGCTGAGAAGATGATGAACGAATGGAATCGTCTCGACCAGTACCTGCTTGTCAAATACATGGATGGCAACATCAAGAAGGAGGAGAATGGCAAGTTCAAGGTCACCGAGTACGGCGGAAGCGCTATGCCCAACATGCCCGAGTATCCGCAGTGGTTCTATCGTCAGATTGTCAAGGATCATGGTAGCGTCATCGAGGAGAAGTAACCTTTGCAATTACATGTAATTCAGTATATAAGCGAGTCGTTGTCGGCTCGCTTTTTTCGTTTTGCAAAAAAATAGTATTTTTGCAATCAGAAATAATAGCAACTATGAAGTGTAAAAGTCTGTTTTCGATAGTTTTACTCTCCGCCATACTCTTCTGTGGCTCTTCTGAGGCATGCACCAACTTCATCTGTAGCCGTGGTGCCAGCGCCGACGGCAGCACCATGATAACCTATGCCGCCGACAGCCATACCCGCTACGGTCAGCTGCGCTACCACCGCGGTGGCATCCATGCCGCCGGTGAGAAGGTGCGCCTTTTCAACTACGGCAGCCTCAAGTTCCAGATTGAGATTCCGCAGGCCAGCAAGACCTACAGTGTCGTTGGCTTCATCAACGACCATCAGCTTGCCATCGGTGAGACCACTTGGGGCGGCATAGAGCCTCTCAGTCATGGCAATGCCGAGGGCATCGACTATGGCAACCTCATCTACCTGGCCCTGCAACGCGCTGCCAACTGCCGTGAGGCCATCAAGGTCATGGCCGAGCTTGTGGAGACATACGGCTACGCCGACGGGGGCGAGAGTTTCTCACTCTGCGACCCTAACGAGGTGTGGATCTTCGAGATAACCAGCAAGGGCAAGGAAAAAGGAGCCGTATGGGTGGCGCGCCGTGTGCCCGAAGGCTATGTCTGTGGCCATGCCAACCAAGCCCGCATCACCACCTTCCCACAGATGAAGAAAGGCTCATACGCCAGTATCGACAGCCGTAACCTCAAGCATATCAACCGCCCCGAGGTGGAGTGCGTATATAGTGAGGACGTCGTTTCCTTCGCCCGTCGCCACGGCGTTGCCGCATTTGTCACGCCACCTAAGAACACCGATGCCGACTTCTCTTTCGCTGATACCTACAATCCGCTTACTTTCAGTGGTCTGCGCGCCTGCGAAGCTCGTGTCTATGCCATGTTCAACCGCGTCAGTTCCGACATGCGTCAGTACGAGGCTTTCGCCATGGGCGACAAGTCTGCTCCACGTCTTCCGTTGTGGATCAAGCCCGACCGCAAGCTCAGCGTCCATGACGTCATGGAGCTGATGCGCGACCATTTCGAGGGTACACCGATGGACATGACCTCCGACGTCGGCGCCGGCCCATTCCACTGCCCCTATCGCTGGCGGCCAATGGATTTCGAGGTGGACGGCAACAAGTATGTGCACGAGCGTGCCATCTCCACCCAGCAGACTGGCTTCTCGTTCGTCGCGCAATGTCGCGGGTGGCTGCCCGACAAGCTGGGTGGCATCATCTGGTTCGGCGTCGACGACACCTACAGCACCGTTTACTGCCCCATGTTCTGTGGCATCGACCAGGTACCAACCTGTTTTGAGGAGGGTAACGGTTCCATGTCAGAGTTCAGCGAGACGGCTGCCTTCTGGCTTTTCAACCGCGTCAGCAACTTCTGCTACCTGCGCTACGACAGCATGATTGTAGATGTGCGGCAGGTGCAGGGCGAGCTTGAGCGCGACTTCATTCAAGTTGTCGATGGCGTAAGCCGACAGTACGAGAACTACGACGATGCCCGTATGGTCGCCTCCCTCAACCGCGTCAGCAACCAGTGCGCCGACCGCATGATGCGCCGGTGGAGCGACCTCGACCACCTGCTGCTGATGAAGTATATCGACGGCAACATAAAGCTCACCGACGGTGACCGCATCAAGACAACTCCCACTGGCGTCGTCGCCTTCCCCAAGCAACCACCCTACCCAGATTGGTTCTATCGCCAGATTGTCAATGACCATGGCAATATTCTAAAAGTCAATGAATAAGGCGTTGCGGTTCCTCTCTGTTGTTTTGGTGGTGCTGTCGTCGCTCCTGCTTGTCGCTTCGCATCAGCGTGTGTCGCGCTTAGGCGACCTCTATGCCTGCTACATCATCTGCGACGCCGAGGCGTCGTATGCCGATATAGATGATTTTGAGCAGATTGACAGCGACGGCTTCATCGACATCATCAGCCGTGCCAAGCTCTTCCACATCGCTTTCGAGCCGCAATGGATAGTCAACCTCTACGACGACGAGGGCATCCGATACCATGTCTACGTCAGCCGCTCATGCCGCTATCTGCGTATCGACAGCAACTACTTCAAGCTCTCACGCCATCTCTCCAAGCGTCTCCTTAATATTCTTGAAAACATATAATTAACTCAAAACAATAACCCTAATAATAAACAATACAATGAAAAAACTCTCTTTAATCTCTTCCGCACTCGTTCTCGTACTTGCTGTCTTCCTCATCAGTTGCACTTCCGGCGACAACGTCATGTCCAAGAAAAAAGGCGTCTATACCATCAATACCACCACCCTCTCCGCTGATGTCAAGGGCTACATGGGTCCCACCCCATTGCTCATCACCGTCAAGGATGACGTCGTCGTCAAGGTCGAGGCATTGGAGAACACCGAAACCTCCGGATTCTTCAAGCGCATGACCGATGGCGGACTCCTCGAGCGCTGGAATGGCATGAAGGTCAGCGACGCGCTGGCACTCGATGTTGACGTCGTCACTGGCGCCACCTTCTCCTCCAACGCCGTCATTCAGAATGTGCGTCTGGGACTGACCTATTACATCGATCACAAGAAATAGCCTGACCGCCTCTCTCTTTGTAAAATGCTTTTGCCCTAATTCAAAATTATTCCGTAACTTTGCATTTTGGATTTACTATATATATAATGTCCTTTTTAATATATGGAATTTAAACTCAATACAATAGAAGAGGCAATAGAAGATTTTCGTGAGGGCAAATTTGTCATTGTCGTTGACGACGAGGACCGTGAGAATGAGGGTGATTTCATCATAGCAGCTGAAAAGATTACACCGGATTGTGTTAATTTCATGCTGAAAAACGGTAGGGGAGTCCTCTGCGCTCCCATTACCGAGCAACGCTGCAAGGAACTCAATCTCGACATGCAGGTCCACGACAACACCTCCTTGCTCGGCACTCCCTTCACCGTCACCGTCGACCTGCTCGGCAACGGATGTACCACCGGCGTCAGCATGCACGACCGTGCCATGACTATCAAGGCCCTCGCCGACAAGAACACACAGGCTTCCGACCTCGGTCGCCCAGGTCACATCAATCCGCTCCGCGCACGCAACGGCGGTGTCCTCGTCCGCGCCGGACACACCGAGGCGGCTGTCGACCTCGCTCGTCTCGCAGGCCTTTATCCCGCCGGCGCTCTCATCGAAATCATCAACGACGACGGCACCATGGCACGTATGCCTCAGCTGCAGGAAGTCGCCAAACGTTTCGGTATCAAGATTGTAACCATCAAAGACCTCATCTCATACCGCATCGCTCACGAAACCATGATTCGCAAGGAGGAGGAGGTCTTCCTGCCCACCCAGTGGGGCAACTTCCAACTCATCGCCTACACTCAGCTCGACAACGGCGCCACCCATCTGGCGCTCAAGAAAGGCCAGTGGGATATGGACGAGCCTGTTCTCGTACGCGTACACTCCAGCTGCGCCACCGGCGACATCTTCGGCTCCTGCAAGTGCGACTGTGGCCACCAGTTGCATCAGGCCATGCAGATGGTCGAGCAGCAGGGCAAGGGCCTGATACTCTATATGAGCCAAGAGGGACGCGGCATTGGTCTGGTGAACAAGCTCAAAGCCTATCATCTTCAGGAACAGGGATTTGACACTGTCGACGCCAACCTCAAACTGGGCTTCAAGGCCGACGAGCGAGACTATGGCATCGGTGCACAGATTCTGCGTGACCTCGGTGTGCAGAAAATGCGCCTCCTTACCAACAATCCGGTGAAACGCAGTGGGTTGGAAGGATACGGCCTCGAGATTGTCGAAACCATACCCATCGTCGTCGAGCCCAACCAATACAATAAACGCTATCTCAAAACCAAACAGGATCGCATGGGCCACATCTTGAACATCAAGTAACCCCATGGCCCTGCAATTATCAGTAATTCACCATGTTCGACTTTGAGACTTCGCTATCCGGCATCGAGTACAAGATACGTCTGTTGATTGACGAGAACAGCAATCTTAGGGCACGTCTCGCACAACTCACCGAGAGCAACGAGGAACTCAAAGAAACAATTAAACAACAAGAAACAACAATAAATCAATTTAAAGAAGAAACTAATATACTTAAACTTAGGAATACGCTTGTCCAGAAGGGCGATACGACAGAAATAAAACTCAAGATCAATCAGTTGATCCGTGATATAGATAAAAGTTTGTCTTTACTGACCAAAGTAGACTGAATCAAATGGAATTTGTACCTGTAACTGTCTCAATATTAGAACGCACTTATAAGCTCTCCATCGCTGCTAGCGAGGAGCGCTATTTGCGTGATGCCGCCGGCCTCATCGACGCTCAGGCACGCATCTTCAAAAAACAGTTCGAACACCGCGACAATCAGGACCTTATCGCCATGGTGGCCCTCGCGCAGGTCACCGAACTGCTCAAAATAAGAGACAGCCTACAGTACAAAGACAATGAGCTGATAGATAAACTGAAAGAGATTGACTCTCTTTTAGAGAATAACCTGCACCCCGCCCAAAACAGTTTGTAAACTCAACACCTTTTACAAACCGAGATTGCTCAACGGTGAGTAGGTCGCCCCCACGACGGCCCTCAGGCCTGAGGAGCAAACATGACCGAGACACCTGGCGCTCAAATCCTTTCTTTCTAGAGTTTACCATAACTCTAAGAGGGTGACGGTGCAGGTTTTTTCCCGACAAAAGATTCTGACGACAATCCGACTCCCCACATGGCTCAAGCCGTTTCCGCCTAACAATTTTTATTCAAACCATGTACATATTGATGATTATCATTGGATTGGTCGTGGGTGCTGCCGCCGGCATTGGCGCCACCACCACAATCCTCCGCAACAAGCTGCTCAGCAAGAGCCAACAGGTGCTTAAAGATGCCGAAGAAAAAGGCGAAGTGATCAAAAAGGATAAAATCCTTCAGGCCAAGGAAAAATACCTGCAGATGAAGAGCGAGTACGACAAGCAGGTCAGCGAACGCAACAGCAAGATTCAGGCCTCCGAGCAAAAACTGAAACAACGGGAACAGGCTCTCAGCCAGAAAGTTGAAGACCTCCAGAAGAAGAGCAACGAACTCAAGGCCGCCAGCGACAAACTGAACGGGCAGATAGAGGAACTCAACAAGCGCAATGCCGAGACCGAGAAGGTCTATCGCCAGAGCATCGAGAAACTGGAGCACATCGCTGGCATGACCGCCGAAGAAGCCAAACAGCACCTCATCGACACCATGACCGACGAAGCCAAGGCTGAGGCCTCCAACACCATCATGGACATCGTCGAAGAGGCCAAAATCACTGCCGGCGAACAGGCCAAGAAGATTGTCATTGAGTCCATTCAACGTACTGCCACCGAGCATGCTATCGAGAACACCGTCAGCGTCTTCAACCTCGAGAACGAGGAGGTCAAGGGTCGCATCATCGGTCGTGAGGGACGCAACATCCGTACCCTCGAGAACCTCACAGGCGTCGAAATCATCATCGACGACTCGCCCGACGCCATCATCATCTCCGGCTTCGACCCCATCCGACGCGAGATAGCTCGTCTGTCGCTCCACAAGCTCGTCACCGACGGCCGCATTCACCCTGCCCGCATCGAGGAGGTCGTCTCCAAGACACGCAAGCAGATAGAGCAGGAAATCGCCGAAGTGGGCAAACGCACCTGCATCGACCTCGGCATCCTCAACATGAACCACGAGCTCATGCGCATGGTGGGACGCATGAAATACCGCTCCTCCTACGGTCAGAACCTCCTCCAGCACAGCCGCGAGGTAGCCAACCTCGCCGCCACCATGGCCTCCGAGCTGGGACTCAACCCCAAGCTGGCCAAACGCGCCGGCCTGCTCCACGACATCGGCAAGGTGCCGGAGAACGAGCCCGACCTGCCGCACGCAATCCTCGGTATGCGTCTGGCGGAGAAGTACAAAGAGCATCCCGACGTATGCAACGCCATCGGCTCTCACCACGACGAGACCGAGATGACCAGCCTGCTGTCGCCCATCATCCAGGTTTGTGACGCCATCAGCGGCGCCCGACCGGGTGCCCGTCGCGAGGTTGTCGAGGCCTATATCAACCGCCTCAACAAGCTTGAGGAGATGGCCATGACCTACCCGGGCGTCGTCAAGACCTACGCCATCCAGGCAGGCCGCGAGCTCCGCGTCATCGTCGGCGCCGACAAGATCAGCGACGTCGAGGCCAACAAGCTCAGCTACGACCTCTCGCGTCAAATACAGAACGAGATGACCTACCCAGGCCAAATCAAGGTCACCGTCATCCGCGAAACACGTGCCATCAACTACGCCAAGTAACACCTCCGCATCATGCTCTCCGCACTTGCTGTAATTCATTGGAATGTAGACCCCATCATCTTCCACATCGGCTCTTACGGGCTGCGGTGGTATTCGCTCTGCTTCCTTGTGGCGTTCCTGATGGGCTATATCGTCTTGTCGCGCATCTACAAGTATGAGAAGGTCGATACCAAATACCTCGACTCGCTCGTGGTCTACATCTTCCTCGCCGTCCTTATAGGTGCGCGGCTGGGGCACTGTCTCTTCTATCAGCCAGACTATTTCCTCACCGCCGACCATTGGCTCGAGATGTTCCTCCCCTTCGGACACGACGCCGACGGGTGGCATTATACAGGTTATGAGGGCCTTGCCAGCCATGGCGCCGCCTTCGGCATCCTGCTGGCTCTCTGGCTCTTCTATCGCAAGCACAGCATCAATCCCGTCTGGGTTGTCGACCGCCTCGTCATCGTCATCGCCCTCGGCGGCGCCTTCATCCGTCTTGGCAACCTCTTCAATTCCGAGATATACGGTGTGCAGACCGACCTGCCGTGGGGCTTCATCTACGAGCGCAACCACGAGGTGGTGCCAAAGCATCCTACACAGCTCTACGAGTCGCTCAGCTATTTCATCATCTTCCTTGTGTGCATCCTTGTCTACCGCCACAAGAAAGGCCAGCTCCGCGCTGGCGCCCTTTTCGGATGGTGGCTCATAGCCCTCTTCGGAGTACGTATCCTCATAGAATTCGTCAAGGAGGAACAGGTCGAGTTCGAACGCTCCATGACACTCGACATGGGACAGTGGCTCAGCATCCCCTTCATACTCCTCGGCATCGTCGTCTGCGTGCTCTCCTACCGCGGATTCTTCAACAGCGATATATTCATCAAGAAAGGCGAGAAAATATTTTTGAACAATAAACCTAAAAATAAAAACAAATGAAAAACTTAATTCTTGTCCGCCACGGCGAAAGCGAGTGGAACCAGCTGAATCTCTTCACCGGTTGGACGGATGTCGACCTCACCGAAAACGGCCGTCGCGAGGCTTTCGATGCTGGCAAGATACTCATCGAGTACGGCTATCGGCCGCAGATTTGCTTCACCTCCTACCTCAAACGCGCCGTCCACACTCTCAACATCATGCTCGACGCCATGGACATGTGCTACCTCCCTGTCGAGAAAAGCTGGCGCCTCAATGAAAAGAGCTATGGCGCCATTCAGGGCCTCAACAAGACTGCCACCGCCGAGAAATACGGCAAGGAGCAAGTGCAGCTGTGGCGCCGCAGTTTCGACGTCCAGCCACCGGCTCTCGACATCAACGACGAGCGCAGCCCACGGCGCGACCCACGCTACGCCGAACTGTCTGACGCTGAGATACCTCTCACCGAGTCGCTCAAGGACACCATCGCCCGCCTTATGCCCTACTACAACGATGTCATCCTAAAGGCATTCGACACCAACGACACCGTCATGGTCGTCGCCCACGGCAACAGCCTCCGTGGCATTGTCAAGGAGCTCCGCGGCATGAGCAACGAGGAGATTATCGCCTTCAACATCCCTACCGCAGTACCCTACATTTTCCATTTTAACGACGCCATGCAGCTCCAAAATTACGAGTTTTTGGGCGATCCAGACGTAATTGCCGCTAAAATGCAAAGTGTTGCTAATCAGGCTAACAAGAAATAATAGGACACTTTTTGGTGCCAAAAATGCAAAAAAATTTTGTCAGGTCGCAAAAAGTTGCTACTTTTGCACCCGATTTCAATGAGGTTTGAAAAGCAGTTTCGTTTATCGGAATATGTTTGAATCACCATTGACCACGGAGAGGTGGGTGAGTGGCTGAAACCAACAGTTTGCTAAACTGTCGTACTCGATTAGGGTACCGGGGGTTCGAATCCCCCCTTCTCCGCAAAACGCCCCCCAAAGGCGTTTTTTTAATGAATGTGGCGATTGATATGAGGAGTGTTCTTTTCTACGGGATGTAGCGTAGTCCGGTTATCGCGCCTGCTTTGGGAGCAGGAGACCGCCAGTTCGAATCTGGCCATCCCGACGAAATGTGTAGGCCCCGTAGCTCAGCTGGATAGAGCAACTGCCTTCTAAGCAGTAGGTCCTGCGTTCGAATCGCAGCAGGGTCACAAAAAAAAGCTCACCATCCATGGTGAGCTTTTTTTATTTGCCTGTCGGTAACTTTATTTCTTGAAATATCTGTTGTACAGACCTTCAAGGGCCTTGCCGTGGCGTGCCTCGTCGCGGGCCATCTCATGCACGGTGTCATGTATGGCGTCCAGGTTCAGCGCTTTGGCGCGTTTGGCGAGGTCTGTCTTGCCGGCGGTGGCACCGTACTCGGCGTCCACACGCATCTTCAGGTTCTCGGCAGTGCTGTCGGTCAGCACTTCGCCCAGCAGTTCGGCAAACTTGGCGGCGTGCTCTGCCTCTTCGTAAGCCGCTTTCTCCCAGTAGAGGCCCACTTCGGGATAGCCCTCACGGTGAGCCACGCGGGCCATGGCAAGGTACATGCCAACCTCTTTGCATTCGCCCTCAAAGTTGGCGCGCAGGTCCATCTTGATGTCTTCGGGAGCATCCTTGGCGATGCCGACGATATGTTCGGCGGCCCATGTCTTGATGTCCTCTTTCACTTCCTGCATCGGTTTGCCGCAGATGGGGCATTTTTCGGGCATTTCGTCGCCCTCATAGACGTACCCACAGACGGGGCAGATGAATTTTTTGCTCATAACGTTTTGCGTTTTTATGGATTAATATTTCGGAATTCAAGCGATATAGACGGCTTCTCACATGCTTTTCATGAAGCCAATACCGTCTGCAAAGATAGCACTTTTTTTTCTATTGTCTGCCAAAACTCCAAATCTTTTTCTTTGATGCTGATTATTAGCCTGTCGGTCATCCGTCACAGCCCCCCCGGGCCTCATCGTCATTCTATAACCTTCACGACGACGAATACCGCTATTGCTATCTGCGCCAGCAGCATCAGTGGTACGCCGATGCGGAACTGGTTGTGTAGCGTTTTGTGGTGCCACGCCTTCATACCGAGCCACGCCCCCACGCTGCCACCTATGGCCGCCATCGTCAGCAGCACCGCTTCAGGTGTGCGCCATCGCGAGTGTTTCGCCTTCCACTTGTCTATGCCATACGCCATGAATGCAACCATATTGACTATGGCAAGATAGATTATTATCGCAAGGTATAGCTCGACTTTCATCCCCTTTGTTCTTCGAATACTCTTTTTTTCGCGTTTTCGTTAAGCCAAACGACCGATGGGAGCTTGTTCACATTGGCATGGCGTGAAAACGACATCTTGAAAAAGAAACGTTTTCTGCCATGTATTATTATTCCCTGAAAAGAACTATTTACAATAGTGAACGTAATTAAGCCCAAAACTTCTAAAAATTATTACTGTCCGCTAAACAATAATGTGTGTCCGATGATAGTCTGAATGTTATAATAAAGACGCTATCATGTTTCAGGACAAGCCCCCTGCTCAATTGAGGTGTTTCCGGGCGGTGCTTCTTCCGAGGCCTCGGCCAGCATGATTTTAAGGTCTGCATCCGGCTGGTTGAAGAAGGTCTGCATGTTGAGGTAGTACATCAGTACAATCCTGACCATGGTCGCAAGTCCGGAGAAACTCCAGTTGCGCTCAAGGGAGCTCTGCAGCAGGGACAACAGGAGATTCGCAATCAGAGTGACCCATATCTGGATTTTAATGGCATTGGCGCTCTCGCCATAGAAGTACCGCAGCGGAAAGTTCAGCTTTATCTGCTTGAAGAGCGATTCTATCTGCCATCTTCTGCGGTAGATGTCCACTATGGTCTCCATCGGCATGTCGAAATCGTTGGTGAGCAGCGATATGAGCTTTGGTGTCCTGCCTTTTTTGATGTCCACGTATGTGATGATGCGTGCGACATGGTTGATTCCATCCTTGCGGAAAACCGCCACCTTTTTGTACGCTCTATTTTTTAGCGGACAGTAATAAAAAAAATTCTTATTTTTGCATTGTGAAATAGTGGTGTTTTTATTAGTTATGCACCGCAAAATTACTAAAAATTAGTGATTTGCACAAGCCGTTATGTCACATTTTTTCGAAAAATAACTTGTCAAACTTTAGTAAAGTATAAAACCTGATGGAAACGAATGCTACATATCATAGTGCTTCACCGGAAGATGCCTTGTGGACACTCTATCGACAGCAGACGCTGAGGGTGCGCCATGCCTTCCTTGCACGTGTCAGGATGGAAGACCGGGATGTCGGCGCTGCAGCTGAGATGCCGGGAATGTACAGCCGCGAGGAGATGATGGAGTTATCGAAACAACGCATGCATGACATCCTCAACGAACGAGAACAGACACTATCGCACGAGGATGCGATGCAGCTTGTCGACAATGCAATAGCCAAGGCTGTATGAATGTAAGATGGTCGGAACACGCTGCTGTGGAATTTGCAGAGACCGCCGCATATGTCGCCCGAGAGTTCGGCTCACAGGCAGCTGTCAAAATGCGTGATGACATCAACGAAGCTGTCGTTAGAATTTCGCAATTTCCAAATATTGGAAAGCTTAGTTTTACAGACGAGGAAACAGGCGTTGAGTTCCGTGAGTTTGCCTGTCGACTCAACAGCGTGGTATACTCAATATATAAAGAAGAGATTTACATTGTCAGTATATGGAGCAACCGCCAGAACCGTGCCAATCTTTACTCGACTTTACGTGCCGATGCCAAGGGTATGTAATATGATTGCAAAGTAAAACTAAAACAAAAAACAATGATATAAAAACAGAATAGACAACATAGACATATATTGAGCTGAACGCTCTTGTTCTCACTTGGGAAGTCCGGAAAACTTAACAGCTACGAGAAGAAGATGCGAATAGTTCACGTCCAGGGGCGTGAAATTTCGTAGACTTATTTGTAGCATGGCAATTCCGGACGCCACCAAGTAAATAAGGCAGTTTTGACGAAAGAATCACGCCTTTCTTCATGCCCCTTATTTCCCCAACAACAGCTTCCTGCTCAATGAACGATAAGCAGGGAATCCGAAAACTGCATCACAGAGTAAGCGGTATAAAGCAAATAACAATGGAGTTAATTATTATTAAGGGAAAACCTCACCACGGCAAAACGACCACACTAGTTCTATTGCACAATAGATTTGTTCGGGAACAATCGAATGTGATTGTTGTTCAACCTCATGATAATATATTGTCTGATGGACGTGAAGCATGTGATTTTATTTCGGTACATGATTTCTTGGGAAAACGAATCGCTATAATTTCAAGGGGTGATATTGCAGAAGATTTGTATGAATCAATGGCAGAACTTATTGAAACTTTTCATCCAGATATTATGGTGGTATGTATGCACACAAAAAACTATCCAAATTCTTCAAACAGAATGTTGCATGAAGAATATGGTGCTTTAATTAAAGATGAGAATATATTTGAACCTATTTATACGGAAGATGAGTCGAAAAAGATAGACGAGAAGCTTCCTATGGTCGATGCCTTGTATCAACATATTGTTCAAACAATAAATACTTTAAAAAATGAATAAAAAAACATTTTTCTTGCTTCTTCTTGCTTCTGCTTGTTTTTCTTGTACTAGTAAAGAGGAGAAAGTAAAGGCGTTCGTTGAGAAAGAAGTAGTATCTCAAGTGGAGGATTACTATATTCAACAAGCGATAATCAAGTTTGTCCGTGAAGATCTCTATAATGCATTTGAGAAGACAATTAACTATTATGCCAGCAATCCTTATTATGATTATTCATATATGGAAAGAGATTTGGGTAGTCCTTTTATGTCTTTGGCATCCATATCAGGAGCAACTAAGGCCAGTTTCGATAAAAGATGGAACATGGCGCAAATGCTTCTCGAACAACTTTGGTATGCAGGAAATCTTGATATGCGTATGCGTATAGTAGACAGTACCCTTACTTATAAGGATATGTTAAAAGAACCCGGTGTACTTTCGCTGGAAGAAATTGCCAATATCTTTTTCAAACCAGACCACATGAAATTTACCGAGATTACACCAAGATTAGCCAAGGAAATATTTCTAAGTATATTAACGCTTGGAGCCGCAAATTACAAGTATGATGTGGTTGACGAAATAAGGGTTCGTGAAAAAGAAAAGAGCCTATGGAGTGTGGATATGGTGTATCATTCAGGTAATTGTATGGCAATAGAAGTTAGCCGAAACGATAACGGTTTCTATGTATCAAAAGCCCCTTGGCTTTCTGATACTTGGTGCTATGAAGAAGAATAACAATAAAAATCATAATAAAATGAAAAGATTAAATTGTTTATTACTAGCGCTAATCTTTACAATAGGGGTAAATGCGCAAACTATAAAAAAGTATAGTGGACAAATGTCCAAACCAGAATGGATTGCCGAGTTACTTGAGCTTGGCAGTTATGACATTAATGGGTATTATTCATACTATGAGGATGAAAGAGAAAACCGCATTATTCATGGTGAATTCTTTATAAGCTACAAAACATCTTTTGTAGATGGGATAGACAGATATGAAATCCGAGGGTCTTTTAGTCATGGAAAAAGAGATGGCAAATGGGTCATGAAAGCGAAACTTTTTAATGGAAGGTATTCCGACAAATACCTTTACAAGTTTGAATATAGCGATGGAATGTTGAATGGCCCATTTTATTTTCATGCTCCAGCAATACAAGATGTTGAAATTGTAGGTCGTTTTGTAAATGGACTAATTGTAGACAAGGTGATTATAAAACAACAATGTTTTCTTGGAAACTGTTTTACTCAGGTCGAGGGGTTCGTAAACAAAAATGGCAATCCGCATGGCATATGGACGGAGAAAGATGTGTCAGAAAAAGCAATCCCCAAAGAGATTACAAGATTATATTACGATGGTAATCTTGTGTACCGTAGAGAAAAAGATTTGTCATCTGGAAGTATAGTGTACACATATTCCGTTTTTGATGAAATACGAACTCCAGCCGACACAGCCAAAATATATGATACTATAATAGGCGGTAAGGAGTGTGTAAAAGTTGGGAAAAAAATTTGTGTTAAAGATAGGACCTCGGAACCCTACCGTATTGAAGAAAGGTTTGTTGATGATAGAGAGAACAATGATGGATGTGTATTATACGGGGTGATTGTCGAGAATTGTCCTATGATGGGGAAAATATATCCTTCGATTAGGAATTGGCGCACTTTTTTCGACAAGAAAAGTATAGACCAATTTATGCAAGAACAGAAACGTAAGATGGAAGAGGAGAAACGGAGACGGGAAGAGGAACAGCGAAGATTGGAAGAACAAGCTAGAGAAAAAAGGTTAAAAGAAGAAAGAATTTTGAAGGAAAAAGCTGCTGAAGAGGAAAGATTGCGTCGAGAAAAACAACGCGCGGCCGAACTAAAGGCAAAAGGCCTTTCGGAATGGGAGAAATATCAAGCTTATTATATTTCAATTTTTGGTGATTCTGTGAACTTCATGAACCATATTGAGTTTGGTGATTGGGAGAGCCACGCGAATGATGTTATAGATGATGAATATAATGGACTGGTGTCTGATTTGTCAAATGATATTGTTGATAGATCTGCAAAAGGATATAAAAAAGGAATGGATACTTTACAGGTATCATATGTTTTCTCTAGCCTATCTAACTATAATAATGCAAGGAAACTTGGAAGAGAAAGGGTGACAAAGGATATTATCAGTTATGCAAACAATATTGAGATGGCACAGAAAGCAGAAAGAAAAGCTATCCAAAAAGAGAAGAACAAGAAAATTTGGAAAACTGTGCGTAATATAACTATGGGAGTGGCGTTGGTGGCTGTAGTTGTTGTGTTAAAATATATGGATTCAGCCTCGGCAAATTGATATTAACGTTACCCAAACAGAGCGTATCTTATACATAAGAAGATATGCTCTTTTTTTATGCAAACAATCGAATAACAAAAGAACCCACATATAACCCACCAAGAAGGACAGAAGAGCCACCACCGTCGTGGTATGCTGTCGGCTCGGCCGACAAACATCGCCGACGGATGTTGTAATTGTCTTAACCTGAAAAAAGTTGACACTTTTGGGAACAATACCAGAAGTGAAAATGAGACAAAAGACACAGACACGCCAGGTGTACAATGAAGAACTCGGATGTTACGAGTGGAAAGAGGTCGAGACGGACAAGTATGTTTTCGACGAGACGGACAAGATAGCGATAGCGTGGGAGTATCACGAGCGGCGGTGCCCGGCATCGGATATTGTATCCAAGTACCACATCAGCAGTGCAGTAGTGCTGTACGGGTGGCTTGACAAGTACCTGAATGAAAAAGTTTGCGTATCTTTGAAGCCAGAAACGTATAGCGAGACCGACATGTCAAAAAGAAGCAAACAGCAGCTGGAAGAGGCGCTCAAGGAGATGAAGGCGGAGAACAAACGCCTCCAGGATGCACTTGAGCTTGAGAAGCTGCGCTCCAAGGCCTTTGACACGATGATAGACGTGGCGGAGGCGAACTTCAACATCCCGATTATTACTGTCCGCTAAACAATAATGTGTGGCAGATAATAGTCTGAATGTTATAATAAAGACGCTTTCGGCAATGGTGTTATTACTATTCGTTGAAATGAATATAGGTTAAGAAGCCTCGTCAGCCTCTATTCCTTGCGGTAGGCGTAGACGCCGGCTTGGCTGGGGTGGATGTATACGGGGGTGTCGCCCTCCTCGTCGCTTATCTTGCAGGCAAGCATCACGTCGCCAACCATTGACATCACCACCAGCGCGCCGGCGAAGGTCAATGCCGGCAGGTTCAATCCCAACCCAACGGCAAGCAGCACGGCGGCGAAGAGCAGATCTGGGACAATCAGTCCGCGCACGTAGTCGCGTTTGGTAATCAGCTCGTCCTCAAGGCGGGCTTGGAAAACCAGTCCGTTGCCGGCGAAGCCGAGTCGCATCTTGCTGAGGGGCACCCCTGCCATGAGGCACCACGCCACGCCGTGCAGCAGTTCGAAAAGCACCATGACGACAACGCCTGCGACGACAATGCCCACAAGGGACCAGAGCCAGAAACGCAGCGAGAGGTCGTGGCCCATAATCGCATCCTTCCACAGCAGGAAATGCGCTATCATGGCCACTATAATGATGGGGATGCCCACCACGCCGGCAACGACGTTCATGGTTACGGCATTGACAGTCCGTTCGTAAGCCACGTAGCCCTCTCTTTCGGGTATGCGTGGCTGTTGCTCTTTCTCTTCGATTATTTTCATATTTTTGAATTAAATTTTTTGTTCAAATAACTGTTTCAGGATGATTATATTGTGTGCGGGATGATTATTTCAGTATCAGCTTCCTGACGTTGTCGCCACGAAGTCGAATGTCTGAGCGCTTGCAGTGACCGCTGTTGCCAGCAGAATACTGATGAATACTATTTTTTCATAATGCTTTGAATTATTGTTGTTTTTGTACTTGGTGTTGTTGGTTTGCTGTTGTGTCGCTGCTCTGTGCTTTGGGGAACGGGGCGTCGAGCCACCGAGGGCGCCAGGTGTGAAGACCCCCTCTGCTGAAGAAAGGGTTACCGCCAGAGAGGTCGGCGCTGGCGGGGCCGATGTCGTTAAGTATGGGGTTGCCGTTAAAGTTCCACAGGCGTGGGCCGTCGGGACTGCGTATCAGTCGGTTGCCGAGGCCATGCTTTATTTCGGACACCACGGCGGGGCGAAGTGTGCGATAGAACATGGAATCGGGGATGAGTTGTATGTTTAGCATGGCGTTCTCGTTGAGCTGCAGCTCGGCGTAGTAGAGCGACTTGCCACCGGCCGTGACGCTCAGGCTGTATCCTCCTTCGGGCATCAGCCCTATCGAGAAATAGCCCTCCTCGTCGCAGAATGCGAGAGCCTTGATGTCGTTGTCTCGCAACAGCTGTACCTCGCAGGCTGCCAGCGCCCGATGGGTGTTGGCGTCGATGACGCGTCCCTCCACCCACACGCTGTCGCCTTGTGCGGCAGCGCTCAGCATGGTGAGCAGTGATATGCAGAATGTCAGTAGTCTTTTCATGACGAATGGTAAGTTATTGTTGCAGATTGAATTTCCTCTTCAGCAGTGTGAGGGGGATGCTGTCGATGGCGATGTAGTTGTAGCGTCCCCAAAAGTCGGCGCTGAGGTCGCTGCTTCCGAAGGCTCCTGCCAGCGTGCGTGGGGTCACCGACAAGGGCTGTTCTGCCACGCTGTCTGGCTCGAGGCTGAAGTCGGTAAGCACCCACTCGTGGCACTGTTGCCAGTGTTGTTCGTCGCCGTCGTGCCCATGGCCGTGCGACTTCAGGCGGTAGTCCTTGGCGTTGTAGTAGCGCGTCAGGGTGTAGCGTCCCTCCCTGACCTCGTAGCTCCACATCGACGTGTCGCTGTCGATGTGCATCTGGTTGTAGTACGGATTGACCCACACGGCGTTGGGTGCCCGTCTGTGGCTGGGCAACTGCGACGAGGTGAGGCGCACCAGCGCAAGGTCGCTTTTGCGGATGGTGTATTCGTAACGCACCTTCACCTTTGGCTGCCGGCAAGGGCCTGTAGAGCGGACAAGGTAGTATGCCTCGCCGTCGTAGGTGAACTCTTTGAGGGCCTCGAAGGTGTGCTCCCTCAGCATACGTTCCGCCAGGGCGTAGCTGGCTTGTGGGGTGGCTATGGGGTCGAAGAAGTCCTCGTCGTCGGCGTATGCCATCATCTGGTCGCATCCGCGCGGATTGACGATCTTCTCTTCGAGCAGGGCATGGTCGTACACCAGCAGGCGGTGGCGCAGCATGGTCTTGAGGTTGCTCTCCATCTCGCGTTGCATGGGGTCAAGCTGGTATCCGCGCTTTGTGGCATACTGCGAGTAGGGGCAGCGGCGCACCTTCATGACCGCCTCGTCGAAGAGGTAGAGCGTGTCGTCGACGGTGCGCCAGTCGCGGTAGAAGAACGTCGACCACGAGTCGCACTGACAGTAGTTGGAACGTATGCGCTTCACCACATCGCCCAGCAGGTGGCGGGCGCTATGGTAACTGCTCACATTGACGGTTTTCAGCTCCAGAGGTTGCTTCTCAAGGTGCAGGTTGCCATTCTTCAGCACTTTGCGCACAGCCACACTGCGGCTGACGAAGCCTATGGAGCGAATGACGATGCTGTCCTCCTCACGCAGTGCGGGCAGGCGCAGCTCGTATTCGCCGGCGTCGTTGCATGAGGTGCCTATGTTGCTGCCCTTCATCTGGAGGGTGGCGTATGGCACACCGCGCCCTTCGGACGTCACACGTCCGCTGATCAGAATGGTTTCCTGCGCCTGTGGGGTGAGGGGCAGCAGGCAGAGGATGACGAGCAGGTGTTTCAGTTGCGGTTTCATGGCGTGGTGCGTCAGATGGTGATGGTCACGCTGTGAGGCTCTGGGGCTGTGTTCCAGCTGTGGAAGACCAGGGTGTAGCTCCCGTGCTCCAGACCGTGGATGTCGAATTCGTTGTCCACCTCGCAGATGCAGTTAGCCTGGGCATTGTTCTCGTTCTCAGTCTCGTAGATGTCGATGGTCGTCTCGTTGCTGCGTATTACGGCCACGTCGATGATGCCTTCCTCCGCTGCCGTGCCGCAGTTCACCGTCATGCCGTGGTGAATCACGTGCAGAACGCCGTCGGCGTAACTGTATTCTACTGTTTCGTCCTGTTCCAAGACTTTCGTTGCGTGGATGAGGCAGCCGGTGTGGTGGGCGTTGTACGAGTTGATGGGTTCATGATTTTCGTTTTCGCATTGGAAGGCGGTCATCAGCGCCGCACTCATGGCGACAATGGCAAGGGGTTTTAGGATGTGTTTCATGGTATCTGTTGTTTTGTGTTATTTGATGAATTGCAATCGTTTAATATGTAGTCTATCACGGCACCCTTGTTGCGGTCTATGCCTTCTTCTCTGATTTCTATAATGGAGGAAAAGACTGCGTTGCGTGTTTGTTGCATTGTCTCGGTCTCAAATATGGTGACGCAGCGGAGCAGTGGCACAATGTACACCATCAGGTCGTCGGGGCGGATTGTGCCGGGGGCTATCTTTCGGTTTGGTGTCTCGCGGTGCGCCATGAAATATTGTACGCTGGGATTATTGATGAAGGTCTGCTTCACCTGGTCTGAGATAGTGGTGTCGTCAAGGAATTTGCGGTTGGCCTCCGTGTAGCCGAAGAGGCTGTCGAGGAGCTGCCAGCCACGGTCGCTCCCGGCTTGCAGCAGGGTGACGGGCAACCGTGTGCTGTCGTTCACCTGCTTGTCGCGGACGTAGGTGACGCTGACGTCCTGGAGTTCCATGTCGGCAAAGTGGCGGTAGACGTCGCTGCACTCCTCGTCTTTAAGTGTGCGTGGCATGAACTTCCATGCCGCCACGGCGGCGACGATGAACAGGACGGCGATGATGATTGTTAGTGTAGTACGTTTTGTCATAGGCGCGATTGTAAGGTCAGGTCGATGCTGTGTAGCACCTCGGCGCGGAGGTGCGTGTCGCTCATGTATAGTCCCTCGGGCGTGGGCAACGCGAGAATGGTCACCACGGCGACGGCGGCCACAAGGCAGGCCACGGCGCTGACAGCCGTCAACCGGCGCCGTTTGCGCCGGTCGACCCATTGGTCGAAGCCCTCGGTCATGGCTTTGAGCTGTTCTTTTATATCATTTGTTTCCATATTTCTTTCTTAGTTTTGCTATTATTCGGTTCATGCGTTGGTACACGGCATTGCGTTCTATGCCCAGCGCGTCGGCTATCTCGTTGCCGTCATAGCCATCCAGACGCATCTGCAGCAGCCTCCGCTCCTCATCGGGCAGCGCGTCGAGCAGTGCCTCTATGCGTTCCGCCATGTTGGCGCTGCTGTCGTCCATCCTCTCTGTCGGCATCCCGGCAAGGGCTTTCGTCTCTATCCTACTGCTGCGGTAGATGTCTATCAACAGGTTACGTGCAGTGGTGCGCACCCATGCCTTCTGGTGGCGTTCGTCGTTCACATCATTCGCCATGTCAAATCTCAGCCACAACGCTAGCCACACCTCCTGCACCATGTCCTTGGCGCGCTCCATGTCGCCTCGTGCAAAGCGCATACAGAGCCCCCACACCGTCTCGCGGTGCTTCAACATGAAGTCGTTGTATTCTTTATGGCGCATTCTTTTCTCGCTCTGGCGTGTGATTCCCTGTCAACAATTAGACCATTTACAATCAACAATCCAACATTCAACAGTTAAACAAATAAACATTTCAACACTTAAACTCTTCAATATATAATACGTATTTTCAAGGTCAAATCTTACATGTTTCTGTTTTTTTTTTAAAAAAAGGCGTCACCCCACAACAGTATGACGCCTTTTCATCAAATGCTTGTCTCTTTTTTTAGTCAAGCACCAGGCTGGGGGCATTGTATGTGCGCGCAGCCAGCTCCTGATTGAGCATATACAGGCTCTTGGGGTCGCTGCCGAAGAGCTCCATTTTGGTAATCATGTCGCGAGCGTTGGTCTCCTCCTCGCCCTGCTCCTTGACGAACCAGTCGAGGAACTGCATCGTGCGGAAGTCCTTCACTTTGTAGGCTGCGTCGTAGATTGTGTGGATTGATGCTGTGACGTATTCCTCATGCTCCAATCCGGCCTTCAGCACATCCATGTCGCTCTTGAACTTCTTGTCGGGCTCTGCTATGGCACCCAGTTTGATGGGGCAGTCGTTGTTCTGCATGTACTTGTATATCAGCATGGCGTGGTCACGCTCCTCTTGCGCCTGGATCATATACCAGTTGGCGAAGCCGTTCAGGCCTCGTTTGTCGAAGTAGTTGTTCATGTCGAGGTACAGGTAGGCGCTGTACAGCTCTTTATTGATTTGCTCGTTGAGCAAATCTGATACTTTCTTGTTAAGCATTGTCTTATGTCTTTTAATTGATTTTATGGTTTATAGGATTATTGTTTCTCGAAGTGGCTCTTGTCCACCGAGCAGAGCGGACACACCCAGTCGGCTGGCAGGTCTTCAAATTTCGTACCGGGGGCTATGCCGTTGTCGGGGTCGCCCTTTGCGGGGTCGTACTCGTACCCGCATACATTGCAGACGTATTTTTCCATATTGCTGATTGTTTATTAGTTATTATAAATTATTATAGTTTTCGAATGCAAAAGTACAAACTATTTCTGATATGGCAAAAAATATTTTGCCGTCGTGTCTGAAGACACCGTCTCTATAGCCGCCTTGCTCCCGGACCTATCGCCACGGGTATCGCTTGACAGTCAATGCCGAAGCGTTGGCGGTATCTCTCTTGTATCTCGCTTACGAAACTGTCGTACAGCTCGTTCCCTACCAGATTGATGGTGCATCCGCCGAAGCCGCCACCCATCAGGCGCGAGCCGCTGACGCCCATCCTCCGCGCCTCCGCCACCAGGAAGTCCAGCTCGTCGCAGCTCACCTCATAGTCGTGGCTCAGCCCCTCGTGGGTCTCGTACATCTTCCGCCCCACCGTCTCGTAGTCGTTGTCTTCCAGCGCCTTGCACACGGCCAACACTCTGTCGTACTCGCCCAGCACATAGCGCGCGCGGCGCATGTCCTCGGCGG
>Ga0247610_10001640_pt1 | contig 27385 bp, 37 predicted proteins | sample 174DNAGHGhighgp2_FD_193483 | JGI IMG/M metagenome (GOLD analysis project Ga0247610, IMG submission 193483) | Sheep rumen microbial communities from Palmerston North, Manawatu-Wanganui, New Zealand - 1742 DNA GHGhigh gp2 | ecosystem: Host-associated > Mammals > Digestive system > Stomach > Rumen...
CGGAACTTGGTGAATTCCCCCTTGCACTCGTCGTTGGTGTCGTTCATGTACAGGATGAGCAGCGGGTTGTCTGTGAAAATCATCTTCCACATGAGGTAGGCCAGGCAGGTGGTCGTGAAACCGGATTGCCTGTACCAGTCTCCCTTGATGAAGCGGTTGTTGTCCAGTTCCTGGAGCAACTGCGCCTGGCGCGGCCTCAGGTCGAAAAGCTGCTTCCCGTTGTCCTTGGTGTCGATGTAGCAGTAGTTCCGGATGAAGTATTCGGCGGAATCCTTGCACTTGTCGATTTCGATCTGTTCCCATTCGCTAAGTTCGATGTCTTCCTTTGCCGAGCGTAAGTTATGATATCCACGGTATGCCATGTTGGCCTCCTTTTGTTTCTGCAGGAAAACTAGTACAAATCGCATAAAGTTTTCTGAAAATTACCATAAGTTTTATAAAAGTTTATGTGATTTTGTTCCAAGTTGCCATTCTGTGGCCCAAATGCTACATTTTGAGCATGGAAACAGTAAATCCGCTAGTATTCAACTGCAATGACCTCGTGTACCGCCGCGTGGAAAAGTTGGTCGGCAAGGGCGAATATGCCTCTGCCATGCTCCAAGTGCTTACTGACGAGAAGGCCTTGCAGCGCAAGCGCAGGCTCAAAATCCTGCCCTTTACCGTGCACGACTATGAACAGGACCACCCGAAGGTGGACCTCTCCGCCCCGTTCGGGAACAGCATCAACGTGTACCTGTGCGATTCCATGATTTATCCGAAGCCGACCTGCCGCATGCGTAAGCTGTCCTACCGGGCGACCGAGTTCCTCCTGTCACTGGGTTCCCCGACCAAGGAACTCCGCATGGAATACCGCAAGCACCTGGTCGATCTTGCCCATGCAAGCCCGGAAGAGGAGGTGCAGCCGGGCATCCGCGGCTCGTTCTACGAGGAACTAATCGAAATTCCCCTGAACGGCCACTTCGAATACATCTACCTCATCGCATCCAAGCAGATGTGCTATGTCATCCACCGGCGCGATGTCGCCCAGGGGGACAACGAATACTTCAACATTCCCATTGGCGCCCTCGTGCGCGACCAGGACATGAAGGGCGCGGACACCGTGTATGACCAGGAATATGACAACGCCGGCACCGGCCAGGTGTTCGATGTCGAGGGACTTCTCGCGAACCTCTGGATTGCGGAGGAGACGCGCACCTGCCAGACCGTTTCCGAACCGCAGGAATCCAAGACCGAGACCGACCGCAAGTGCATCTATGCCGGCAAGAAGCCGTTGAAGCATTCCGTCGCCTACCGGTACATCCACATCACGGATGACAACTGGAAGAAGTATTCCCCGGCGCTTACGAGCACCCGCGAATACAGCAACTTCAATGTCCCGTGCTGGCTCGTCCGTGCGCACTATGCGCGTATGCACGGCAAGACCGTACTCGTCAAGGCCCACTTCGCCTACAGGCGTAAGGGAGCCGTCAATGAAACCGCAGTAACCGACTATATCGTCTAGGAGAGAAGTAGTTGCCGTGCATGCTTTTATTTGCTACATTTGCAGTACAATCGAGGAAACGCAATGTCAGACGTAATCAAGAAAGCAAAAGAACTGTCCGCGGCCAAAAAGTACCTGTACATCATCGACACAATGGCTGAAGTGGATGATGCCCAACTCGCGAGGGAACTCGGACACCACAACTTCTGCCTGTTCCACACATATTCCTATGAACAGTGCAAGCAGTTGATGGTGATTGCAACACGCGACATCCCGGAAGAATTGCGTGACAAGTGCGCCTTCATCATCAACAACTTCAAGATGATGACCACTGAACGGATCAACTACCCACTGGCGTAAAGACCCGTGAGTTTGGGGAGACCCGGACTCATAGTTGATTAGACTCAGTGAAGCGGAGAAATCCGCTGAACTACGTTAGGAAGGTCACGGCACCCCGGGATGTACGGTCAAGTCCCCCGCCCTGCCGATCGTCATTAAACAGTCCTGAGGGGTAGGGACAGTGTGGCGTTCATGACAAGCCTTCCTAACATTGTCGATGACCACCCACAGGGAGAAATCCCTGCATTACCTATTAAGTTAGGTTCAAAAACAAAGAAAGGATAACGACTAGATGGTCTATGTACTGAACAGAGAAAGGAAACCGCTGATGCCTACCACCAGGTACGGCAGGGTCCGCCGTCTGCTCAGGAAAGGTCATGCAGTCGTTGTCGAATACCGTCCATTCACCATCCAGCTTACTTACGACACGCCGAACGGCGTACAGGAGGTCAGTCTAGGCGTAGACGCGGGTACGAAGCATGTCGGGTTCTCCGCCACTACCAAGAAGAAGGTGCTATTCGAGGCAGAATTATTGCTGAGGTCGGATATCGTGGAGAAGCTCTCCACACGAAGGGAGTTCCGTCGGGCCAGAAGGAACAGGAAAACTCGCTATAGGAAATCTAGGTTCCTGAACAGGACCAGGTCCAAGAAGCCGGGATGGATTGCACCTTCCGTAAGGCAGAAAGTGGATACCCATATCTACTGGATTTCGAAGATACGTAAGTTCTTGCCTATCAAGATGATGACGGTGGAGACTGCGCAGTTCGATACCCAGTTGTTGAAAGCACAGGAACAAGGATTGCCGTTGCCGCAGGGTACCGATTACCAGAAGGGTGAACAGCTCGGATTCTGCAATGTACGTGAATACGTGCTGTTCCGTGATGGCCATAAATGCCAGTGCTGCAAGGGAAAGTCCAAGGACAGTAAATTGCATGTCCACCACATCGAGAGCAGGAAGACAGGCGGTGATGCGCCCAACAACCTCATCACCCTGTGCTCGAAATGCCATGCAATGTACCACCGTGGAGAAATCGATCTACCGAAGACCGCAAGACGTTGTACCTCGCTGCGTGATGCGGCACAGATGGGTATCATGCGGAAGGCCCTATTCAACCGGCTGATTGAAGAAATTGAAAACGAAATTCATTGCTTCGAGACTTATGGCTACATCACCAAGAGTACACGCACCAATGCATGCCTACCGAAGGCACATGTAATTGATGCCCGCTGTATCAGCGGCAATCCATGTGCATGTTCTGACGGTAAATACTTGATAATCCGCAAGCTGCGTGCTAACAACAGGCAACTGCATCATGCAACCATTCCTTCGGGCGGCAAGCGGAGAAACAACCAGGCACCCCGTGAAGTAAGGGGCTTCCGGCTGATGGATTCTGTCGAGTATGCATATCGGGATTGCTTCCTGAGCGGACGTAGAGTGTCGGGCTCGTTTTCCGTTGCTGATATCACCGGAAAAGTTCTAGCCGATTCGGTCAGTTACAAGAAGCTGATCTTAAAGCATCACAACAACACTTACATTATGGAGGAAGCAGCGATCCTCCCACCCACTAAAGATGGGTGAGTTTCCTCACTGCATACATTTATTCTTCAGCACGCTCGGCGTCTGGGTGGTCTTTATCCTCGTCATAATCCTTGGCGGGGAGGCACTCGGCATCGAACATGCCGATACACTTCTGCTATGTGGCGAACTGGCATTCGTATTCATACTGACCTCGGTTCTCGTCGTTGCAAAATTGGTCCGCCGGTTCGGGGAATGGCTGGACACTGAAATCTAAGGAGATTCTATGCTTTCACAGGAAAGAAAGTCTGAACTGCTCAAAGGCATCAAGGCCGAGCTAAATAACTACCATGCCGCCAAGGCTGACTACGACAAATACTGGAAAGGCCGCGAGGCCCACGTCCACAATCTCAAACGTGACATCATGTGCCTTACCCACGGCGAGGACCTGGTGAAGAAGATCGAGGGCTACGTCGGTCAGCGCATCATGCGCAACTACGACGATTCTATTGAAATTCTCATGGTCGATCGCATCGAGTTCATGAAGTGGGACATCAGGTTCCATGGTGACGGCATCAGGCTGTATGACGATGGACGTGCCTGGGATGCCTGGGGTTTCGACATTAAATACGAGGAATTCCCCGGAGAGAACGACAAGCGCGTGAAGCCGGAACCGATAACCCTCGTTACCGATGCATCAATCAATCAGATAGTGGAAAAACTCGAATCTGAGCGTGACGCGAAGATTGCCAAGTACCGTGACGAAGTCAAGGCCAAGTACGCTGGCATCATCAAGCAGATCAAGACCTGTGGTCTCGACCCCGAGAAATACGAGAAGAAAACCCCTGCGGAAAAGCTCCAGGAAAAGCTCCGCAAATTGCGCCACGAGGAAGATGAACTCTATGACGAGACCGGCTTCCGCATGAGCGATCTTGTCAGGTGGTTCGGTTCCGACGAGGACAAGGCCGCGTTCCGCAAGGAAGTGAAGGAACTCATCGCTGCACCGGATGAATGCCGTTACAAGGCGATTCCTGCCGACGGGAGGCCAGCCGACGAGGAAATCGATGAAGCAGTCGATTCCATGACGGAAGAATTGTGCGATGCAGCACCGGAAGAAGACGAACTGTTCGATGTCCTTCCCGGCTTCAATGAAAGAAATTAGACATTATTGAAATTATTTCACAAACCCCGTTGCCAACGCGACGGGGATTTGCTATATTTTGAACATGGAACTAAATCAAGTATTGGACTTACAGCTCACCCAGGAAGAAGTGGACATGATGGCGGAACTCCTCCGTTCCGGAAATGCCCCCAAGATCCTGTTCCTCATGATGCGCACGTTCGCGGCCCGCTCCGACGAGAACGTGAAGTTCCTGATGTCCACCATCACCGAACTCGCGAACACGACCATCGACCGCGCAAACGCCGCGGTACTCAAGAAGCAGAAGGTCATCGAGTCAATAGAGGCCATCATACCGCCATCCATGACAAGGTACCCGTACGGGAACGTCGCCGTGCTCACGTACGTGATGTCCCAGTGCAACTTCAAGGAACTCTACGACCCGGAACGCCCGTACCTTGCCCTCGCGAGCCGCTACATGACCGGGAGCCCCATGGGACGCATGATGATCCCGCAGTTCAAGGAACTCCTCGACAAGGGCGATGACCTCTGGAAGGACAGCGCATGGCCCTGCATCGACCTCATTGGCTACGGTGACGAGTGTCGCGACCTTGTCCGGTGGTGCCTGGAGAACCGGGACAAGTGGGACGATGTCGACGGGGTCACGGTGGCAAGACGCGGCCGCAAGCCAAGGGAGGGCAACGATGCCTAGGAAGAACAACAGGCTCACAAGGGAATACTGCGAGGAAGCGGCCCGCACATGTTCCTCACTGAAGGAACTGTGTGTGAAACACCGCAGCGTGGCGATCAAGGCGTTCAAGGAAGGCTGGATCGACGACTATACATGGCTTGCCAGGCAGAGAGCCAAACGCAACTCGCTCAGCGAGGAGGTATGCGCACGGATAGCCAGGGAATATGCCACATTGCATGATTTCCGGCACGGAAACCCGTCCGCATATGTAACTTCCGTACGGAAAGGCTGGCTGCACAACTTCCACTGGCTCGTCAGGGAAATGAGGTGCAAGACGTACCATGACAAGGACGAGCTGGTCACGCTTTCGATGAAGTTCTCCACGAACCAGGAGTTCCGGGTGGCGTTCCCCAACGAGTACCACTATGCCTGGGAACACGGCTGGCTAAAGGATTTCAAGTGGCTCACGAAGGCAAAGCGCGGGCCAAAATCAAAGGAGGAAAACTATGGCTAAACAATCCAACAAAATCAATCAACTACCCACGGGCTAAATACCCGTGAGTTTGGGGTGACCCGGACTCATAGTTGATTAGACTCAGTGAAGCGGAGAAATCCGCTGAACTACGTTAGGAAGGTCATGGCACCCCGGGATGTACGGTCAAGTCCCCCGCTCTGCCGCTTGTGGTTAAACAGTCCTGATGGGTAGGGACAGTGCTGCAGGCACGACAAGCCTTCCTAACATTGTCGATGACCACCCACAGGGAGCAATCCCTGCATTACCTATTAAGTTAGGTCAAAAAACAACAAATAACGGATAACGAGCACATGGTCTATGTACTGAACCGATACGGCAAACCTCTGATGCCTACCACCCGGTACGGCAGGGTCCGCCGTCTGCTCAGGAAAGGGATCGCGGTCGTTGTCGATTACCGTCCATTTATAATCCAGCTCACTTATGACACGCCTAACGGCGTGCAGGAGGTCAGTCTAGGCGTAGACGCGGGTACGAAGCACGTAGGCTTCTCCGCGACGACAAAGAAGAAGGTACTTTTCGAAGCAGAATTATTGCTGAGGTCGGATATCGTGGAGAAACTCTCCACACGAAGGGAGTTCCGTCGGGCCAGAAGGAACAGGAAAACTCGCTACCGTAAGTCAAGATTCCTGAACAGGACCCGCTCCAAGAAGCCGGGATGGCTTGCACCTTCGGTAAGGCAGAAGGTGGATTCCCATATCCACTGGATTTCAAAGATATGCAAGTTCTTGCCTATCAAGAAGATAACGGTGGAGGCCACGCAATTTGATACCCAGCTGTTGAAGGCTCAGGAACAGGGTCTTCCGTTGCCGCAGGACACCGACTACCAGAAGGGTGAGCAGCTCGGATTCTGGAATGTGCGTGAGTACGTTTTATTCCGGGATGGTCACAAATGCCAGTGCTGCAAGGGGAAGTCCAAGGACAGTAAGCTGCATGTCCATCATATCGAAAGTAGAAAGACAGGCGGCGATGCACCGAACAACCTCATCACCCTGTGCTCGGAATGTCATGCCAAGTACCATCGGGGAGAAATTGATCTGTCGAAGATTGCAAGGCGTGGCACCTCGCTACGTGATGCCACACAGATGGGTATCATGCGGACGGCTCTATTTAACCGGCTGAAGAAAGAAATCGGTGAGGGAATTACTTGCTTCAAGACTTACGGCTACATCACCAAGAGTACTCGTAGTAAATATGGACTGCCGAAGGAACATGTCATAGATGCGCGGTGCATCAGCGGCAATCCGTGTGCATGTTCAGATGGCAAGTACTTGATAATCCGCAAGTTGCGTGCGAACAACAGGCAACTGCACAGGGCAACTATAAATAAGGGTGGAAAGCGGAGGAACAACCAGGCACCCCGTGAAGTAAGGGGTTTCCGGCTGATGGATTCCGTCGAGTATGCATACAGGGATTGCTTCCTGAGCGCACGTAGAGTGTCGGGCTCCTTTTCCGTTGCGGATATCACCGGAAAAGTTCTATCAGATTCGGCCAGTTACAAGAAACTGACCTTAAAACATCACAACAACACTTATATTATGGAGGAAGCAGCGCTCCTCTCACCCACTAAAGATGGGTGAGTTCCCGCACTGTATACAGTTCTATGAACCACGACGAAGCGGCCGAAATGGTAGGTCACTTCATCGTGAATCAGCTCGGGATCAACCTGTGCTCGGTCGACCGGATCAAGGTCTTCCGCCAGGCCGACCGGCAGATCAAGAAAATCGTCATCAACTTAATCCCCACCGAAAACCCGGACTAGGTGCACAGATGTGCACCTTGTTGCCACCGGTTACCACGTTTGCTATATTCGAATCATGAAGAAACAACTGCTACATATTTCTGCCGAGGCTGCCGAGCTCATACGCAAGTACCACGAGGTCGAGGATGCCGACGACTCGCTCTACTTCGATTCCGACCTGAAGCGGAAGCGCCTTCTAGCTGCAGCCGAAACCATGGTGAAATCCATCGTCATGGTCAGTCCGGAGAACCCCTCATTCGAGGAATCCGCCAGGCTGGCATCGGAAATCCAGGCGCAGTGCCTTGCGCCCGATGTCGCCCCGGTGCACCCGGAGACCAAGGAACAGGTGTACAATTCGCTGCTCGAACGGCTTCAGCCGTTGCTCGAATCCGAACTCGTCGGAAGATGCATGTGCCTGAAAACCGGGGCATACGACTTCGACGTCTTCAAGGTCACCGAGGTTAATGCCCGTTCCGGCATGCATGATTTTTTGAAAATATACGTGATCGGGAACGGTTTCCGCTATACGGCGAATCCGCAAAAGAGCGACCGTTCCAACTGGCCATCCTTCGCGCAAGTCAGTGCCGAGTGCACCGACCTCCTGATTACAGGCAAGGACCGGCACGACTACAAGGACCGATGGCTGTACATAATTTCCGAGGAGGAAATGGCGGAAGAATTCACAAAACGGACGGCAGACCTGGCCAAGCTTATCGGAATCGACCTCAAGGACGCCTGATGCAAGAAAAGAAGAACATATGGTTCGCGGTGTTCCATGTGCCCCCGTGTACAACCTGTCCCGGCGGTGACGACCATGTCACCGTGTTTTTCGAGTTCGACCAGGTGCATACAGTCCTCGACCTGGCACGCGAGGCGCTCGGGAAACGGATCGGACCCGGTGTCACCAAGGCGACAATGGTACAGGTGGGCCCTTGGGGCCTATCGCCGCATCGCAGCCGCACCGCACATAATTCGACACTATGAGAAGACATCTGGATTTCGAGACATGCATCAAGTCCGCCCGGTCCTTCGGCACCAGGCACGAGTTCCTGGCAACCGACAAGTCCGCGTACCAGTGGTTCGTGAAGAACGGCAGGCTGTCCGACCTCGACGACATATGGCCGATCGAATCCAGTGCCGCACATCCGGGAATCAGGAAGCGGAGGTTCCCGAGGAACCACGCCTATTCCTTCGAGGAATGCTCCGAGCTCGTTTCCGAATGCCGTTCCAGGGAGGCATTCAGGGACATCTATTCGGCGGCGTTCATCCAGGCAAGAAGTAACGGGTGGCTGCCCAGGCTGCCGTTTGTCGACGGCGCCACGCTCAGGAAAGAGAAGTGGAAATACACGGTTGAGGATATAGTCGAGCACGCCGCCCTCTACGATTCCCCCTCACAGTTCATGAAGGCGGACCGAAGCAGGTATTCGTTCGCTCAGTCGCACGGGCTGCTCAAGTCACTGAAATGGAGACACCTGGACACCGAGGTGCTCGCGAACAGGTTCACCGACACCGTCTACGCCTACGAGTTCCCCGGATGGAAAACCGTCTACGTGGGCCGTTCAGTGCACCCGAACAAGAGGCACAGGCAGCACCTGCTTTCCGACGACGCGGTCGCCAGGTTCGCGAGGGAACACCACGTCCATATCCCGCCCATGACGATACTGTATTCCGGCATATCCCCGACGGATGGCGCAAGGCGGGAAACGTTTTCCCTGCAGATGTACCTCGACCTCGGGTGGAAACCGCTCAATTCGGTGAAGCCCGGTTCCCTCGGTACACTGAACTACGGGAAGCTGTCCGAGAAATACTGCATGGATGTCGCATCCCGTTTCGGGACACTCATCGACCTCATCAACGATGAACCGTGCGTCTACGACAAGCTCAGGCGCTCGGGGAAGCTGGATGCCTGCACATGGCTCAAACGGGCACACCGGCCATGTCCCGATGGCTCCTGGGGCACATGCCCCAAGGAAACCGTAAGGAAGGAAGCCGGGAAGTACGGCTCCCTCCAGGAATTCAGGCAGGCCAACCAGGCGGCATACATAAGATGCCGCAAGGAAGGCTGGACATGGGAATTCTTCAAGAAGCCCGTACCGTGGAACCGGCGGCCGATATCCGACATTGTCGCCGAGGCGCACAGGTACGGCACGGTCGCCGAATTCAGGCGCCATTCCCCCAGGGCGCACGCGATCGCGAGAAGCGCCGGCCTCCTGGCCAGTCTGTTCCCGGCGGTGCCCAGGAGGCCGAATCCCCTGTGCCGGACCGTGGTCCAGATGGACATGGAAGGCAACGACATCGCCACGTTCAGGTCGATCAACGAGGCCGCGAGGGCACTGGGGCTAACGAGGGACAACGGCGCCATCTGCCACGCGTGCCACGGAATCACGGATTCGGCTTACGGATACAGGTTCAGGTTCGGATAGGTATACTGCACAACTGTGCACCAATGCGCACCTGTCCAGAGGGGCCCCGTTGCCACCGGGGCACCCTTTTGCTACATTTGGAAAGCTGAACAACCGGAAATATTGAGGCAGAACAATGGAAAACTTGAAGGACAAGTTGAACAAGGCTTTAAAAGGTGCCGATGCATTGCGAAATACGCTTGGGGGAAACATGTTCCATGGAGCACCGGTATCATTGCTAATTCCCCCTAGATGGCCAAGATACTCCATATATATCCCGTCATTGCCTAGCATTAGCCAGATACTTGCCGAGGCCGAACAATTTAAATTAGACTGGAATGGCTTCAACGGCCACCGTGCATCACGGACGCATTGAGCTCAAAACTGAGGGAACTACGATGTGCCTGAACCCGGAAAAGGTCACCGAAATCGCGCGCGGATGCTCATCCTGGAAGGAATTCCGGGAAAGGAGCCGTGCCGCCTACTTCTACGCGTGGAAGCACGGAATGCTCGGCATGTTCCCCTGGCTGAAAAGGCTCCAGAGGCCGCACGGCACGCTTTCCTTCGAGCACTGCCGGGAAACCGCGGCAACATGCGGCACCACGGTCGAGTTCAGAAAACGGTTCCGTTCCGAGTACTGCACGGCGACAAGGCGCGGATGGCTGCCACTGTTTCCGTGGCTCAGGAAGGAAAACAGGCACTGGACCGTGGAAACCGTCACCGAGGAGGCGAGAAGGTACTCGTCCCTCGCCGACTTCCGCAACTCGAACCGCAGCGCCTACAATTACGCATGGCGAAAAGATATGATCGGAAGGTTCACCTGGCTCGCAAGGCATCGCAATCAGAAACGTAAACATCAATATACAAAAGGATAACTGAATGGCAAACGACAAGCTACTACCAGTGGAAGAAAGGTTCCAGATGCTCATGGGGAACATCCAGGCCGGCCTCTCCATATTCAGCGCCTCGCTCGTCCTCAAAAGGGAAACCGACGAGGACGGGAACGACGCGGCAAACCTCTACGCGGTGTTCGACGATGCCCCCGAAAAGCCCATGCTCATCATGAAAGTGGTCAATGGAATGGCAAGCATCAAGCGTCTGCCCATCGCCCTCGACACCAACGTACCGGAACAGACAACCGTAAACACCTAACAGACAAGGAGATACATCCTATGCAGTTCAAGCTCACCTACACAGTCTCCAGGACTTTCGAAATCCCCGATGGCGCCTCCGACGAGGAATATGACGCCATGAAGGAAACCGTCATCACCGGCATCGTCGGCGACCGCAGCAACAACGCGGTCGAGGGAACCGTCAAGGTAGAACGCCTCGACACCCCGCCGGCGCAGCCACCCAAGTACGAAACCAACATGGACGCGGTGGACTGATGACGGCCAGTTACAAAATGTAGGGCACCCCGGTACCACACGGTGCCCGGGATTTTTTGCGCCAAATGGTTAACTTTATTTTACATTAAAAGTTAATAACTTTTCTCCATTATTTTCTAGTTTTGTATTAACAAAATGATGGAGGAAAACATGCCTGCAGAAAGAAACATCATCTCAATTTCGCTGAACAACGCACAGGCCGACGCCGTGCGCAACAGTCCGGACGGACAGTCCGCGTTCATCCAGAACCTTATCGACGACTACCTCAGCAAGGATTCTATCGAGCGTTCCGGCATCCCCTACATGCCGGCCGAACTGGAAAAGTACCTGGCCGCGCAGGCAGCCAAGGCGGCCAGACAGACCGCGGAGGTCACGTCCAATCCCGAACTTCTCGTCTCGGTGCACCCGTTCCCGACAATGACACTACTGGTTAAGCTCGGCCGGGACGACAACGAGTTCAGGGCATGCCTCGCGTGCGAATTCGTACTGAACGGCATCCAAGGGACCGGGTCCAACATATGGAAGGCGCACGTAAGGATCCAGGCACAGTTGGCGCCCGGGGGAAAGTGGTCCCAGATTGCCACCAGGGGCGATTCCCACTCGTTCTACCTTCACAAGAATTCCAGGCTGGAAACTGCAATCATTGCCGCACTGGACCGCCTGTACCCCGAATATTCGGGCCAGTTCGCCACCGAATCCGATGTTGAACCGGTGGACGCGCACGGCCACGAGGTGCTCAGTACCGGCAACTTCGGCATCACGTTCTTCTCGCCGAACGCGAATTCCGTATGGAACATGCCCGACCTGCCGCTATATGTCTCCAGGGTAGAGTTCGACGGAGGACACCTGTACGTCGACTTCAGGAACACCGACGACTTCCAGATGTACAGGCAGTGGAACTCCCGCGGGGACATGGGCGCATCCCCCTCAGGATTCGTCACCGTGGACGTAACGTCCATGTCGAGTGACGGCTCTCCGGTCGAGACCACCAGGTACAACGTCCGGGTCCCCGAATGCCCGCCGTGGCGCTCCCCGCTATCATCGTTCCCGCATCTCCCCGCCGGCCACTCGGTCACCGAGGTCGACATGTCCGTCATGGACCAGGGGGACCCGAACGATGTCCCGAAGGTCACCCGGGAACTCATGGACCTGTACGTGACGAATGTCGCCAATGCGAAGGACAGGGAACGCGCGGCAAGGGAACTGTACGGCCTGTACAGCACGCCACAGTCCTCCAAGGTAGTACGCAGGAAGCTCGCCTGCCCCTCCATGCAGGAACTCATGGAAAAGAACGTGCTCCGGAAGAACGACATCGACAAGCTCGCCTCGCTCGCCACCACGCAGAGAATCGCCGTCATCGAGATCCTCCGCATGGAAACCGGGGAAATGATCGGCTACAAGACAATCGGGCCGGGAAACTGCGAGTATGTCGTGTCCGGCAAGGACGGCAACCCGTTCATCAGGTACACCGTCGGGACGACTCTGGAATCCGGGTCCCCGATCACCAGGGACATCCCCCTCGAAAACGTGGCCGTATTCCTACCGTACTTCGGCGTGAACGGCCAGGACAGGGAGATCCGTATCCCCGACGAGTTTCCCGCCAAGATTACCGTCTGCTACGACAGCGCCGGCACCTTCTACCGCTACTCGTTCTAGTGCACCTGTGTGCACCAATGGGACAGGGGTGACCTCGTTTTGGTCACCCCTGTCCCATGTGGCACCGTTGGACACCCGCTATCCTATATCTTCGCCATTTCCCTTCCTATTGGCCGCAATGCACCGATTGGTCACGGTCGCAACCCGATATCCTCTTCCTCATGGCCGACTTCAGGCGTTTCTTCTCGATAGACCTGATAGGGCGGATTCTATCCCCTACGCGGATCACAACCTTGCCTTCCAGCACCGTCCTGGTTACGTCCTGTACCTCCCTGTCCCCTTCCTTCCGTGGTAAGCCGTACCTGTAGCTCACCATCTTCCCCCTGGTGAGCAGTTCGACCGCCCCCCGCGGAGACAGGACCCTTTCCCGCAACGGCCTCATGGATTCCAGCAACTCCTCCACGGTAGTCATCTGGCCCGGGTCAGGCCAGAACGTTGCCTTCATATCGCCCCTCTCGACCAGGAACTCCACCTTCTCGGCGACTTCCTGCTCCCCGGTCCAGGTTATCTCGCCCGCACGGGCGTCACTTATTCCGACTTTCGACCTGATCATGTTTGTTCCTCCTGTGCATTTTTTCCCCAAAATATAGCAAAATTTCCCCGAAACCGGCCAGGCATGTGCCAAATGGGACCCGGGTGACCAAAAGATTAGTCCACCCCTGTCCCATGTGGCACCACGGGTACCACGGGGAACAAATGCCCCCGAATTTTCATCGGGACCCCCACCCCACAAAGAAATTTGGAAAAATGCCCCTCCAGGTTCCACTAAAACAAGGGGTAGGGGGTCCGCCCGGAAAATATAGGCCCACTTTTCCAGTAGGGTACCATGGGGGACACATTTGTAAAATCCAGTTAACATTTCTGGATTTTTTAACCGTTTCTACCCCCAGGCAATTTCGACCGTTTTAAATGCAAAAATGACCCGCCCCTTAATGGTTTTTTGTACCAATGAAAATACTTTAACTTTTCCAGCGGGCACCCTGTGTCCCAGGTGTCCCCTCCTGTCCCCCCTACTGTCCCCTTGTCCCCCTTGTTCCCCTTGTCCCCGTGGGAACACGTGTTCCCCGATGTGGTGGAACCTTTTGTTCCGGTGGGACCCCGGGGGACACATGGGGACAAGGGGGGACATGGGGGACACATGCACCTCGGGCACCCCGGATGCTACCCCCATGTGAAACAGTGTCCCCCCTTGTCCCATATGGGCTTTTGACACCCCGTGTCAAAATGCGGCCACCCCCTGCCGCATGGACCCTCCGTGTACCCGTGCCCCCTGACCCAGGGGGACCCGGTGTCACACCGTGGGAACATACAACCAAGGGAGGCCTCATATGGCAATCGGAGAATCGGAACTCACACTAGACCTGTCCGTCATCGGTGACGAGCTCGAACGGCAGGTGCAGGACTACTTCTCGGACTGGGAAGTGGACGACCTTGACGAACCGAGCCCCGCCCCCTGCGACGGGCGCATCGTGTACGCCTAGTGCCCCCGTGGCCACGTACCCCCGTGGCCCCGCGGCCCCGCCGTCCCCCATGTGGCCATCCCCTTGCCACGACGGGGGCATATCGGGCGGGAATGGCCAATACGGGCATCCTGCCCAAGAATTTTCGCCCGACCGTGTCCCGATGTCCCCGTGCCCCCGGGGACCCGGGGGTACACCGTGGGCATGTACGAAAGGGAAACAAGAACAACCAAGGAGTCAACCATGAAGTACGGAGTATATTCCATCCTTTCCACCGGCAGCAACCTCTTCTCCACCCACCGCAGCGAGAAGGCGGCGCAGAAGGTGGCAGCGAAGCGCAGCGCCCAGGGATTCCCCTGCAAGGTGTATGCAGTGAAGTGACCCATGTCCCGCCCGGTACCCCCCGGGCGGCAATTCCCCCATTAGTCCCGGTACCCCCCGGGAGCACTGGGTGCGGAGGAACCTTAACCACGGAGGACTGATGAAGCGACTTGTCGGATATCACGGCTAGGCGGGGATAGGTGCACACATGTGCACCGTTTCTCCATGGTGACAGTTTCCCCACCGTGTCCCTCATGTGCCCGGGACGGTAGCACCCGTGGGGACACCGTGGGGACAGTTCAACAAGGGAGACCATAATGTCGCAGGAAAGCAAGAAAATCGTCGGTTTCATCAAGAACCTCTCCATCGCCAACCCCGCCTACGTGGCGGTGCTGAACCGCTTGAAGCTCATGCCCTCCAAGAAGGCGGAACGCTTCCTTAGCAGGTTCCACGGGATGGGGCTGTCGGACTTCATGATGGCCGTGGAGGCCTAGGGTAAATGGTGCTCAACTGAGCACCAATTTCCTTGTCCCAATGAAACACTCGGCCACCGTGTCCCTTATGTGCCCCGATCGGTGGCACCCGTGGGGACACCGTGGGCATACGTTCAACAAAAGGAGACTACCAATGAAATACGGAGTATACGCATACCTGACCACGGGAACCAACCTCTTCTCCACGCACCGTTCGGAGAAGGCGGCGAGAAGGGTCGCGGCAGCACGCAAGGCCGAGGGCTTCCCCTGCATCGTGGCGCCCATCAAGAAATAGTGAAACGCGTCCCGGTACCCCCGGGGCGATAAACTTCACCTAAACGGGAGACGAAAATGGCACTGAAGGACTATCTGAGACTTGATTCGGCATACATGCGTCTTGAAAGGCTCCTCGACGCGCTGGACGCGAAAGTGGAGAGGGCGCTGTACTCGAAGGGCAAGGACGAGCTCTTCTGCACTCGTCTGAAATGGCAGCAGTGGGTATATTCCCTGCAAGTGAGCCGGATGCGTGAACTCCGCGCCCGATGGGACAGTATGTCGGCATAGGGGATAGGTGCTCAACCGAGCACCAAATCCCTCCTTGCGCAACAGGGCCACCGTGTGCCCGATGCCCCCTTTATTGGGGGACACGGGGGCACACCGTGGGCATGTTCAAACAAGGAGACCATCATGGCAAGGATTTTCGACTTCCCCTTCCTCGGCAAGACCTACAAGATTTTCTTCAAGGCGGAACGCTACGCCTACGGCGGCAACCTCGCCCTTCAAGCCTACACCGAGGACGGCGAGCCGTTTGCGGACGTGTCCGTGAATGTCACGGGGGCACTGGGCGCCGATGAGGGCAATGACCACATCTGCGTGGACGTGAACAACCTGCCCATGTCCTCGTTCGGGGAAATCGTCAAGGCGGGCGTCCTCGTCCCTACGGGTCGGCAGGCACGGAGCGGCTTCTGCACCTACCCCATCTACAAGGTGGACTTGGCCAAAATCTAGGGATATAGGGGATACGCCCCCATTTTCCCCCTTTTCCATCAGTCCACCGTGTAACCGGTGTGCCCCCGTATCGGGCACCCGGGGATACACCATGGGCGCGTAAACGACATAAAAAGGAGCTTTTCATGAGAAACCTGCCAATCATCATCGGAATTTCCGCAATCTGCGCATGCGCGGCCGAGCTGCCCGTCTGCGAGGAGTTCAACGGCGAGGAACACGTACAGTGCGTGGCGACCGACCGCGCGGCGCTGGTCACGAGCACGTTCGACGGCTACGTGCAGTACGAGTACTACGGCCCGAACGGCCGGAAGGGCGTCATCGTGCTGGAAGGCGACGGCGTGTACGCGGCCACGGGGGCGAGGGTGCTGGACGTGGCGTCCGTGCCCTCGGAAGACCGCGAGGGCTACCTTCGCGAGGTGTTCGACGCGGTGATGGACGATATCGGCTGGGAAGTGAACTAGCGTGACTGCCGCCCTACCGTGTGCCACATGTCCCCGATTCGTGGGGACACGGGGGCACAACGTGGGCGAGGTTCAACAAGAGGAGACCTTATGGAAACGAAACGTGGATTCAATACCATCCCGATATGGGTGAGGGCGGGAATGACGTGGAACGTGACGCCGGACGAGCTGGAAGTCCTCCTAGGTGGCGACGATGCCGCAATCGGGAAGATGTTTGCCGAGGCGGTACGGGCGGGAAAGGCCTACCCCGACGGGGAGACCTACATCCCCGAGTCCGTGCTCGACGGGGAGAATTTACGGGAAAACCTGACTTCGGGCGAGCTGGACGAGCTTGCCGAGAAGTCGTGGGACTGCTATCCGGAGCGATAGCTCCCATGTGTGGCATCGGCCCTACCGTGTGCCATGTGTCCCCGATTTGTGGGGACACAGGGGCACACCGTGGGCAAGGTTCAACAAAAGGAGCGAATTATGACCATCAACGAGCTGTACGAGAAAATCAGGGGCGAGAAGACGAGATCCGCGTTCGGGCGCGGGGTGACCGAGTACGCACTGGAGATGCTGGATTCCGTGATTTCGGGCAACTACGGCGGGATATCGGGCGACAGCGACGCCCTATCGCTGGACGTGGGGCACCTGCTGAACCACGTTGAGGGCAACGGGCTGATGCTGGGTGACAGCTGGGGCAGGGAGACGATGGCGAAGGTACGTTCCCTCTGCGAGTCGGCCTCGACGGGCGGGAACTTCATCGTCTACGACGACGAGATAGTGGAGCGACTGTGCCCCCCGTCGGCACGGAAGCGCAACCGGAACAATGCGCGGGAGCTCGAATGCAGGGCGCTGTACTGCGCGGTGAAGAGAATCCACGGCATCTGCCGCTGGGAACTGAATGTAAAGAAAGATTAACAATGGAGGGACGGATGAAGCGTCTTGTCGGATATCACGGATAATTATTTTTGGAAACGGGAGAAATGGTGCACACATGTGCACCATTTCTCGGATGTGACCGGTGCCCCACCGTGTATCATGTGTGCCCGAACCGATGGCACCCGGGGATACACCGTGGGAATGTTCAAGAAAAGGAGACAACTATGGCTAATGAAGGATGGAAATGTCTGTCGGTGACCTCGGTGCATATCCTGCCCGCGAAGGTACGGGAAGGGAACAAGCTGGCCGATGCGTCCGTGGTGCTCAACGACCAGCTGTACCTGCGCGGCCTGTCCGTCCGTGACGGGGAGAACGGGCTGTACGTGGGCTACCCCTCGGAAGGGGACGGGAAGCGTTCGCTGTTCTTCCCGATGACCCGTGCGCTGAGGGAGCACGTCGAGAACTGCGTCCTCGAAAAGTACCGTAACTCGACCGAATACGGCGGATGGGTGGTGAAGTACGGCACCTGTGACGAGACCGTGGGCGAGGTGCGGGTAACGGCCACCGACCGCAAGGGCGCCATCGAGGCGGCGATAAGGGCCGTGGACGGCCTGATAAGCGGCGACTACGAGGTGCTGAGCGCCGAGGAGGGAATGTAAACGGGAATTTACAAGGAGATGGTGCACATGTGTGCACCATCTCTCTCTCTATCGGGTGACCGTTATCTGAAACCTACCTAAATCTACCAAGAGATAGACCTATGTGATTTCCTACCTTGCTCGTTGCCGAGTAGGCCGTAACGGCACTTAATCAACCATATCTACGCGATATTCCTAATATGCATCAAGCAATATGGCTGACTTGCCTAGTCCTACTTCCTTGCGGAAGAGCCTTAACACGGTCGGCATATCAAACTAGACATGAGTAAATATAGTTCAATCGTTATCTATTTTCAATAGCAGATTTAAGTATATTTAGTTAAATTTTGTTAAGATATTCAATCTATATAAAAGTGCTAACAATCATATAAATTGACCTAGAAAATAGTACATTACTGCACAAGAAAACCCTTTTATCTCCGTCAAGCATTTTCTAAACGCAAGTCCTTGTCAGCAAAGCATTTAGTACCGGCTGTTTGCTTCCACTGCTCATCTCCTGTACTGCATTGTTTTCAATGACTTACGGAACTAAATATAGCTTATAGTATTTGAAAATGCAAGGCATTTGATATATGCTAAAATAGTTTTACATAAAAGTGGTTTAATAGATCATCTGCCCGATCGTTATGGAAAGCGGATGCCTCCACTGCTCCGGGGCGAACAGGTACATGCCGCGGTCACCGAACCGGTCCCAGGGCACCCTGCCGAACCACAGCGTGTCGATGTCGACTATGAGCCGGTCGTACTCGACCCCCAGCGACAGCATCACGAAAATCTTGCTTGCCACGACGTCCGGACGGCATACTTCCAGGCGGTCGCGGCATATAGTTTCCGCATATTTTCCTGCAACCTGCCGGATATCGGCGACCTTGCTGTGCATGACTTCGACCGGATAACCGTGATGGCCGGCAACCCGTTCCACGGTTTCCTTGACGTCGATAGAGTCGGTCCCGACTATCACCGGGACCGTGTTCCCCGCCGTGAAATACGAGGTCAGTGAGGTCATCAGCTGGTCGAGCATGGACCAGTATCTCTTCCCGAACGCGGGGGCATCAAGGATATAGATCGGATACACTACGCGCCGTTCAGGCATTCTCGCCCCCGGGTGCCGGCTGTTCCGGTGCGGCCTGCGGTGCGTAGACGGGCTGCGCGGGCAGCGGGGCCACGGGTACCTGGAACGTGTTCAGGATTTCCACCAGGTCCGCGAAGAATCCCATCAGTACGGACTCCTGGTCCACCTGGCCCTGCGAGTTCACGATGCCGTCGCGGGTCACCTTGGCCATGAACAGGTCCATCTGGGGAGGGAGCCTGTCCATCAGGTAGCGGGTCAACGGGATGTACACGTTCACCGGGTCGTCCACGTTCATCGAGATGTAGTAGCGGAGGCCGCGGAGGTCGCGCATGACCAGGTACTTGGCGATATTCTCGACAGTCTGGTCGGTAATCACGTGCGGGTGCCCGATGATGTTGCCCTCGTTCTCGTCGAAGGTGTTCTTCATGACGTTGATCATGTTGCGGATGTCGGGGTAGCACGCGTTGATAATCTCGACGATGGTATGCTTGTCCACCTTGCCGCCGTGCGGGGCGGTCTCCTTGTCGGCGATGTAGCGGAGCTTGGTATATACCTGGTTCTTGAAGTCCTTGTCGTCGGCCGGGTGGTTGAACTTCACCGGGGTACACCTGGACTGCACGGGCTTCGGGATGCGCCACAGGTCGTTGCATGTCAGGATGAACCGGAGGTTGGAGGAAGTTGCCTCGATCTCGTGCTGGATGGTACGCCAGAAGTCTTCCGGGTTGTTCGGGTGGTCGCACTCGTCAAGCACGAAGAAGTAAGGCTTGCCGTTGGACTTCAGGACGGAATAGCGGTCGATGAGTTCCAGGATCTCGCTGGAACGCTTCGGGGGCACCTCGATGCACTTTGCACCCAGGATGCCCGGGATGGCCATGGCCAGGGAAGTCTTCCCGGTACCCGGGCCGGAATAGAAGATGTAGTTGCCGAGGCCGGTGTTCGAGATTGCGGTCTTGATCATCGTCTTCAGCTTGCTAGGCAGGACGATCAGCTTGCTGATGTCGGTACCGTCGATCTGGGTACCCTGGTACTTCTTCGTCCAGTACCTGTTGTCTATCGTGCTTGCCGCGGTCGCAGTTTCCTTGTCGAGCCCGGCACCCGAAATCATGTCCAGTGCAGCCATAATAATCCTCTTTCAATCCAAAATATAGCATAAACTGTCGTATATGGACAGGTATCTTTCATTTATCGACCGTTTTCGGGACCAGGATCCCGCGCTTTGCGAGGCTGTCGCCGAACTCTGGAATGCCGTAATGGAAGCATCCGCCACCGACGTGAACCCCACGATGCACACGCCGATGATAGGTCAGTGCACCCAGGGCATCGTCCCGAACCGGTCCTGCAGGTCCAATGACCCGTTCATCCAGTCGCTCATCGACCGTTCGTACTTCGGACGATTCGGGCAGGGTGCCGGATATACGGTTCCCGGCCGCACTACGCTCGGCATCATGGGCGGGGGAACTGACCGTCCGGGTGCCGTTTCCGCCACGGAAACCCAAGGCTAGGATTCCGCGAAGAAACGGAAGGCCCCCTTACCGAAATACTTGCGAGCCACCCGAAGCATGTACTTATACGTAATGTTCGGGGTTTCCAGCTCGTCGTCGATCATGCCCTGGCGCGTGAGGTTGCCCGGTGCCGTGAAGCGCATGATTTTCTGCTGCTTCAATACCATGGTGAGCATGTTCTTGCAACGGTTGAACTGTTCCTCGGTCAGGTACTTGTCGACATTCTCCAGGATGTTCTTCATGCAGGAAATCACCTCAGGGGCCTTGTCCGCGGATGCGCTGGTGAAGAAAATCGGCAGCGCCGCCTTGCGGAACGGTTCCACGCTGGCATTGAAGGAATACACCAGGTGTCGATTGGTGCGCAGCTCGGTAAACATGGCGCTATCGACATCGCATCCGATAATGCGGCATGCGATATTCAGCGCGGCATATTCCTTGTCAGTGGTAACCGGCTTGGTACCGAACGCGGAGATGCCGACATACTTGGCATCGTCATCAATCGCAATATCGGAACGCTTGGCCTTGGCGTCGGCAACCATCTTCACGGCCGGGAACTTGCCGACACTGGCGCCGGAATACGGCTTCTTGGCCAGGTCAGGAAGGTCAATGGCACGCGGACCGACATAGCAGATAGAACTCGGGTGGGGGACATACTTGTCGAAATCCTTCTTGAACTGGCCGAATGTATATTTCATGACATCCTCGATGTCGCCTTCGGGCGAGTGAATTCCGTAGACCTTTCTTAACCCGTCGCGAAGCATCATGGCGTTGAAGTCGGAGCCGATTTCGGCAATTTCATTGTACACGGCATCGCGTTCCATCTCGAACATCTCCTCGGTAATGTTCTTGGAAGAAGCCGTGATGATCATGTTGACAATCTTGTGGGCAAACTTCTCCATTGCTTCGGCCGTGCCCGAAAACGATGCAATCACGTGTTCGTGAGTGGTCAACAAGTCATCACAGATAGCGTATTCATGCAACTCTGGGAGAATGGGGTCCAGGACGGTACCGATCATGTGCTCGATTAGGTGGAAGATGCCACGGCGGCCGTCCTTCTCATCCAGCGGACTCATGTTGTTGTAGACGATGTGGAGTGATGCCATTTCCAGCGGGTTGATTTCCTGCATTACCATGATTTTTTGTCCTCTTTTTGTTGTTTTTCCAAATGTAGCAAAATGGCCACCCGGTGGCAACCAGGTGGCCCTTTGGCTCAAAAACGGACAATTAATGCAAGTTTTGTCGCCAGTTCGCAGTCGGCACCTCTGTATTTAGTTCAAGTCCGTCCTTCGCAGAAAACAGCGTTATGAACGTGATCGACTTAGGCACATAGGTGCCAAGGATTAGCTCGCTAATGTCGGAAAGTGTCTTTCCCGTGGTCAATGTGTCATCTATGATAGCAATATCCTTGTCGTTAATCAGCACATCATCCTCGCAGATATCACCTAGTTCGGCAGATTGCGGAATCGCCTTCCTATACGGCATCGGAAGATTATGATAGGTGAATATTTCCCCCATTTGACGCATCCACTGATGAATATTGTCTTCCTGCTCGTCGACATAGGACTCCCATCTAGGATCATCGCGGCCATACCTGCGGACTACAGGGTCATAGTGGCCAAGAATATATCGGATCCAGTCATAATCCAATGAACCAAGGACTTCCGATGTTTTCTTTTTCCGGATGGCAGTCTCGGGCAGCATGACCGCATCGGGGCATGCCTTTGCCACTATTTCCGAAATTTGCTTGTTCAATGGGTTCGTGGACGGCGAGAAAACCACGGTATCTATATGATGCCGTGCAAACAGATTTTTTGCGACATTTAATGCCTGGTTAAGGATTGCATCCCTGTCCGAATCCGAACGGAATTTCCAGTTACGTTCCCCCTTCAACGCAAATATCAGAGGATTTCCATCCTTCCCGGTACCGCCGTCATCTGAATTCCGTCCAAATATGGAAATTACTGGATATGTGGTCTTTCTGTCCGTGTTCAGTACACGGAACGTAACCCGGCTTGCTACTGGCATCATGTCCGCCTCACGGGTATCCACGTAGCGGGTATGGTTCGGATTGTATGCGACCGTCTTCTTGTCTATGTCAAGGTCAATTCCCTCACATACTATCGGAACGTCATAACTGCTGCCGGAATCTCCAAATATAGCCAGGAATCCTTCCCTGACGGCATCAAACAATGCTGGATTTCCAAACTGGGACTCCAACTCAGTCAATGTTTTAAGAAAATGTTTTATCCGTTTATCGTCCATATAGCCTCAGTTTCCAGTTTATCCTATCACACAAATGTAGCAAAATGGCCACCAGGTGGCAACCAGGTGGCCATTTTGTCTCAAAAACGTCAATTTAGACAGCGGCCACGTCGCCCATGTGCGAATAGGTACCGTCATACTCGACTACGATCTTGTGGTCGAACTTGTCGGCAACCGCGTCCCCTCGGTGGGTAATAACCACCACGCAACCGATTTCTGAAACCATGGACCGCACGATATCCAGCATCTCCCTCATGGCGTAGTTGTCGGTCGAGATGTCCAGCACCTCGTCCAGCGACATGAAGTTGATACTGAAGTTGCCGACCAGGGACACGAAGTCACGGAAGGCCATCGCGATTGCGAATCCCACCTTTCGCCTCTGGCCCTGGGACAACATGGTATAGGACGGGGCATATCCGGGGGCGCTGATGAACTTGAAGTTCATGGTGTCATCGAACTCGATGACGAACGGGAGGTTCGCCCTGAGCAAGTTCTTGCGCACGACCTCGTTGAAGTGGTCGATGTACAACCCATAGACCATCTTCTTCATGCCGCCATCCGACAGCATGCCGGTGATGTAATTACATGCGGCAATGGTCTTGCTTGCGGTATGCCAGCGTTCAGTCGCCTGCTCAAGGTCACGCTCGGCATCGGCGAGACGCTTGTTGGTCATGGCCAACGCATCTTCACTGGTGGCTTCCTTGATACGGGCAATTTCCCCCTCGATACGGGAAATTTCCGCTTCCGCCTGGGTGATTGAACCGCTGAGGGAAGAATACTCGCCATTCTTGGTGGAGTAGGTATCGTATGCAGCCTGCCAGTCAGTACGGACACCTGCGATGCGTTCCTTTTCCTGTGTCAGGCGGGCTTCCTCGGCAACAAATTCATCGACATTTATGCCGGTACCGGCAATAACCTGTTCACTCATGGAAATGTTGCGCTTCAGCTGCTCGACCTTGGTCTGTACCGGAATGACAGTGCTATTGTAGATGGACGTGTAGCCCTGGATCTCGTTATATACGGTGCCGCGGCTAGTATTGGCGGTAGCCAACTGCTGCTCGATAGCGGAATAGCGCTCAGTGGCACCGGCCAAGTCACCATCGACCTTTTCCAGGGCCGCGGCAGCCTCCGCCCGGCTGCGTTCAAGTTCTGTAACTTTTCCTTTACACTGGACCCAGGCTTCGCGAATACGGTTGACGTCGGCATTGATATCGTCGATAAGTTTCTGGCGGATTTCGCCCTTATGTTCCTCGATGTCGACCTCGGTAAGGGTATGGCCGCAAGTAGGACACTTGGTACCGGCTTGCATCATTGCACCGAGGTTGATCTGCTCGTCAACATGGTCAAGGCTAGCCTTGCGCTTCTTGCCATCATCGGCAAGTTGCTTCAACTGCGTGGAAGCCTGTTGGATTGCATAGTCCCACTTCTGGACGACACCTTCGGCCTTACCCTTTTCGGAGTTCAATCCGTTGATTTCGGTCATGACACCCTGGGCAGCGGTATTCAGCTCCCTAATTTGGGTGTCGATGCCGGCCAGTTCCTCGTTCTTCGCCTGGATGGGCAATGCATTGTAGGAATTCATCGCGGCAGTCAATTCGACATTCGCCTTTTCAAGTTCGGCACGGTACTGCTGCAACGGAACTATCTGGGACTTCGCATTATGAATGCCCGCGATTGCCGCATCGATACTCGGCTCGGTATCGAGCACGGACTTCAATTCCGCGAGACGGGTCTGCAATGCTCGGAGTTCAGTAGCAAGTGCACCGGACTGACCCTTGTACTGTTCGACGAGAGTACGCTTATCGGCAACGGTCGCTTCCATCTGGGCGATGTTAGCCTTCTTCTCGTCTTCCATGTGGGCGATGATTTTCCTGAGCTCAGTAATTTCGTCCTGGATACGGTCACGGTCGCTCTTGGCAATTTCGAAATTGGTCTTCGCCGTGGACAGTTCCTTCGCATTCTCCTTCTTGATGCGGTCGTTGTCCAGCATGATGATGGAGTCGGTGAGCCTACGGCGGTCAGCGGCTTCCATGTCAATGAACGGCAAGGATTCCTGGGTGTTCTGCGCGATATTGTTCTTGAACAAGACTTCATTGAACCGGAGGATGTCGTCCTCGAAATCCTTCTGGGTGAACCCGGCACGCCTGTTCTGGGGAATCCACTTGTCGCCTTCCTTCTTCTCGACGGTGAACTTCATCGCGTTCTTCGGATCGACCGTGCGCTTGATGAAGTATTCCTCCGAGGTCTCGCCCTGTGTGCGGGTGAACTCGACGGTGACTTCGAGTACCGCCTCGGTGTTCATGGTGTTGCGGAGCTCCTCGCGCTTGCCGCCACGGTAGGACTTGCCGAAAAATGCGAAATTGAGCGCCTCGACCAGGGTGGACTTGCCGCACCCGTTGGCCGCGCAGAGCCAGTTGAGTCCGTCGGGGAAGTCAAACTCGTTCACGTTGTCCCCGTAGGACATGAAGTTGCGGAAGGTAATCCGCTTGACATGAATATGATTCTTCGAAGAATTAGCCATGTGCCGAATATAGCAAAATCGCCCGGCAGTGGCAACCGGGCGAAATTTTGGATACTTCCAATTAACGTTTCAGCAAGAGTGACAGAAGCGTCAGTGCCCTGATTTCCTTGGGGCCCTTCGGCAGGATGAACTCGCTCACCAGGTAGGTAATTGATTTCCCGGTGGAAATTGAATCATCGATGATGAGTACGGTCTTTCCGTCTAACATTCCGTCCTCGAACTCGCCGGTTACATAGGAATCTATCAAGGGCCGGTACTTTGGCGGTACATACTTGATTGCGAACGGGTACCTATTTAGCACGGCAGGCAACGTCGTGCATGGTCCTGTCCTGTACCTTCTCGTATGCACGCTGCCTGCTAAGCACGACCGAGAAAAAATACATGCCGGCATTCCCCTTGTTGGAGCTGCCGGCAGTTTATCGTTTTAAGATTTTTGCCTAGTCGTTGGTTTCCATGGCGTCCACTGCGACCGACAGTCCTACGAGGATTGCCGCGAGCACCATGGAACCGATCACAATAGGCAACATGATAAAGAATTTGATCGCATTACGCATTATCGCCCCCTTCGGCCGCATGCCTGATCACTGAATCGGCGGACGCGCTGTCTATAAGGTCGCTTTCCACGTCCAGTCGGAATTCGTCCGATTCGGAAGGCGGGACGAACTCGTTGATCACCACCCCGCCGTCCGGGCTCCCTTCCTCGACCGCCTCCACGGCGACCACCTTGGGCTTCTTCGGCGCGTCGTCCTTCTTCTTTCCCTTCTTTCCGCCCTTCTTCCCGCCCTTGCGGACGCTGCGTTCCCTGTCGAACGCGTCGATTTCCTGCCTTTCCAGCTCGGTCATCCGGTGGCTCTCGACGCTCTCGTTGAACTTCGTGGCAAGTTCCTCCATGCTCTCGGGTTTTCCGGGTTCCACCCTGAGTTCCGGGTCGGCTACGGTCTCCTCTTCCTGGGGCGCGTTGTCCCTCGGGATATCGAGCACCGGCAGAGCCTTCACCATCCTGGTGTATGCGGTATGCTTGATGAACATGGTCTTGCAGATCTCCTCCTCAGTCTTCCCGGCGTCAAGGAGGTCCTGGAGCCACTTGTAGGACGTGTCGGCCTTGATGATGGCCTCGCGCTCCTTGTCAAACACGCGCTCGAGTGCCGCGACATCCACGCACTGGTACTTGGTCACGACCTCGTCCCTGATGTCCTCGAAGTACTTGCCGGAAAGGATCATCTTGCACACGCGCGCCTTGGTGACCGGGAGGGACCTCTCGGCCAGCTCGTCGGCCGGGATGTCGCTCGTCGTCCCGTTGGAATTCTCCACCGGCACCCCCGTACGCAGCGGGATGATGTCCTTGGCGAACAGGTTCTCGGTGTCCGGGTTCACGGGGACACGGATGAGGAGGCTGCGGGCCTCCTGCATGGACAGGTCCTGCACGTCGAACCCACGGGGCACCGCGTTATCGGCGAAGGACATCTCGAACCCGCTCTTGGGGCAGAAACGGTAGATACGGGCGCGGTAGCGCATCGGGAAGAACTGCTTGGAATGGATGTACCGTTCAAACTCCTCCGGGAGCAGGCGGGAACCGTTGGCGTCCATCCACCTGCCGGCATCCCTCGGGACCAGCTTGTTCGCGAGCGGCATCTCGGGTGAAGTGATCTTGAAGAAGGTGGCGCCCGTGTTCGGGCATACCTCGACAGGCGGCACGTATCCCTCGGGCTCGCGGCGGGTATGGGTGAAGCAGTCGATCTGGGTGCCGACACGGCTCTTCATGGGCTCCTTGGAGGACATGTACTTGGTGTACAGGGTGCACGCAGTGGCACCCCGGCGCTCGCATTCCCCGAACACGAAGTCCTTGACGTTCCTGTACAGCTTCGGGTCGAGCCAGATGAACTCGTCGTCCGAGAGGCAGATGGCCCACGATGGCTG
>Ga0247610_10001641_pt1 | contig 27384 bp, 28 predicted proteins | sample 174DNAGHGhighgp2_FD_193483 | JGI IMG/M metagenome (GOLD analysis project Ga0247610, IMG submission 193483) | Sheep rumen microbial communities from Palmerston North, Manawatu-Wanganui, New Zealand - 1742 DNA GHGhigh gp2 | ecosystem: Host-associated > Mammals > Digestive system > Stomach > Rumen...
AATGTCAGCACTGGAAAATGATAAAATTAAAGAAGGTGATGTTATTGTTATTCGCTATGAAGGGCCAAAAGGCGGTCCAGGTATGCGTGAGATGCTTGCGCCAACTTCACTTTTGACAGGTAAAGGGTTAGGTGAAAAATGTGCGCTAATAACAGATGGTAGATTTTCCGGTGCTACGAGGGGTATATGTGTAGGACATATTTGCCCTGAAGCGGCAAATAATGGTGTTATTGCTTTAGTCAAAGATGGTGACAAAATTAAAATTGATATTCCAAATCGTTCTATACAACTGCTTGTAAACGATGATGAATTAAATAACAGAAGAAAAAATCTAAAACCATTTAAACCGAAAGTAAAGTCAGGTTATCTTTATAAATATTCAAATAATGTTCAAGATGCAAGCCATGGAGCTATTGTCTAGAAATTATTTTTCGAAACTCAAAAGCCTGAATCCTCGTTTTTTCTTTTCAGATTCAACGTCAGGCAATTCGTAACATTTAATGCAGCGTGCTTCGTATGTTTCATCTCCGCCAATCATAATTAAAGGTGAATTTTTGTCTGCCGGTTTCCCGTCAATCAATCTTTGCGTTCTTGTCGCATTTTCACTACCGCATTTCATACATACAGCATATAATTTATCTACTTTAGTTGCGATACACATCAAATATGGCATACTTCCAAATGGTTCACCTTTAAAATCAAGTTCCAATCCTGTACCGATAATTTTTTTACCATCTTCCATAAGTTTTTTTATAACTTTTACAATGTTTTCATCAAAAAATTGCAGTTCATCTATTGCAATAACCTCATCTTCAGGTTTAACAACATTTAAAATCTGGGTAGAATGCTTTACTTTTATTGCATCCAGCCATAATCCGTTTCTTGATTCGATATAATCTCCTTTAGTCCTTGTGTCTACGTCCGGAGAAATTACTTTAACTTTTCTCTTTGCAATAATTGAGCGTCTAATTCTTCTTAAAAGTTCTTCTGTTTTTCCGCAACTCATTGGTCCGGTGATTAATTCAAAACTATACCCGTACATGATTTTCCCCAAAATTATCTCTCTGAATTTATATTACCACTATGATTAAAAATTTAAAAGTAAAATTTTGTAAAAATTACCAATCTATAGATGCTTTAGTTAAATTATTTTTAATTGGAATTTCAAATACAAATTTGTTTTTATTTTTTGAGGGAATTAAATAAATTTTCCCATTATGTGCTTCTACAACCTTTTTTGAAAAATATAAGCCCAACCCTGCTCCTGATAACTTATTTTTTGTAACATACTTGTCAAAAATATGTTCTTTTATATTGTTAGGAATTGTGTCACTGGAATTTTCAAAACTAAATATTGCTAAATTATTCTCTTTTTTTAAATTTATATTTAGTTCGGAATTTTTATAACCATAATGTAATGCATTATTTAATATATTGCTAATAACTCTTCTTAATTGAGTTTCATCTGCAAAAATTTTTAAATTTGTGTAAAAATAATTTATTTTTATATTTCTATTTTTTGCTAATGCTTTAATTTCTGTTATGCATTTTTTCAATAATATACTTGCATCAAATAAATTTTTTTCAAGTTCAATAATCCCGTTATCAAATTTGTATGTATTTAATATTGAACATAACATTTCATTCATATAATTTGAAGATTCTAAGAGTTCAGAGACTATTTCTTTTTGTTCGTTTATATTGATAATGCCATTTTTTAAAAGTTTTAAGCTCATTAATTGCGCTTGAACCGGATTTTTTAAATCATGAGTTAATGTTGCCATAAAAATTTCTTTTTGAGCTTTGAGTTTTTTTTCATTTTCTAATAATGAATTTAATTGATAAACTTTTTCAAATAATTTCAATTTTAAATTTTCTTCATTTGTAATATCTCTTGATACTGATAAAAATCCTTTTATTTCACCTTCTTCTACAACGGGGACGGATATTTGTTTTAAAATAGTTTCATGATTGTTTAAATTAAGTTTGTATGTAAATGTTAAAGGTTCTCTTGTTTGTAATATTGTATTGTATTTTTCGGATATAACGTCGCTGCATTCTGACGGTAATATATCTTTTATATTTTTTCCTGTTACTTGTGAAATATGGAAAAAATTATATAATTTTAAAAATGTTCTGCTGACAAAAATATAATTAAAATTAATATCAGTTAAAGTTATAATATCTTGGGAATTTTCCAGTAAATAATCGAATAAAATATTTTTTTCATAACTAATAACCATAGAAAAATTTTAACTTTAAAAAATGATTTTACAATATTTACAGGTAAATTATAGACATTTGTCTAAGCAATTTACATTTATACATACTTTGTATATTTTATTTTTATTTTTGTTAACATGAAAAGAAATATAGCAAAAATTAATTTGTTTGTTTTTTTATAAGTTTAGGAAAAGGATTTATGCAAAATACTTTAATAAAAAAACTCAATAAAGATAAAACAAACCTTCTGCAGACTGATACAAACAAATATATATACATAGAAAAAAGATTGAATCAAATCTTTATGGATGAATTAAATTCCAATAATTCAATTTTCCGTAAAGTTAGTTCTGATACAGTTCATAGGATTGCATTATTTATATCAGGAAAAATTAAAAGGTCTTGTTCTATCGGAATTGCCGGAGAGACTGCAAGCGGTAAATCGACAATTGCATATGATATTATTGAAACAATTAAAATATTTGCTGATAAATATAATGTTGAAGATGCAATTACAAGAATAAATACTGATGATTATTATTATGACAGGTCAGATATGGTGAAAAAGGCCGGTAGTTTTGCTGAATTTGCAAAACATTACGATCTTGATATCCCTGAAGCATTAGAGCTTGAATTAATGAAAAAGCATATTCATTTACTATTGAAAGGTGATAAAGTTATGCTTCCTGAATATGATATGTCAGGAACTGCTATAAGGCATGATAATGTAAAATTGGCAATGCCTTCAAAAATAATAATATCTGAAGGTTTGTTTACTTTAACTAAAAAAGTGGCTGATGCTTTTGATTTTAAAATATATGTGGACGTATCTCATTCTGTACAAAAAGAAAGATTTTACAGACGTGCAGAAGAAAGAGGGTTGGGAGATTCTGCTGATGAGGTGTATGAGAATGCTTCATCAAAGGCTAAAACTCATATTCATCCTACTGCGATGATAGCTGATATTATACTTTCAGGAGAAGCAGACAGAATTGCATATCGTGAGTTCATTAATAAAATCATTGATTTGATAAAAGAAATTTATTATGGTTAAAGTTTGATTTTTACAACTACTTTTTTAACACGTTTTGATGTAGTTTTTATCTGAGGTTTGTGTGCTTCTTGAGGTGTTATATATGCAAATTTAAAAGGACTTAGTATTATTTTGTCAGGGATTTTTTCAGGATTTTTAAAAAACATTACATCACGTTTTTCATCATATTTTTCTGATATTGCCATACCATTTGTATTTATGCAGTCAATTTCTTCTTCACCTTCAAGCATTATCTGTATATCAATATATTTTTTATGAGCTTCGAATTTACAATCTTCAATTGATTTTGGTTCATAAATATCTATATTAGCAAAATTCTCATTATCAATTTCATAATGTCCGGCAGGAGTAGAAATAGTTAAATTTTCAATAAATTTAATAATATTTTGAGGAACGATATTATATTTTGAAATATTATCTATATTGTCAATTATCATGCAAGTTCCTTTATAGCTTTTTCATAATCTTCTTTATTTGGTGCTTTTCCGTGCCAGCCTGCATTATTCTCCATAAAAGATACACCTTTACCTTTTATAGTATTTGCAATAATTGCTATTGGTTTATTATTTTGTTTAGCCTTTTCCAATGCTGAATAAATTGCTTTTATATCGTGTCCGTCAATTTCAATTACATCCCAATTAAATGATTTTATTTTATCAGCAAGATTATCTAATGTTTTGACTTTTTCTGTACATCCGTCAATTTGAAGTCTGTTTCTGTCAATTATAGCAACTATATTATCCAATTTTTCGTGTGCACAATGCATAAAACCTTCCCACACACTTCCTTCTTGCAGTTCTCCATCACCCAGTAAACAATATACAGTGGCAGGATTTTTATCTAATCTTAATCCTATTGCCATACCACAGGCTATAGACAGTCCCTGACCAAGAGAGCCTGTTGCAGCATCAATTCCCGGACATATAGGGACAGGGTGCCCTTGCAGTTTTGAACCAAACAGTCTGAATGTCATTAATTTCTCTTTAGGAAAGAAACCCAGTTGGGCAAGCACACAATAAAGAATTGATGATGCATGACCTTTAGATAATACAAACCTGTCACGTTTATCAAAATCTTTATCTTTTGACCATTTAGGGCTTACATTCATAAATTTATGGTATAAAACAGTCATAATTTCAGTTGCGGATAATGCTCCTCCGATATGACCGGATTGGGCATTATAAACCATTTTTAATATATTTTGCCTGTTTTCCTTGCATAATTGTTCAAGATTTCTTACTTCATTATCACTTAACATCTAAACTCCTTTTGGTATAAATTTTTCTATTAAAACTCTCAAAACAAATAATGGTAGTGTTGGGAATATTCTTTTTAATCTTTTAGGTTCTTTTAAAGTTCGATAAAGCCATTCAAGTCCAAGTTTCTGCCATATTTCAGGTGCTCTTTTAACATTGCCGGACCAAACATCAAAACTTCCGCCAACTCCAATAAATAAAGTTTCATTCAAATATTGTTTAGCATCTTTTATAAATAATTCTTGTTTTGGAGAACCCATTGCACACAAAACAAGGTGTGGTTTTTTTTCTCTCAATTCGTTTAGTATGGATTTATCGTCTTGAAAATAACCGTCTTGAGTATAAATGATGTTTAAGTTTTCAATTTTATTTTTTAAATTTTCACAAGCTCTATCTATGATTTCCGGTTTTGCCCCAATTAGTGCAGCGTTTTTACCATCTTTTGCGCATTCAATAAGCATTCTATATGCAAACTCAATGCCCGGAATTCTTTTTACATCATAGCCGATAATTTTTAAACCTATTTGAACTCCGATTCCATCAGGGATGACAAGTTCTGCTGAATTTACAATATCCATCATGTCAGGATTTGACATCATTTCCGGATTAATAGTAATGACTTGACCGGAATTTTCTTTTGCAAATCTTACGGCTTCGTCAAAATCAAGTGTGTCAATATTATAACCCAACAAATTAGCTTTCATACAAGATATTATAATTTTAATCTATAATTTTTGCAAGTTTAAAAAGATAATCTTCCTTTGCTCCGCTCTGTAATCCTTTTGGAATAAAGTTTTCTTTATATTTTTCAACAGCATATCGATCTGTCATTCCTGAAATATAGTCAGTTACAATACGTTCTATTTTATCTTCCTCGCATACCGGTTTCAACATATCAGTGTATAGATAAAAAAGTTCTTTTATAACATTTCTTGCTTTTTTTTCTTCAAGTTTTGCTGGTGAGTCAATATAAACATTTTGAAACATCCATTCTCTTAATTTTGTTGTATAATGCCATCCTTCTTCGCTCATTTGAACATGTTCTTTTCCCATTGAATTTGAAACAATTTCGTTTATCATTTTATTTAATCTTTTGCTCTGCACTGAAGAAAAATAGTCTATACAATCTTTTGGCAAATCACTTTCCGCAATTATACCTGCTCTTATAGAATCTTCAATATCATGATTAATATATGCAATTTTATCGGCGAGTTGAACAATTTCTCCCTCCGGAGTTTTAGGTTTGTAACCCCATGTGTGTGTCAAAATACCATCAATGGTTTCTTGACATAAATTCAAATCTTCAAGTACTTCGACTACTCGTACACTTTGAATATTATGATGAAACCCGTCTTTAACAAGTTCATTTAAGACACCTTCTCCGCAGTGTCCAAAAGGTGTGTGTCCCAAATCGTGTCCTAGAGCTATTGCTTCTGTCAAATCTTCATTCATATCAAGTGCTCTTGCAATAGATCTTCCTATTTGTGATACCTCTAATGTATGTGTCAGTCTTGTCCTAAAATGGTCATCAAAAGGAGATAAGAATACTTGAGTTTTATGTTTTAATCTTCTAAATGCTTTTGAATGCAATATTCTATCTCTGTCCCTTTGAAATTCTGTACGCATTAGACTAGGTTCTTCGTATTTTTTTCGACCTTTTGTATATCTGCTTTTTGTAGCAAATTCACATAAATTGTCTATTTCTCTCTGTTCTAATTTGTACTTTATAGTATTTTCATTCATAAAATCTCTCCCTGTGACGAAAGTACAGAAAATATTTGAATTTGTCATCATTTATCCGATTGAACTTTTGCAATGGTTTTATTTTGTAATGATACGTCTAAGGAATATATTTTTCTGGCTTCATCAACTTTAGTGCCGATAATATTCATTATCCAACCTGAAATTAAGCCCAATGCTATTGATTTTCCGCCGGAAACAAGACGGGCAGTACTAAATAAAGATGTTGCGATAGCTCCTATTGCAGGAATGCCGTATTTTAATGATGCCGAAATTCTTTCATCTTTATCTTTTGATTTTCCTAAAAACCATCCGACAGTTCCTACAGTAGCTAATATTGATAAAACATCAGTCGGGGCTGAACCTAATTTTAAGTCTCTGGCTTTGTCGGTGTACTGTACAATTTCAGTATCTATTGATTTGTCAAGAGATTGAACCGCAGAATTGCATTTTGATTTTAATTTTAAATATTCTTTTCTTGATAAGTATGGTTTATATGCTGTAAGAATTTCTTGCAATTCTCCTTTCCTGTCATTGGAAATAATATTTTCAACTTCTTCGATATATCTGGACATAATTGATACGGCTTCATTTGTATAACCTTCTTCTCTTGCTTCAGATCTAAATGTTTCAGATAATCGTTTCAAATTCTTTGAAATTTCTTTATTTAATTCTGTACGTTGTGCAAGTTCGTTTTTTCCTGCTAGTTTTTTGTATTTTCTCAGGTTGTTTCTTAATGCTGTAATTATTTCATAAGTTTCAACATCGGTTGGTTTAACAAATTTTTGTAAATTGTCTAATGCTTTTATTGTAGCTTTATAACTGTCATTAATGTCGTGGGTTATTAATTGTCTCAGAGTTCCGACTTGACTTGAAGTTTTCAATTTAAATGGAAGCATATAATCTTCTGCAATAAATGATTGATACATGTGTTTTGATCTAAAGTTTCTGGCATCACCAAAACTTGCACTCCAGAAATAGTCAAACAATCCATCGGTTGCTTTTTCCATTTCTTCAAGTCTTTTATTTCTTGCATTTATACCAAAACCATTTTCTAAGCCGGTGTTTACTCTTTGCATACGCTCTTTTATTATACGTATTGCTTCTTGTGCTTTTGGATCTTTTGCATGTTCACGGAGAATTCTATCATTCAACTCCAACATATATTCATTTAAACTTGCAAACTTTCTATGAGTTTTTGCATAGGTTGTGTTTACTGTACTTCTGCTTAATTTGTTAAATATATATGTTATTTTTTCATGAATTTTTCTTGTAAATGTTCTTTGACCGTTTTTACCGAACATTAATTTTTGGAATAAAACATCTTTGAGCGATGTTAAATTATTTATACTTTCTGATTTTTTCATAAAGCTATCAATACCCTTGATTGTAAAACGGTAAAATTCAGCAAGTTTTCCTGAACCATTAGCTTTTTGTTCAAGTTTTATTCTCAATTTTTCTAAGTATTTTGTAGTAGTTTTAGGCAAAACACCCTTCATTAAAGCTAAGATTCCAAAGCCTGCGGCAAGAGCATATAGAACTACTTTTTTACCGTGTTTTTTTTGTTTTTGTTCTTCAGTTTCAGTATTAACTAAATACCAATTTGGGTTTGGTCGAGAAAACTCGCCAAACCTGCGGTTTTGAATACTACTTTGTCCTACTACCTGATTAATCATACATGTATATAAACACAAATTTTATACAAAAATTTACATATATATTAATTTTTGTTAATTTTTCAAAGTTATAAGAAGTTCATTTGCAACTTCTTCTGCAGAAATTTTTTCTGATAGTGCTGTTTTAACTTTTCCAAGTTCTGTTATATTATTTTCACGGTATGTTTTATCATATAATAATTTTTCAATTTCATAAGTTATTTTATTAACATTTACATTCCCCTGAATAATTTCCGGAACAATAATTTTATTTGCAATAATATTTGGTAAAGAAACCATTTTTATACATCTCACAATTAAATATATAAAATAGAATAACCACGGCCCTCTGTAAGCAATTATCATTGGAGTTTGATATAAGCATGCTTCAAGAGCAACAGTTCCGGATGCAAGAATTAAAGCATCTGATGCACTTAATAGTGCTTGATTTTCTCCTTTTATAACCTTAAAATCAGCATTTTTTAAAAATTTATTATATGTATCATCGGATAGATTAGGTGCATGAGATATGCAAAACTGTAAATCCGGATGTTTTTTTTGAAGATTTTTAGCAGTCTTTATAAAAATATGCATTAAATATTTTAGTTCAAAAACTCTTGAACCTGGAAATATAGAAACTAATTTTTTATTTTTATCAAATCCGTGTTTGTTAAAAAAATCATCTCTGTCAGTTTTCTGCGGAAGTTGTGAAACTAACGGATGGCCACAATAATGTGTTTTTATTCCATAGTTTTCATAAAGTGTTTTTTCAAAAGGAAAAATACAAAGAACTTCATCTACATTTTTTTTTATTTTATTTATTCTTCCTTTTCTGCTTGCCCAAACTTGCGGCGGAATGTAATATAAAATTTTTATACCGGCTTTTTTTATATATTTTGCAATTCTTAAATTAAATCCGCCATAATCAATTAAAAGAACTGCATCAGGTTTATATTCTTTTGTAACATAATCTACAACTTTTTTACCAAGTAATATGTGATTGAAAATAATTGAAGGTGAAAGCCCAACTGAACTCATTTTACTATGATTTGCAAATAGCTTTACTCCGGCATTCTGCATGTTTTCACCACCAATGCCTTGAATCTCCAAATCTAAATTACTATTTTTTAAAGCATTGACTACATGTGACGCATGGATATCGCCTGAATATTCTCCTGTTACGATAAAAAGTTTTTTCATACTGCCATAACCACAATATTATTTTTATCTGCAAATTTTATTACTTTTTCTTGATTTACAATAATAGTTTCATTTGCTTCGACTGCAATTAATTTTGCTTTATATTTTTTCATTGTCTTAAGAGTTCTCAATCCTATTGCAGGGATATCAAATCTTTTATCCTGAGAAGGTTTTGAAACTTTTACCACAACAGCATCTCGTTTTGCTTGTTTAGCTCCACGTTTTATGCACATATCAGTACCTTCTATTGCTTCAACTGCCATTGCCATTTTATCTTTAATAACTACTGATTGACCTACGTCTATTTTCCCCATTTCTTTTGCAAGCCAAAAACCGTAATTTACATCTTCTATTTGATTTTCAGTAGGTTTATGTTTGCCAAGTACACCCGATGGTATCATAAGATTTTTTATAAAAATTGTTTGATCAAGCACTTTTATTCCATGTTTTTCAAATTCATTTACTATTAAAAGCATAACTTCATCGTCATTTAATCTTTTAACTGTTTTTAAAATCTCGATGGCTCTTTTATCAAATTTATGAAGTTTTAGCAAAACACGTTTATGAACTTTACCCAAAAAAGTAACTTGCTTTATTTCTTCTTCAGTGAATATTTTTTCAATTTTTGTCATTTCACCCGGATGACAAGAATATACTTTTGAACAGTATTTTTTCAATTCTTTCAAATTATCGTTAGCAAGAGATATGCATATAACTTCAAATCCGTTTTCTTTTGCATGACGGGCCATCTCTACAGGCAAAATCCCGTCTCCTGCTATTAATCCCTGCTTATTTTCCAACATTACTGACATATTTTTCCTCTTTGTAATCTTTTATTTGATTATATCATAATTATTTTTTTAATGAATTTATTTCATTTACCTGTTCTTTAGTAAACAAAACAGGATTTCCCATAACTTTGGTATTAAAAACAACTTGAGCATAGGATTCAGCTAATTCAAGTTTTAAAAAAGCATCTTTCATAGTTTTATCTCCGACTATAAATCCATGATTTGCCATTAGAATAGCATCATAATCTTTAAAGTATTTTGAAGTTTTTTCAACCAAATCTTTAGACGATGGTAAACCATATTCTGCCAGAGGTATTTGACCAAAATAAAATACATTCTCAGCCATTATAGGTTCATCTAATGGTATATGGCAGCACGCAAAACTGCTTAAATAAGGAGAATGTACATGAATTATATAATTCACGTCAGGTCTTTGTTTATAAAATTCTACATGAAGCATTTTCTCTGAAGATGGTTTTTTATTTCCATCGATTAAATTTCCGTAAAAATCTATTAAAACGAGTTCATCCTCAGATAAATATCCGTTTGCTGAACCTGATGAGGTAATTAAAATTTTATCATCATATCTTGCAGAAAAATTGCCTGAATATCCGGGAGTGAAATTTTTTTGACCGGCAAGTTTTCCATATTCTATGATTTCTTTTTTTAGAGTTTCAAGATTTTGCATTAAATTTCTTCCTTATCAGGATCTTCTATATCAATAACTTCGGCATATTTCATCTTTTTAGGAACGGTAGTCTTTTGTCCTTCGTCAAAAACTTTTAGTTCGACTTTTTCATCGTCACTTTTTGCTAATCTATCCGGATTTTTTATAACCATTCTATCAAATTCAACTGACGAACCTTTGGTATCCATTGCAATTACAAATGAAAAATATGTATGTTTACGAACCCAGTCGTAACCCAAATTTAATTTAAAATCACTTGGTCCTAAAGAAACAATGAAAGCATTCTCCTGAAAAGTTTTACCATTAGGAGCATCGTTGGTCAATGTCATTGATGTTGACCAAGCAAGTGTTAAATATTTTGAAATTCTAAATGCTTCTTTGAGATAAACACTTGAATGTCCGTATCTGTAGCAATCATATAATGCCATAGGAGTACCATCTTGATAACCTGATGCATAATAACCTGCTTGTTGCATCCAGCGTTTGTATTGAGATGTTATTCTCGGCCCGATTCTTCCTATAAATTGAGTGTCACCTGTACCATAAACTGCTGCACTACCTTGCATTACAAGAGACAAATTAAACATTTTTTGATTTTGTTTATCGTTATATTTATATATATCTTGAACAGCTTCAGCCATATAACGCATTCTCATAGTACCCATATTGTTTGATTTTATATGTTCATTCAATCTGTTATGAAAATCCGTATTGTGCATATAACCAATACCTGCTCTGTGTTTAAATTTGAGGTTTTTATTTTCTCCGATAGTAGAAGGTATTGTTGTGCCGTCTTGATAAACAAGTTCGGCATCATATTTTGCCATTCTGCTTCCCAAAAACCATTCATCCATATATGAATTTGCACCATATTGCATAAATAAATGGTCATCAAGTTCTTGTCTGCCTCGCAATATAAATATATCAGCAGCCGAACCATATCCAAAATCAGTATGATTTGTTGCGCTTTGATATTTTGCCAGTCCACCGATACCTATACCGCTCTTATTATTTATCATTGGTATAAGTTTTAAAGTTGAACCGTTTTGAAAAGGTGTATCAATTACAAAACCGGGGCCTGCAAACATTCCTAATTTACTTCTTGAACCAAGTTCAGGATAATTTGCTTCAAAAAATTCATGATTTTTGTTTGTATGAACTGTTAGAGAACGGATTTTAAATAAATCAACATCTCCGTACGCCATTTTTAATTTTTTGAAAGTTATTGTATCATGGTTTTTTTTAGCATTTACAATAACATCTTCAGCTTTAACATTGACTTTTATATCACCTATTTTGTCTGTTATAAAAACTTTATCATCATCTTCTACAATCATGTTCTCGTAAAAATTTCCGCCTATCATTTTAGTTTTTAGATCGAGGCGATACGAATTTTCAGAAACCATTTTGCCGTTATATAAAGTAATTTGTTTGTCATCAATTTCAGATTTTCTTGCAGTTACGGTTAAAAATGAGGCATCTGTTTTTATATTATCCATAAATGCATTTTCTTCATTCATATTGATTTGAATATAATCGCCGTATACATGTTTATCACCTTTAATAACTTCAACTTTTCCATACGCTTTTAAGATATTTGAACCATTGTTGTATACCATTTTTTCAGCTTTAACGGTAGTATCTTGCGGTGGAAAATATAAAACTGGAGAACCGGTTGCAGTCATATCTGATGTAGCTTCATCAAAATCAATATTATCAGCATCTAATTGAACATCTTTCGAAGTTACATGTTCTTTTACACTTCCTACAAGTTCTAAAGTATTTTCATCTGTAGGATTTTCAGAAACTGTAGGAGAAATTTCTTTATTGTCTTCTTTTTCTTCTTCGATTAATTGTTTCTCTTTTTCAAGAAGTTTTTGTGTACGCTTATAATCACGTTCCAATAAATAATTTGTCAATTTTATCCTTGTCTTCTTAAATAGAGGCATTGCCTTTGAATGCCTGTGTTTTGAACCGCTTTGAACAGTTTTAACATCAGGTATTGGTGTAGGTGACTCATAAAAATATTCTTCTATTTTGTCTAAATCATCGGCTGTTTCAAACATTTCTTCGGAAAATGCCGGAGAAACTGCTACAGATAATATTAATAAAAGTATTAGTATGTTTTTTTTCAATGTTTTTGCCTTCTTATATATAATTCAACGGATTATTCGGTTTACCATTTATTCTGACTTCAAAATGGACATGCGGGCCGGTACTGTATCCGGTAGTTCCTTCATAACCCAACACATCACCTTTATTTACAAATTGTCCATTACCAACTCTTATTGATGACATATGAGCATAAAGAGTTGTTGTTGGCTTCCCGTTTATTGTACCGTGATCGAGTATAACAACTTTACCGTATCCTCCATACCATCCTGAATATATAACTTTACCTGAATTTGATGCTTTTATACTTCCTCTGTTAGGACCTGCAATATCAACTCCTGAATGGAAAGTTCTGCTATTAAATATAGGATGTGTTCTCCAGCCAAAAGGAGAAGAAATTCTGCCGCCTATAGGTCTCATAAATCCTGCGGATGATACTTTTACATCGGAAGAACTTTTATTTCTGGACAGCATACTTTGGATACTTGCAGATTGTCTTGCGAGTTCTTTTTCTGCTTGTTCATATGTTTTTCTGTCATTTTTATATTTATTTATCATTGTTTCATTTTGAGCAATAGCATTTTTAATATTTTTTTGTTGATAATTAATATCTTGAATTGACTGGGCAAGGGCAGTTCTTCTTGCCTGAATTTCATATTTCATTTGTGCTATACGTTGAGATTTCTCTTTTACTGCAAGTATTTTAGCGTAATCTTTTTTCAATACTATTCTTTCAAAATATATTACATCAAGAAGGGAATTAATATCTTTTGCGGTAAATATAAGTTCGAACATACCTTTACGTTGATTTTTATATACTTGTCTGATTCTGTTGTGCATTTGTTCATTAGCTTTGTTATATTCGGCAACAGAACTGCTAAGATCTTTTTCAAGTTTGGCAAGTTGTGACTCCAATGTGGTATATTGGTTTTTTGAACGCTGCAATGTCGTTGATGCTTGTTCAAGTCTTTGTTGATTTTTGTATAATTTGTTTTTCTCTAATTTTTCAAGAGCTTTGAAACGCTTAACTTTTTCATGAGCTACACGTTGTTTTTGTTGAATATTTTTTAATTGGTCAGCATTCGCCACAATACTTATATTTCCAATAAGTATTGTGAGAAAAACTATAAAAATATTTTTCAAAAATTTACTTATATTCACAATATTTACCTTACCATTAGAGGCAACAACATTAAACCTACCGTCCAAGCGATGAACGTGACAGCAATAATTCCTATTATAATTTTCGCATTTTTTCTAAAAAAATCCATACATCTTCCCTTATTAATCTACAATAGAAGTGTACTATAAAAATATTTGATTTGCAAAAATTTGTAAAATCTATTAATATAGCTTTATGGAATTTACAGTTGGTATACCTGATAAAAAAACTATTCAAAAATGTGATGCTGAAGCAAATCCTTTTTTGATAGAAAATAACACTGATAAAATTGAAAAAATATTGGATTTTTTAAATTCACATACTCCTTTACTGCTTGTTAACGGATTTATGGGTACCGGTAAGTATTCTGTTGTGTCTTATGCAATGACTTTTTTAAAACCGGAAGTGATAACTCTGAAATATAATTGTTTTGAGACGACAATACTTGATGATATATTATTAGAATTTTTTGAAACATTTAAGCAATTGACTGTTCAAAATGTTATTAGTACACCAAAAGTAAAAACTGAGAATTTTACTCAAAAAATTAATGCATATTTTGATTCGATTGAAAAACCAATTGTTATAATAATAAACTCTTTTGAACAGGTTTTAAAAAGTAACAAACAAGAAATTTTAAATTTTATTTCTCATTTGTCAAAATCATATAAAATTAAAGTTATAGTCATTTCAAGAAAATTTGATTATGAAGATTTTAATATTCATTATGAGAAAATGGCTATTACGGCTTTAGATAAGAGTATTTTTGAGAAATATCTAAGATTTGAAGGGTTTAAACAAATTGGGCCGGTGTCTGATGAAATATATAAGCATTCCAGAGGGTATTTGTTTTACACAACATTATCTATAAAAATAATGCAATACAAAAAACTGACTCTGGGAGATTTTTTAGCTGAGTATACAAAAAGTTTTTTGTCGTTTAATGATTTTATTTTAAGGGAAGCTCTTTCTCTTGTTGATCCGGTAAGCGGACATTTATTCAGGTTTTTAACATTGATGCGTCATCCTGTAAATATTAAACTTTTGCAAAAATTAAATTTGTATGATGAAGAAAAAATTAAGTTTTTTGTTGATAATTTTCTTCTTGAACAGGAAAATTTAGTAGTTTATTTGCCTGATTGTTATAAAGTAATTGCTGAAAATTCAATTGCAGAGAATATAGCTGTAAAAATTCATAAAAGTTGTGTTGAACTTTATGAGACACAATTACCTTTAAAACCTTTGGAAAGAGATTTGCTTGTTTCCAGACAAACGATGAGAAAAGAAATTGAATATCATAGATTATTTATACCTAAAAAACCTGTAATTCCGCAAAAAGAAGAAAATATTGAGCCTGTAAAAGCAGTTCAAAGCGTGCAGCCTACTTTTCATGAAAAAGATGAACAAATTAAAAAGATTTCTTTTGTTTTTGAGTCTGAAGCCGATGAAACTGCAATATTGAATGAAATTGCTACATCAATAAATAAATTTGTGGATATTTCTGATAAAAATAATAAATTAGTTAGTGAAATACAAGATTTGCCTCTTACGGATTTAATAAATTTAGCAAAGCGGGCTGAGTTAGAATATGATTATCAAAAAGCAGTTATGATTTATCAAAAAGCGTTAACGATGAATTTTGATGATGATTATTATAGTTTTTTGCCATCTTTATATTCAAGACTTGCTGATGCATTTAAAAATATGTCAGATTGGTACAATGCATTAAAGTATTATGAACTTGCAGTGGAATTTTTTATTTCATCAGGCAATGATGAAAAAATATATGAATACAAATATGAAATAGCAAATATATATTATATTACGTTTAAAAGTGACAGAGCTGAAAAGCTTTTAAAAGAAATTATATCCAAGGATGTTTCGATAAATCTTGAAATTAAAGCAAAACTGTTATTAGCAAATATTACAGGTGAGTGGTATATAAATGAATTACCTAAGTCTATCGGTTTGATAGAAAAAAATATTCTTGCTGAGCTATATTTTAAATATGCATTAAATTCAGATAAAAATGGTGCAGTGGATAAAGCTGTAAAATATTATCGAAAGTGTGTTGAAACTTCTCATGATCCGAAAATTAATGCGTATTTGTCTTCATCTCTTACAAATTTAGCTGAGATATATGATGAAGAAGGGAAGTCTGAGCTTGCAGTAAAATATCTTAATGAGAGTTTAAGACTTGATAAACTTACTCAAAATTACAACGGAATTTATATATCTACAATGAAACTTGCTGAAATTTTATCTGAAACAAATCCGCAGAAAGCACTGGAAAATTTAAAAAAAGCTCGAAATTGTGCTATTGAATTGAATGAAAGTTTTTATATAGCTTCGTCAAATCTTTCACTTGGGGATTTTTATTACAAAAATAAAGATTATAAAAATGCTTTAAATTGTTATAATGAAGCATATAAACTTGCATTTGATAATTTTACAAAAGACAATATATCAAGTATTAAAAAACGTATTGAGGATATAAAAAAGGTTTATAATGAAAACTAAAGAATTTTTTAATGAATATATAAAGGTATTTTTATCTCAAAACGAAAAACTAAATTTAGTATCAAAGAATGATGAAAAATATTTATGGGAAAAACACATATATGACAGTCTATCAATAGAAAAATTTTTTGAGAGATATATAGATTCTTTAAAAGATAAAAAACTTCTTGATATAGGTACCGGCGGAGGTTTTCCATCTGTTCCTACAGCTATGTGCTATCCTGAGCTTCAAGTGTATGCACTTGATAGTATAAGAAAAAAAATAGGTGCAATTGAAAGTATTAAATCAGATTTAAAAATTGAAAATCTTCATACAATTTGTGATAGGGTAGAGAATATATCTCAAAAATTTGATATAATAACTTCTAGAGCTGTAGCCTCTTTAAAAATATTAGTAGAATATGCAATTCCTTTATTAAAAAATGACGGTTATTTTGTTGCGTATAAATCTTTGAAAGTTGACGAAGAAATTAAAGATGCAAAGAATATTTTAAATAAGTATAATGCTGAAATTATTGATACAATAAATTATGATTTACCACTAATTGAAAATTTTACAAGAAAACTCGTTATTATAAAATCAAAAGTAAAATAGATTTATGAATTTGTTATGTAAAAATAATTTTAATATTCTACATCATTATAAGGTACGGCATTTAAAGAATCGGAAAGAGTTATTGTAATTGTAGTTCCGTCCGGAATGTTAATATCTTCCCCTCTTTGCATAGCTCCTCGAACCCCTCCTCCAAGTGCACCTATGCCGCCATAGACAAGCATGTTTCTGCCCCAGTCGCCTCCGCCTCCGAGAGCAGTAAATGCTGCACCGATAAGCATACTTCCTAATGCGCCTACAACTACATCACGTGTCATCTTAACAGCACGTTCGCTTTTTGCTTTTAAGACTATTCTTTGAGTGGAGATGTTAAGCATATTACCATCAGGTGTTAGTATTTGATTAAAATTTAATTCTATAGCTCCGCTGCCATAGGCATAACCGGCATTTTGCGCATCTGTTGCAGTGCCGTATACCAAACTGCCTGCAGGAGCTATTACTTTACCATTATAAGTTAAATCATTTGTCAATCTTACCGTTAATCTATCATTTGTATCAAGACTTCCTGAGCTTATTCCTGAATCAAAAGTAACGTCAAATTTCGTTCCTGCCGGAACTTTAACCACTGAACCGTATAATTGTCTGTTATTTAATTGTTCGGAACTGTACTGATTATAATTATACTGATTAGAATCATATTGATTAGTTTGTTGTATCTTTTCATCAGGTGTTTGATAGAAAGGTATAAAGTTTTGGTTTTGAGCAGGTTGAATGTTGTTGTCTGCCGGTGAAGGTTCCCACAAATTTTCAGATGTATTTTTATCAGTATTTTTAATTTCGGTGCGGTATCTTCTTCTTGAATAATCATTTGTATTATTAACCGGCATAGTTTTAACAGCCTGCTGCCTGTCAAATTCGGCCTGCGCTTCATCACTGAAATCGTATTCTATACAAAATGCAGGCAATATCATAATTTGTAAACATAATGAACAAACAATTAATTTTTTCATCTTACCTATATTATATTATATTATTGAATTATTACAATATCCTTGTTATAATTATTTGCAAATAAGGAGAAGATATGGAAAAGTTGTTTGAGCTGATTGCAGTTTTAGTAAGTTCATATTTGATAGGTTCAATACCTACCGGTTATATAATTGTAAAGTCATTTACAGGGCAAGATATAAGAAATATAGGTTCAGGCTCAACCGGTGCAACAAATGTAAAAAGAGTAATGGGGAAAAAATGGTTTTTTATAACTTTGTTGTTAGATGCGTTTAAAGGTGCTTTACCTGTAGTTTTAACATCTATATTTGCAAAGACTTTTACAGAAATAGGATTGTTACCTGTTCTTGCTGCTGTTGCCGTAATTATAGGGCATAGTAAGTCAATATTTTTAAAATTCACAGGCGGAAAATCTGTAGCATCAGGTGTTGGAACTATTTTGGCTTTGAATTGGCAAGTAGGTTTGATTACAGCTTTTATCTGGGCTACTATTACATTTTTTTCAAGATATGTATCTGTAGGTTCGATTATAGCATTAGCATTTTCACCAATTCTTATGTGGAGATTTGGAGCACCTTCTGCATATGTTGTCTATTGTGCACTTGGAGCTTTGTACATAATATGGCTGCACAGGGGAAATATTCAGAGACTTATTAAGGGTGAAGAAAATAAAGTAAGATAATGTTGGCTTAGGCGAAATGTTTATTGATAAAAAATAAAAAAATTTAATATAAATATGAAGATTGTAAAAGGAGTATTTTGTATGAATAACCGCAAGCTGATTAGTATAAATTCTCGTATAATAAGGGCTTTAGATGATGTTATTATGAGCAAACACGAGCGTAATATTCTCATGGAAAAATGTGCGTTTACTCTTGCTGAAGTTTTAATAACGCTTGGTGTAATTGGTATTGTTGCTGCTTTAACACTTCCTAATGTTATTAATAATTATAAAAAACATAAAACAATTAACAGATTAAAATCAACTTATTCTACCTTGAATAATGCCTTAGAAATGGCAAAAAATGATTATGGTACGGATATGAATGAATGGAGTATTCAAGGTGACAACCCGAAAGAAAAAGCCGGTTATTTTGCTGAAACTTATTTGATACCTTATCTAAAAATTGCAATAAATTGCAAAAATAGCGGAACATCAAAGTGTAATTTAAGATTTAAAAATTTAAACAGTAATGAATATGTTGGTACGGGTTCAACTAGTACGGCATTTGCTCTTGCTAACGGTGTGTTTGTTTCTGTTTATGTTTCTACAAGTTCTGTTGTTGAAAATAGAGTTCAGTTACGTTTATTTTTAGATGGAAATAAGCTTACTAATATAAATGGCAAAGATGTATTTATAATGGAACTTGGCGGAGGAACAGGTTCAGGTACAGATAAAAATAAATTTTGGCCATACGGATATGCAAGAAATTTAAGTTGTAATTCTTATATCAATGGTTCATCAGGAAACTGTAAAAAAGATAGTACAGGTGATAAATGTTTTGCATTAATATTTTGTGAGAATTGGCAAATGACAGATAAGTACCCTTGGTAATTTTATAGTATTGCAAATTTTTATATTATTTATAGGTATTCAATTTTTTCAGACAAATTCAATTTTTTTGCATTTTGTTTAAATATTTTTGTTTTAATTCCGAGTTTAGCCATTCTGTATTTTAAACTTACCCATAAAACACCGAAACCGTATTTACAGGAACGTATAAAGTTTATTGAGGATGCTTCTTTAAAATATTTGGTGGGGCATGATATTTCACCAATATTAAATTTATTATAAAACATAAGCGCAATTATTTCATTATCAAAAATAAAATCATTACTGCATTCTTCAAGTGGTAGTTCTTCCAAAATTTTTCTTGTAAAGCCTCGAAAACCTGTGTGATATTCACTTAATTTTTCACCTGTAAATATGTTTTCAAAAGATGTTAAAAATCTGTTTGCAATGTATTTGTATAGAGGCATACCGCCTTTTAAAGCCGAATTACCCAGCATTCTGGATGCAAGAACTGCATCATATTGACCGAATGCCATCATTGTGACTATTGCAGGAATTAGCTTAGGAGTGTATTGATAATCAGGATGCAGCATAACAACAATATCAGCATTTGATTTTAATGCAGCTTTATAACAAGACTTTTGATTGCCTCCATAACCTCTGTTTTCTTTATGCACAATTGTTTTTATATTTAATTCTTTGGAAATTAATTTTGTATTATCCTGTGAATTGTCGTCTACAAGAATAATTTCATCAACGTAATCTTGTGATATATCATCGTAGGTTTGTTTTAGAGTTTTTTCGGCATTGTATGCCGGCATGATTATAACAACTTTTTTATCGTTTATCAAAATTGCTCCTTAAAAAGGGTGCTTTAAGCACCCTTTTAATTATTCTTCAACAGCTTCTGCCAAATCTTCCATTCTTATAGAAGATTTGTCCGAACCTAAACTTTTGTCTTTAAATTTTTTAACCTGCCTGTCAAGTTTATCTGCTAACAAGTCTATACTTTCATACATTGAATCAGCAGCTTCTTCACAACGAACAACACCCGAATTCATTTTACAAGCAACTTCTGCAACATGTTTTCCTGATGCTGAAGGATTCTTGATGACTGACAAAACAACATCAATTCCTTGAATCTGGTCATAGTGATTAACCACTTTACCTATCTTTTCTTTAACATAAGCTTTAATAGCTTCTGTAATTTCAATATTTCTTCCGTTTACATAAATGTGCATAATGACCTCCTATAACATATAGTCCATTATAACACATATAATTAAAATTTAAAAGCCCTATTATTCTTCTTCTATAAATTGTTGGAGCTCAACATTAGGTGTACCAATAACTCTAACAAGTTCCAAAACAGATGCTTTCATTTGGCATTTTTGTGAAGAACCGCTGAAAAAATCCTTGTAAAAACAACCTTCACAATTGCAACCTCTTTTATAACATTCAACCGCTGTTGGAGTCCATCTCCTTACTGCAACAGCTCTACCCATATCCCTACTTCTTAACAATTTATAATTTCTCCAATTTTAAATAATCTTACCCAAGCATGGCAACCGAGACAGACAATTTGTACTGCCAGAATCCCCATTAGAGATGTGTTTCACCTCTTTAATTACATTATAAAAAATAAGGAAAAATTTTCAAGAGACCTGCATGTTAATATTAACATTTGTAACAAATGCCCTAAACTGTGCATTATAGAGATTTTTAAAAGGTCAATCATGCTAATTTATAAATGTTTTCATGCTTTTCAGTGTTTAAATCATGTAATCATGCTCATGGCATGCTTTTTCATGATTTGAAATAGTATTAAGTTTTGTAAAAGATTTCAATTTCCATGCCTTTTTTACACATTTTGCATTTACAAATATCTTGTAATACAATGATTATGAGAGGATAAATTTATGGAAGTTCAATTTGATCCGGGATTTGTAAAACATTTATATGCTTTTGTTCCAAGTATTAAGCAGATATATGGAGCAATTTCCCAATTTAAAAATTTTAATCAAAAAAAAATGCAGTTTAAGCTATATTATCCTAAAATTCAGCATCTTATAGATGAGTATGCAGGATTTTATTTGGGATGTGTGCTTTGGGCTGTTTGTATAAAACAGTATAAAGGTGCAAAAATTTTAAATAATTTGATGTATGGTGGTGTGTATAGTGAACAAGAAACATTGAGTGAAGTTGATTTTGTACAGGAATATTTGCAGCAGCTTGTTAAGGATGCAAAATACTATGCAGGAATTGATTACTCTCCGGAAGAAAATGTTTTGAAAATTGTTTCTATATACAGAGAATTTTTAAAGTTAAATGAAGGTTTTGTAAAAGTTGATACTACTGATGATATTAAAATTCCTGATTCTGTAAAAAATATCAAGGATGTTGAGTATATTTCAAAAGAAATTGATAGAGTTGTTGAAAGTGGTAAATTATCTGACTTGCTAAAACTTTGTAATATGGTGTTTTAAATGGATTTACGGAAAAAATTATATCAGATGTTTATACTTGGTACATCAGGGAATGGTTATTTAGGTGCTTTGAAAAATAATCTTGGCGGAATTATTTTTTTTACTCAGGATATACAAGAAAGAAATCAATTTAAAAATTTGATAAATAAAATACAATCTTGTTCTATGACTCCTCCTTTTTTGTCTATAGATCAAGAAGGCGGAAGGGTAGAAAGAACTGAAAATATTCACAAAGGTAAAAAGTATTTATCTGCCAAATATGCGTATGAAAAAGGAGAATTATTTTTAAGGCATCAAACTGAAAAAATAGCCTCTGAATTAAAAGATTATGGCTTAAATTTAAATTTTGCACCATGTATTGATGTAAATACTAACCCGAAAAATCCTATTATAAGGGAACGCTCGTTTGCTGATAATCCTGATGATGTTATAAAAGCCGGCAGGATAGTTTGTGATGAATATTTAAAAAATGGTATTATACCTTGCATAAAACATTTCCCCGGACATGGTGATGCAGATAGTGACAGCCATTTGACTTTACCTGAAATTAATATGTCTTTGGCTGATATGGAAAAAATACATATAAAACCGTTTAAAGAATGTGCAAAACCTACAGTGATGGTTATGGCAGCACATTTACATTGTGCATGTTTTGATAAAGATAATATACCGACATCTTTAAGTAAAAATGCAATAACTTATTTAAGAAAAAATATAGGATTTGATGGTGTAATTATATCTGATGATATGATAATGAAAGGAGTTTCACAATTCGGAGCGTTAGATGCTTGTGAAATGGGAATTAGAGCCGGATTAAATATGTTTATATATAGAAATTCAGATATTGAAACAATAAATATGATAGAATCGCTTGCAAAAAAAGTTGAAAAAGATTTGGTACTGGCTAAAAATGTAGAAATATCGTTTGATAAAATAATGAAATTAAAATTAGATGGAAAAATTTTATGATAACTAAGGAAAAATTAGAAATACTTGTTAATACATATGAAACTAAAGAATTTTTTTATGATGATCCTATAGGAGTACCAAGCAGATTTTCTGATAAAAAAGATAAAGAAATAGCCGGTTTTATTGCATCTCTTTTGGCTTATGGCAGAAGAGAAGTGTTTATAAAAAAACTTAATGAGCTTTTGCAAGTTGCTCAAAATGAACCTTATAATTTTATTGTAAATTTTGAAGAAAAAATTTTGGGAGATTTTAATTATCGATTTGGTAAGCCTAATGATTTTGCTCAAATTTTTTATATTTTAAAAGATTTATATAAGCAAAATTCCGGGCTTGAAGAACTTTTTGAGTATGGGTATAAGAATCCTGTTTGTATTCCTGAAAAAAGTATGTTTGTTCCGGTAACAGATTATTTTTATTCACAAGCAAAAAATAATAATGCATCGGGTTTTAAATTTATGATTCCAAATGCCAGAAAAGGCAGTGCGATGAAGCGTATGTGTATGTTTTTGCGATGGATGGTAAGAAAAGGCCCTGTTGATTTTGGTATATGGAATTTTATGCCACAATCGGAACTTTTGATTCCTTTAGATACGCATGTTGCAAGAGTATCAAGAGAAATGGGACTTTTATGCAGAAATGCAAATGATTTTAAAGCTGTAATAGAATTGACTGAAAATTTGAAGAAATATGATTCTCTAGATCCTGTAAAATATGATTTTGCTATATTTGGCTATGGTATAAATCAAAATAAATCATAAAATTTACGTATTGATGCATGTAATTAAATATTGTATGATTTAGATTATGGCAAACTTTAAATATAAAGCTCTAAAAGATAATAAAATCATTATTAATGGAGAAGTTGATGCAGTTGACTATAAAGAGGCAAGAGCAAAGATTTCTAATCTTGGTTTTTTGCCTACCGAAATTTATTCGGAAGATGTAAAAATTAAAAATGAATTTAATAAAAAATTTGAAGTAAAAGATATTTTTTTAAGTTTAAAAGAAAAAATTGCTTTTACAACAGAAATACAAACATTTTTATCCTCAGGTATACCTATTTTAGAAGCATTACATCAAATAAAATTAAATACTCCTTATGAAAAGTTGAGGAATATTTCTACAGATATGATTAGTGTAATAGAATCAGGCATGACATTTAGTCAAGCAATAGAGTCTATATATCCAAAAACTTTTGGTAATATATATTTATCACTTGTGAAAACCGGTGAGGAGTCCGGAGAATTGGAAAAAACTCTGGATAGAATGGTTAATTTATTACATAAACAAGACAATATAAAAGGGAAAATTATTCAGGCTTCAATATATCCTTGTATATTAATATTAATGATATTTGGTTTATTGGTTTTATTTAGCGTAAAGGTTATACCTGCATTTTTGGGTATATTAACATTTAACGGTACAGAAATGCCTATGATGATGAAGATGTTAATGGGTCTATGTGATTTTACAACAAAATTTTGGTGGCTTATTATTATTGGTGTGGGTGCGTTTTTCGGATTATTAATGAGTTCGTTTGAAAATGTAAAAATAAAAAATTTTTTAGATAAGATGATTATGAAAATTCCTGTTATTTCTGATTTTGTAGAGTATATAAATTTATCTAATTTTATTGCTGTGCTTGATGTATCTTATGATGCGGGTGTTCCTTTAATTGCAGGTTTAGAGCTGGCGAGGAAAACTGTTAGTAATAGTTTAATAAAAGATAGAATCTCAAATTCTATATTTTTTGCAAAACAAGGTAATTCACTTGCCATGTCTTTTAAAATGTCAAAAGCAATGCCGTATGCTTTTATTACTATGCTATCTGCCGGAGAGGAATCAGGTTCTCTCGGAAAAATGTTCCATGATATTTCTGATGTAATAGATAAAAAAATAGATATTGTTTTAAATACCATGGCAAGACTTTTTGAACCCACTATTATAATTATACTCGGCGGGGTAGTTTTATTTATTGCACTTGCCTTTTATCAAACTTATATTGCTTCTTTAATGCAATTATTTTAGATAATAATTTTTCTTATATTTTTATGTTACTATAAAAATATAAGAGGAAATAAAATGAGTTTAACTGTATATTTAGGGATAGATGTAGGTTCAGTGACAACAAAATTGGCACTGATTGATGAGAATGGGAAATATGTAGACAGCTATATGCTTAAAACTGCGGGAAAACCTGTTTTAGCTGTGCAACAAGGTTTGAATGAACTTTATGCCAAAAAAATTACTGAATATAATGTTATGGGTGTTGGTACAACGGGTTCCGGCAGAAATCTTGCGGGGGCACTTGTTGGGGCAGACATAATAAAAAATGAAATAACAGCCCATGCTGTAGCTGCAAGTGTAAATGTTCCGGGAGTCCAAACTATATTGGAAATTGGTGGTCAGGATAGTAAAATTATTATTATGCGTGATGGTATTGTTACCGATTTTGCTATGAATACGGTTTGTGCTGCAGGTACAGGAAGTTTTTTGGATCATCAGGCGCAGCGTCTAAATGTGCCTATTGAAGAATTTGGTGATACAGCATTAAAATCCCAAAATCCTGCCCGTATAGCCGGGCGCTGCGGCGTTTTTGCAGAAAGTGATCTTATACATAAACAACAATTAGGTTATCCTGTGGAAGATTTGTTATATGGTTTATGTCAGGCATTAGTTAGAAATTATTTGGCAAATCTTGCTTTGGGTAAAGAACTTCTTCCGGTATTTTCTTTTCAGGGTGGAGTCGCAACAAATTCAGGCATGGTGAAAGCATTTGAGGAGGCTTTAGGGCATGAAGTTGTTGTTCCCGGTCATCATCAAACTATGGGTGCGATTGGTGCAGCGCTTTTAGCAATGGAAAATCATCAATATACTGAAAAAAAGACTACATTTAAAGGTTGGCAAGTCGGAGAAATGAATTTTCACTCTATTACTTGTGATTGCAACGGCTGTTCTAATAATTGTGAAGTTATAACAATTGTTGAAGGCGGAGAAGATATTCATCATGTAGATAATATTAAGGATATTAAAGGAAATATAATTGCACGCTGGGGCGGTACTTGCGGAAGATGGGATATAAATTAGGAGAAGAAAATGTGTGATGTTATAACTATTGGAAGTGCAACAATGGATGTATTTGTTGAATGTGAAGATGCAAATATAGTTTCTGTTTGTGCAAAAAATAAAAAATCTGAATTTATGAGTTATCCGTATGGTGCTAAGGTTGAAATTACTGATTTTGCATCACGTGTAGGCGGAGGTGGTGTAAATACAGCTTGCAATTTTGCAAATCTCGGTTACAAAACAGGTGCTATTTTTAAAATAGGTGATGATATTTATTCGGACGGTATTTTAGAATCGTTTAAAGATAAAAATGTTGATATGTCAAATATTATTCAAGATTCAAAAATAAGCACAGGTTTTTCTATAATTTTGGTTAGTTTTCAGGGTGATAGAACGGTTTTGGCTCACAGAGGCGCAAATGGAAAAATAAAAAAATCAGATATAAATTTTGAGGCAATAAAACAGGCAAAACTTCTTTATATTGCTCCTTTAAACGGTGAAAGTACCAGAGTACTTGATGATATTGTTAATTTTGCCAAAGAAAATGATGTAAAAGTTTGTTTTAATGCAGGAACATCAAGTATCAAAAAAGGATTTGGCTATATGAAAAAAATATTAGAAAATGCTCATATAGTTGTAATGAATAAAGAAGAAGCATCTATGGCTACAGGAATTTTGGTAAGGCCTGATACTTCAAAAGAAAAATTTTCTGAAGAATTAATTCATCCTGATATAAAAGAGATGTTTTTAAAATTAAAAGTTAGTGATTATCAAGTTATTGTTATAACAGATGGTGGTCGTGGAGCTTATGCATACGACGGAAAACAATATTATTTTTGTCCTGTTTTTGACGGCCCTGTAGTTTCAACTCTTGGTGCAGGTGATGCATTTGCGTCCACATTCTGTGCTACTCTGGCAAGAAAAAATCTTGATATAGGACAGGCTCTAATGTACGCTTCTGTGAATTCAGCAGGAGTGGTCTCAGAGTTTGGAGCAACGCAAGGTCTTCTAACTTTTGAACAAATTGAGGAAAAATTGAAAGAAAACCCTGATTATAAATATATAATTTTGTAATTTTTATTGAGCAATTTGCATTTCCTGTTCAATTTTTTCTCTGTATATTTGAACAATGCAGTATAACCATACTAACTGGAGCACAGCCCCAATGTACGCTCCTGCTATTGATCTTGCAAATGTTGTTGCGAGTGAGCTTGCTCCGCTTAAACTCATTATTAATCCTAAAATAAATATTATAATACCTGCCAAAATGCATATTATTAAAAATATTAAACCGCAGATAAAAATTGGGCCAATTGCCGGTTTAATATAGCTTAGAGGTAACAAGATATTATATAAATTTTTAGCACTAAAATCTTTTGAAAATGCAA
>Ga0247610_10001643_pt1 | contig 27377 bp, 38 predicted proteins | sample 174DNAGHGhighgp2_FD_193483 | JGI IMG/M metagenome (GOLD analysis project Ga0247610, IMG submission 193483) | Sheep rumen microbial communities from Palmerston North, Manawatu-Wanganui, New Zealand - 1742 DNA GHGhigh gp2 | ecosystem: Host-associated > Mammals > Digestive system > Stomach > Rumen...
GTGATTTCGGAATCAGAGAGGGGTCGAAAGAAAAACGGATAGCCCGGAGTTTATGAGGTGACGGACTCGAACGATGTCAGCTCGATGGTCAAGTCTTCATCGGTTCGTTGTGCCTTGAAGGTGGCGACTATCTTGCCCTGCTTGTTGTAGTGGCAGTCCATGATGGTGTACTCGGCCGTCACGTCGTAGGGGTCGTGGTCTTCGTCTGGTATCTGTGGACCTTTGCCGTCCATTGTCTTGCGGCTCAGCACGTCCTTTGCGTGGTTAGTCACTGCGCTCTTGCGCTCATCCATTGTCATATCCTTCAGCTTCTCATAGTTCAGGGTGCCGAAGATACCCAATCGTTTGTTCTCTTGCATAGTTTCTTGATTATTGATTATGAATTTACTCATGAGGTTGTCCTTCCATCGGTCTTGCCTTGCCTCGGCACGTTGGCGTACTATCTTCGCCGTGTTGCTGCCGAGCTCCTTATGGATGCGGGCGTGGCAGGCGAAGCACAAACTTTTCAACCCTTGAAGTCCGCAGTCGATAGCCAACCGCCGCATTTCGTCTTTGGTTCTGGCAGTCTCAATAGGCACCACATGATGTACACATCTGGCACTTGTCACGATGCCTTGCTTCATACATTCTTCGCAAAGTCCGTTGGTGCTTCGGAGTTTGGCGATGCGCAACTCTTTCCACTCACGGCTGTTGTATATCTCCTGCTTGTCCTTGGCTACCTTGTCCGATACACCTCGCCAGTTGCGTTTCTTGTTCATATCGTTTCTTCTATCCAAAGTCTTACCAGTTCGCGCATGTCGTCGAAGGTGATTGGCAGCTGGCGATGGAAGCCTTCGCTGTCGGTCGTGGTGATCAGCCAGCAGTCCTTCGCCTTGCGGTCGCGCTTCAGGGTTACATTACCATTCATATCCAAATGGTCTGAATCCGAGGTCGTAGAGTTTCTTCTCCAGTTCTGGGTTGGGCTTGCTTGGCTTTCGTGGCTCAGCAAACTTGAATGGTTCGTCATCTGGTATCATGCTGTTCGCCCTCCCAGTCTTTAATTTCCATATCAGCAATGTCACGGTCGAAATCATCGAAGGCGATGCGCTGCTGACTGTTGGCCAGTGAGTCGGGCGTGCGGTGTGGCTTGCGCTTAGTGCGCTTTCCCCATTCGATCGCCTTTCCAAAGTCGGTGAAGTTGCCCATCTGTGGCCCTTCGGCAGCGTCCATCTCATTGAGGTGTTCGATGAGCACACCGTCACAGAGGGTGGTCAGCGTCTCGCGTAGGCTTTCGGTTTCGAGGGCGATGCCCACTTGTCGCAACTCCTTGTAGAGTCCCTTCATCGAGACCTCGGCCACTCGCTCCAGTATGTCATCCACACAGAGCGTCTGCTGTGCCTGGTCGCCCATGAACGGTTTGTCAATCATTACCATGCCGAAGCCATCGCGTGGCCGCTTACCGTCGTGTTGCTGAACGATGAGAATCATCTGGGCGATGTCCATCTGCGCCGTCGGGTTGGCGAAGTTAAAGGCGTTGTTCCATCCGGCATCCACCTCCAGCATGTGCAACAGCAGTTTCATCTTCGGTGATACGTGGGTGGTTGCCTTCGCTGCCGTGATGATCACCTCGATGAAGAGTTGGAGCAGCCCATAGATATCGGTGCCTTTGCTCTTTGCGATGATGTTCAGCAGTTCGGCCACATACGGCGGCACCTTGGTCGCCACGGTCACGAAGCCGTCGTCACGTTGTTTCTGTTCTCCTATCATTGTGTCGTTTATTAAAGTTGTATCGTTGTCTCAGTATCTCCCGCCACATCCGCACCCGTGGGTCTTGCAACTCTATCGGGTCGAGGAATGGCTCGTCGGAGTGCCATATCTCTGTGATGATGTCGCCTATCCTGACAGGCTCGTGGGTAGGGGTCGCGCCGCTTTGGTCGGAGGCCGTAGCACTTTGTTCGGTCGCGCCCTGCCATTTGCCTGTCTGTCTTGGTTTGTCGCCTGTCCTCATCATGCGGATGGCGATGTCGGCAATGTCGGCCTTGTCGCCGTCTTCCTCGCGCCAGCAGGTATCGAAGAAGTTGGTATATACTCGGCAATGGTCATAGCCCAGCTTGTCGCACACCTCCTGCCAGTCGTCACGCCCGTCCTTGTCTGGCCACAGCCATATCGTTCGCCCTTGGTCTATGAGCGGCTGAAGGCTGTCGAGTTGCAAGTGCTTCAGACCGCCACAGGCGAGCCATATCTGGGAGTCGAAGTCGCCGTAGTAGTTGGCCATGATGATGGCGGTCTTCTCGCTTTCAACGATGTTGATGACCGCCTTAGGGTATCTGTTCAGCAAGTGACTGCCGAAGAGCGGTTTCAAGATGGTGTGGTGGTCGGGGTCGAGCTGCTGGCGACATCCGTCTTGGTTATATATCCAACCAGGGTGTTGTGTCTTGTCGCGGTGACCGTCGGGCAGGTACTTCATCAGCTTGGCGGCTCGCGGTATGCCGTTGTGGTCTATTTGCCAGAATACGACGCGACCATCGCGCCAACCGCCCACGCAGTACATCCAAAGCGTCTGCTGGAGTCTCTCCTGCTGCTCATCATCCCAAGGCAGACCGCGCAACCAATACAAGAATACCACGGTGCGCTCGGTGGCGATCTCCATCGTGCGACTGACATACGACCTCGGTATCTCCAGCACGGGAGGTGGTGGCGGCACTGGCTTTGGTGGCGGTGGTGTCCAGTTAAGCGGTACATTGTCAACGTCGATTGAGTACTTCTTGCCAAGGTAGCGGATGGCATCTGGGAAGCTCATGTTCTCCGCTTTCATCAGGAACTGCACGGGGCCTCCCTTCGCGTCGCAGACGAAGCAGCGGTAACTGTTGCGCCCTGGCCTGTCGTATGATAGCGTCGATGGTCTGACGATGAAGTTGCCGTCTGTCTTGTCGTCGTGGAACGGGCACAGCCCTGTGAGGTTCACGCCAGCCTTGCGGAGGTCTACGAAGTCGCCTACGACCTCTTCAATCTTGGCGTGCTCGATGACTGAGCGGATGATGTCTTCGCTGATCTTTGGCATAGGTCGGAAATGGTCGGAAAAGGTCGTATAGTATAAAGGGTGTCAACCTTTTTACTATAAAGGGTGAGACCCTTTTTAGTATAAAGGGTGGTTATCGGCTTAGTAGCCGATTTTCGATTCTTTGCAAACATTTGCCGAAATCTTTGCAAACATTTTGCGAAATCTTTGCAAAGAATGTTTTCGGAGTCCTCAGAAGTCGATTATCTGTAAGACCCTGACGAAAACCCCACAAAACCTGAATACCCTCCTCAATCCCCTATATATATTTATATAAATATATAGGGGTTGAGGGTTTCGGGGTTTTGCAAGGACTGTATAACCATAACGCGCGTGTGTGTGCGCATGAGGGGTTTCAGGGTTTTTGAGGGTTTCTGAATCATTCTACATCAAAGTGTGCGACCTCTTCAGCAGCGTCGGCCAATATCTTTGCCGCATCTGCTACGTGCTTTGCCTCTTGGTGTACGCATTGGAAGGTGTTATTAAACTGACCTTTGCTTCCGGCCATGCTGATCATCGCCTGGAGTATAAATTCATTCTTTGTCATGTCGTTAATCGTTGCTTGGTGCAAATGGTAAATCATTTAGTATCGCGTCGCATTGTGACGTGTTGAGAGTATATCGGCCATTGACAGGCAGACTGAAAACGCCCGCACTGTTGGCCTCGTTGAAGTATTCCTTGGCTTTCGTCTCGCCAACGTGCATCCGCTTCTTCATTTCCTTCACGATGTTGGAGAAGTACTCGCTATTAGGTGGAGAGAGGAACTCGAGCAGGCACTTGACAATCTGCTTCTTCAGTATCTCGCTGCTGTCGGCTGGTGGAGGAGGTGGAGTCGGTGTGTCGCTGATTTCCTGCGGACGGCCCCAACCTTCGACTGAGAGTATCTCGAAATCCCAGTCATCGACATCCTTTCCACGGGCTTTCAGTTGTTCGACTGAGAAATAGATGGGCGGTCGGTTGGGTTTCTTGTCTTTCTCCTTCTCGTTTTTATGCTTGCGGACGGCAAACACCTCGGTCACCTTGCGCTGGGCGATACTACCGAGTGAGCCGACCATCTTCTCCGTGGTCGGGTTCTCGTGCAGCACGCACCAGGTGGACATATCGTAGTGTGTCGCCATGATCATCAGTTCACGGATGATGGGTGTGCATTCCTTCTGCTCGTTGTAGTCTTCCACAATATCCAGAAGTCCGTCGATGAACATCACATCTGGGTGGATGACATAGGCGAGTTTCAGGATTTGCTGCCAACGTTCGGCAGCAGTCACCGTATCTCTGAGCCTTGCCACCTTGAACCGTTCGCACGGCTCATTGAATGGTATGCCAGCCAATGAGCAGACGCGGTTTTTGATAGCGATGGTGTCATCTTTACCCATCTCCGTGTCGATGTAGAGCACAACAGGCATGTGTGGCGGTTCGCCTTCATATTGCATATTACCGAACTTACCACAGAGCAGGGTGGCCATCACTTGCGACATAAAGGCCGTCTTGCCGTGTCCGCTCTTACCTGTTACGATGTGCAGTTCTCCACGGTTGGCGAATGGTGTGCCATTGTGCGAGAGCGTCCATCGTGGCGGGTGGTACGGTTCGGTAAAGTCAAGCAGCAAGCCTGAAACATCGACACCGAACCATCCACGCTCCTTCAGGAAGTCGGGCACTGGCTCAGGTTGTCCTGGCAGTGGTATTTTATTATCTTCGTTCATAGTTCCTTAATCATTTCATCGGATATGTCCTTCCATAATGATTTCGCCGACTCATTAGATTGGCATTGAAATCTGAAGTTCGACAGTGCATAGGTGGTACACACTTCTACAATCGTATCGTCGTCTGAAGGAATATGAACAGCCACGATGTCCTTGACTCTGATGGCTACCTCTCCGTTTTTGTATATTCTTGCCATAGTTCCTAAAGTATTAAAAGGGTGACGTGGAAGGCCAAGCATACCCGTCCAGCTTCTTATCGGATTCGTCACCCCTCTCTTTTTTCGTTTTCAATTTCTCTCAGTGTGTCTGCTTTCACCTCGGCAATCTCGCGCTGCACCTTTTTGACAAAACCTTTCGTGGCGAATATCTCCTTGAAGTCGTCAACGGCTCCTGATGCCGACGAGTAGAGCAGTTCGGGGTCAAGCCATGCCTCCATCAGCTGTTGCAAACCAAGGTCGATGTTTCGCTCTTCGACTTCAGACAGTTTGATGGGATCGGTCTCAGGGGCGAGAAGCATCAGTGCCCGCATCCAGTCATTTGAGACTGGCTTCAGCGAGAACTGGCTGAACACTTCGTCTATCACCTTGCGATGCAACTTCAGCCCCACCTCACACTCCTTCGCGGCACTCTCAAACAATGCCAGCGAGAGGTCGAGCGCGGCCTGTGCGGTCATCACCCAGGCGACGTGCTCAGCGTCCTTTACATCATGTTGCACGAGACTCACGCGGTACTTATTCACCAGCGAGGTGATCAGCGGCTTGGTCTTGGCATAGGCGACACCACCGACACCCTTCCAAAACTCGTAATATTCCTCATCGCTGATGTTGCCATACTTGCGCCTCACGTCGTCAGGCATGTCGGCGACATGGAACATCCGATTGGTCTTGGTCACCACCAGATTGCGCTCGTAGTCATTGAAGCTGCGCACGGCCTTTTTGAAGTACCATCCCACCAAGTGACCGCCTTTCAGACTCTTGCGGAATGCCTTGCAGCGTCGGGCATGGTCGTAGCCCTCCATCATCACCACCCACGCGGCATTGTTGCCAACGCCACAGACGAGCTTGAAGATGGCAGCTGCATTTCCGACGGCTTTCTGTATATCTTCGTAGTTCATACGCTTTCATGATTGAGAGTGGTGACCTCTATCGGCCACCACTCGCAGAAATAGTCCTCACTCTGATGTTTCATCGTCGCTCTCTTCCTTTCGTTTGCTACATGCAGTCTTCAGTCTGTCAGTCTCTTCGCTGATTTGCCAGAACACGCAACAGTCACGCTTGTCAACCGTTTGCGGATTGCCAGGTGTATAATTGCAAGTGCGTCGCGGCCCTTCCTGGTCTTTAGGCTGTTTATACTTGCACGAGGCGCAGCACTTCTTAATGAGCGTTCCTTGCGAATTGTAGACGAATTCATATTGAACACCGTCTATCTCTTGGGTGATTGGGGTGTTAGAATGGGAGGTCATTTTTTTCGTTGTTTATTGGGTTACCGTTTGCGTCTACTTTCGGTGGAAATGGGGCTTGCTGCTGGCCTTGGTTCGGCTGTGCCTGCTGTTGTCCCGATGCCTGTGTGTTCGCCTGTTGTGCGGGCTGCTGTGCGGGCTGATTTGCGGGCTGTGGGTTCTTCGATGCACTGGCTCCAATGAAGGTCACAGCGTCGAGTCGCGTCTCATTGAACCAACGTCCATTGTACTCATGAGCTTCTATGTGGAAGCGCACACGAACCTCGTCATTTGGTTGCAGGTTGAACTGCTTGATCCTGTCTTCACCGAACACTCGCATCACGATGTACGATGGGTTTGTCTGATTCGGAAACCAATAGTATGCCATCACGTATTCCTGTGACATCCACTGGTTGCCGGTTGATTGGCTGACACCGCTTGCCGCTGGCATCACGACCGAAATTTTTCCTTCTAATTCCATAGTTACTTCTCGTTTACAGGTTCATCTAAATAACACCATCCAATGATGTCTTTCGTTTCAATCACTGTGTACGATCCCTCTCCCTTGTCGTTCATGCCGAGCCAAATCTTGCCGACAACCATACCATCTTCAGCAGGCTCAAACTTCCAGACGTAGCCGACAGAAGTTTCTCCGTATTGGAAATCATGCTGCCTGACTACCGCCACAAGCCGTTTCGGGTCTGCATCTTTTAAACTGTGAAAAACCACATCCCGCAGTTGGAATGTCTTACCAAGTAATTTCAGGAACAAGCCCTGAATGACATAAATGCCGGTTGATGACATCTTAATCTTTTCCATAATCGTAATTATTAATAAATGAATCTTCTTTGTGACTAAAATATCTTTTGATTTCATCCTTCGATGTGAAGGCATCGACAAACTTGGCAAACGACTTTAGGTATTTGCGCTGTGTCGGTGTCATCGTCTTCTCAGGTATGAAGGTGTTGAATGTCATCAAGTATGAATCGCCAATATACTTGATGTAACCTTTTAGATAGGAGTCCGGCAGACGAGCAACTGCCTGCTTGTCCTTCTCGCCTGGACGTGGATCACGAATATCAACCACACCACACATCACTAACTCCACAAAGTTTCTGATTATCAGTTTGCGGTCGGTCATATCGACACCGAGACGGTCTTTATCTGCCATCCGTTGAAACAGATGGTCGGTGAACAGCGTCACACCCTTCATCATGCCATCCTCATTCTGTATCATTGTCGGTACCATGATGGCCATGTATTCAGCGGTCATGTAGTAAAGAACCTGATAGTCTTTGACAGTAGGCAGAAATCCATAACCGTTAGAGAGATACCGCCACCACAGCAGCCATTTGTTGCCAAACTTCGGAGAGTCGTATTCAAACACCTCGCTGCGGGCATCTTGCAGTTGGTTGTAGACTACTGATTTGAAGTTTTTATAGCTCTTCTCTTCTGATGAGTTATGCTTTGCAATCATTCTCCTCAGCCAGTATCTCGCCCGCTCGCGGTCTTGCTTAAACTCGTCTATCAATTCGGATGGTTTCGTGTAACGGGTAATCATATTACACTAATTTTGGTTGTTGTTCTTCTTCGACTGCTCAATCAGCCCACGCTCTTCATCGGTCATCGTGTCGAGCGTCACCTGCTTAAACTCTGGGTGATGCTTGAAGATGTCATGTGCGATGGCGATAGCCTCTTTCGAGAGACTGGCGATGCGCTCGATGCCTGCCTTGCCTGCAATCTCTTCGGGAGAAATCTCTGACTCACCACCAATGGCATCGAGGTTGTTCGAAAATCTTAATTTCATTGTCTTTTTGCTTTTTAAGTTTTACGCTTGTAATACTTTTCCCTTGGTCTTCAGCGGCCAATCGTCGTAACCGTTGGTGATGACCATCTCTGGGATTGAGGAGTAGTCGTAGATGTCGATGCAACTGCCCTTGCGACGATCGAACCGCTCAGCCTCTTTCTTACACCACGACAGGGGTAATCCGCGAGCGTCCTGCGGTTCGTCGAGGATGTCCCAGGGCGGCAGTCGGTAGTTCTTATTGCCCTGGAAAAATGCCTCGATGTCTTCGGCTGTCAGCTGTTCGCACACCTTCACCGCGTGGCGCATCTTCTTCACCCACTCGGGTGGAAACGGGCAGTGCCATTCACCTCCAGCGTGGTATGGTCGCTTGCTGTAGATCATTACATACCGCTGACGAGATGAGCGAGAAGACCGCCAAGATATACGACGGCCAAAAACGCGATACCGAGAACTGCACCGAAACCAATCTGGCGCAAGATGTACTTCAATTCCTGCGCTTCGCTTTCATTCTGTTTCATATCTGATATATTTTTAAATGTAAATAATCTGTTGAAAACCGTCAGAACCTCGCGGCGGTGACGGGTAAAAAAATTCAAACTTGAATGATATAGAAAAATTTGCAAGAACCGTCAGAACCTCGCGGCGGTGACGGTGGATCAAAAAAAATAATTAATAATAAAACAATAAAGAATTTACAAGAGCCGTCAGAACCTCGCGGCGGTGACGGGTGAATGCTGTAACAAACAAATTGCTTATGAAAACAAATCTTAAAGTCTTTCGTTGCCGTGACGGGGATCGAACCCGTGTATCACCTATCTCGTTGATTTGAGAATCGGCAACCCCGTTCTACCAACTGAACTACACGGCATACCATATATATTTATCAGAAGTGAGGCTCATGCAGGTGCCAAACCCTGCCTAAGATACTTGATTATTCGCTGATGACATATAGCGAACCTCGTCCTATCTGTACGTTCTGTTAAAATTCCGCATTCCTGCGGCTCATTCGGCTTTCATTCTCTCCCACCCTTCCCTCGGCCTTACACTACTACCTATCCACGTGCCTGTTGCACCTCGCCCAACTCGTGAGCATCTGGATTCGGAACTTACCTTGTCGCCTCTGGTTGTACTTACGGGTTGGGTACCGTCTCTTCCACTCCGTCGGATTGTTGGTCTGTTTCGTTGCCGTTTCGATTCGATACACGTACAGGCTTGCGCCCTGGCTGCTGTACCTCTTCAGTGATCTCAACAAATGATGCTGCCTACTTACCGGGATTGCCTCTGCGCGTCCCTCGGCGTTTGCGGAAGGTGAGGGACTCGAACCCCCGACGTACCTCGCGCTTTCAGCATTGCCTCACGCTCTCGGTGCCTTTCCTCTCGGCCAACCCTCCTAATATGTCTTATCCTGATTACTCTTTGTTTAAGAAAACCAGCGAACTTCACAGCGGGCTGGATAGTGTTTCACATTTGAACTTCAATATGATTATTACGTATAAAAAGAATTGGCAACCGCTGTTGCAATAAGAAACAATCATTATAACTAAATACCTCTTTATATCGCCTTTTTCAATTCTTGTAATTGCTTGATTCTTCCGTCAGCCAACATCGCCTGTATCTCATGCAGTGGATAGAGCCAGCCCTGAATGTGCTCCATGCCATTCTCATCGGTCCACTCCACACGGGTACGGTTGAACATCTGACCATGATCCTTCAGAAAGCGCGGTGTCAGTGTGCCGACGTGTTCACACAGCACCTCAGCCGTCACCCACTTCTCTGCGTAGGTCGTCATCGCCTGCCTCACCGTCGCCACTATCTCCGCTCTCAGCTTGCTGTCCATAGTCAATCACGCTCTAACATTGGGATGATACCACGTTTCTTCAGTTCTTCGTAGAGGAAACGACGGCCTGCCTGCGTCCATTCTGTGTGAAGAACCACGTCCGGGCGACCATCAGCGCGTGTAATGTCGATGGAACGACTCGAAACGTAGCCGCAATCCTTATATTTTGCATAGAGAATCCATTGACCATTTATGCTGTACTGGATTCCCATGTCGGCCAGTTGTTTGTTCATGGCCTTTCCACTCATACCGTAATCCTGAGCAATCTGACTGATGGTTAGCAAAGCCTTTGAGCGCATAATCAGATCGAGGTAGTTCTTGTCATGCTTCAGCTCCTGATTCTCAATAGTAAGTTGAACGTTTTCTGCTTCAAGTCTTACGTTCTCCTTCTTCAGCTCTTTATTCTCCAAAGACTTGCGCTTGATGGTCTTGTGAGCAATCTCCAGAGCCTTTGCCATGATTTCATCGTCGCTCATGCCGTTCGCATTAATGTAACCACCATCTTTGCGGATAGCTGGCAAGACTTCACTTGTTATCCATTTGCGAAAAGCCTTTGCTTCTGGCTTTCTGCTGTCGAGAATAACATCGTACAAACCATCTTCATTAACAAAGTTTGCTTTTTGAGTTCTTCCAAGCCTGTCTTGGATGGGGTGACTTGAAAACACCCCACCTTCGAGGCGACGAGCAACTGCACTTGAATCGAGTTCAAGAACCTTGCATACATCAGTCAGACAAAACTCAGGATTCTGTGCTGTTCCGGCGGTGCGTATTTCGCCAAACTGCTCACTCTTGAAAATCTGTACCTCGCTCATAGTTCCTTTTTTTTATTAGTGTTTACTTCAATCTCGTAATACTCACAGCGCATGCGTCGTAGTCAGGTTTTACCAGCCACTCGCCCTCCTTCTCATTTTTCATCTGCTGAGCAGTTACCCTGGCAGAAGAAATCTTTTTCTCCTCCATCAGCGTGAAGATGCGTGTCTGTCCAATGTGCATGTCACGCAGCTCCTGTCTTGTTACCTTTTCTTGTGCCATGTTTTAAACTTTCTTAATTATCTTACACTTTTGTATTAAAATCGGGAAGAAAGCCGTATATTTGCACTCTATCACCTTTGCAAAGACGTGTATCACGTCTGACGGCTATTCTTGTGCCCGATTGTTAGTCTTTCTTTCTTTTGGGTGCAAATGTAAGACAAAAATGTAGGATTACAAACATTTATCCTAAAAAAGTGAAGTAATTTAACAACAATTAAGACAAAAACGTATGAATGAGCGACAAAAACGTCTGATTGAGGTCTATGAACATTTGCGTAGGTACTTCGGCATCCACACCAAAACAGGATTTGCCGAAGCAATACAATATGGTCGCACAAGTATGTCGGCTGCTATGAACGGGGATGAGAAATATCTCACCGATAGTTTGTTCAAAAACATCTGTGCCGCCTTTCCTGGTGTTTTCAATATCGACTACCTTCTGAATGGTCATGGTGATCTACTTACTCAAGAAGAGGATGCAAAAACTGAAACAATCAGAATGGAGGAAAGAATGCGCTCTCCGTTAGTCGATATAGATGGAATCGTAAATAAAGCTGTGGAGATTGCTGTTTCGGCGAAAGACGAAACAATTAACGTACTGAAATCTCAGATGACCGACCTACGTATTCAACTTGTCGAAAAAGACAAGGCCATCGAGGATAAAAACAATATCATTGCTATGCTGAAGCAGAGGTTGGCAGAGATGGAAGCCGTTCATGATAACTTTGAAAAATATCCATTCCCAACAGGAGTTGCTGATAAAAACGAATATGAACCTACGCGCGCATGACGTTCATTATATACCCCATATTAACCTTTATATGGCTGCGTGTTTTACACATGTTTTACACCCAGCCCTCTAATACCATCGTGTTAACCCCTCTATATATCGTCCTTTCCGTTAATCCTCGCATAGCCCCAAACGGATCACTTTTTTTGTGGTTGTGGTTATGCGAAAAATCGCTGCATCCACCGTAAATAAAGGGATTAGCGTTAAATCTGGAGAGATTAGGAGAAAAACAAAACAAGCCATTTTGAGACAATTTGAGACGTGATGTTTTACAAACGTTTTACATACGTCGAAAAGTGGTGTAAAACAAGTAAAAACAAGGTATGATAACAACAAAGATAATATTCGACCGGCGAGGCTGGTGTAAACAGAAGAAGAAAGGCATTGTCGAGGTTCGCGTGACCATCGACCGCCAATCAATATATATAAGTACAGGCGTACAGATTTATAAAAATGAGTGGGCAGCAGGCAGAGTGGTCAACCGTCCTGATGCTCAGGTTCTCAACGATCGTCTGGCCATCATCTACGAGAAAGTATGTGAATATATCAATGAAAGTGTAAAACAAGGTGTAAAACCTGACACGGAAAGTGTAAAACATGCCGTATGGCAAATCGTTGAATCGCAATCTAATGACAGAACCTTTGTTGATTGGATTGAAAATCAAATCCCGAAACTCGGTATAACGGAAGGCACTGCAAAGCATTATTCCCCTTTGGTCGCCCGACTGACTGAATATGGCAAAATGAATAGATGGCAGGATGTGACCGTCGAGAATATTGCCAACTTCGATGTCTGGCTGCATCAGCAGACGAAGCCGCTGAGTGATGCGAGACGTAAAACAGGTGTAAAACCTGAGAGGCTGAGCGACGCGGCAGTCTATAACTACCACAAATGTCTGAAGGCTCTGCTCAATCGCGCCAAATCATTCAGGAAGATAGATGTCAACCCCTACGAGTATCTGCGTGGTAAGTTCAAGCGTGGCGAAAAAGAAAACGTGGAATATCTGAACGAAGACGAGATGAAACGATTCGAGGCTATAATTTTGCCAAAGGGTTCAGAGCTCGATGTCGTTCATGATCTATTCATCTTCCAGATGTTCACAGGTCTGCCTTACTCCGACATGCAGGCATTCGACGCAAGCGATTACAAGTGGGACGGCAAAGCATGGAAGCATGTCGGCGAACGCATCAAGACAGGTGTACCGTATGTCTCGCAATTGCTACCGCCTGCCGTGAAGGTGTTGGAGAAGTATGGCTGGGAAATCCCGCAACTCTCCAATGCCGACTATAACCGCCACCTGAAGGCACTCGGACAGATGGCGGGCATCAAGACACGGCTTCACTCCCACCTCGCCAGGCACACCTTCGCCACCTACATGCTGCGCAATGGGGTGAAGATCGAGAATGTCTCGAAGATGCTCGGACATACGAATATCACGCAGACGCAACGCTATGCGAAGGTGCTGGCGCAATCCGTACACGACGACTTCGATATGATAGCCGAAAAGCTCGAAACGAAGAAACGAAAAAGAAAAATGTCTAACCCTTAAAATATTAAAACTATGACACTGTTTTTATTTGCACTGTTAGTTGTCTGTGGCCTTATGGCTCTTGCTGTGTTCGGTCATGGAAATAGTAAAACCGTCAAAGAGAATGTTAATCAAGATGAAGAATTGATAGCAAATACCGTCGGATTCCTCACTAAAGCGGAAGCACTTCGGCAGGCTGAAGTTGCAGGGAATGAACTCGTGAGGGGTGCAATACTCAGCAATACCTACACGGGTCCATGGCCTGAGCGTCGTGCTGATGGCGGTTATCTAAGTATCTTCGATAACCTCCGCATCCTGAAGGTGGCTGGCATGAATTTCCGACAGGGCATGAATCGTTACAAAGGCTTCATCGATGCAGCTCTGGTGCCAGAACCGAAAAACGAGTACGATAAGAATGCCATCAAGGTAGTGTCTATCGACGGACACCACCTTGGCTATGTACCAGCCGAACAGACTGACTTCGTGCGCTCGCTGACTGCCAATGAATTTCCATACAAATGCAAATGCGAGGTCTGCGAAGGCTTTGATGATGACGATGAAAAGTATTACTTCGGCTATGTCTATATCAAGCGACTTGATTGACGAAAAGGACAAAGGGGAGTGCTGTGTGCTCCCATCCCCTTAAAAATAAACTATTTAAAACAAAACGACTATGAAAAAAGTGTTTAACCTGTCGCACCGCGACAAACTCGTTGTGAATCTCTTACTGGGCGTGATTTCCCTAAGTCTCTTAACCCTCTGCCTTTCGTCGTGTGACCGCACAGACGGCGAAGAAAATGCTACAGCCAAAGTAAATGTAGCATGGGCTGATACGCTCGACAAGAAAACCGTCACCTTCGACTTTACAGGCTTGCGGGCAAAGACTCGCGCCACGCTGACGGAGCTCACGATGACCGATCTTTGGGTGTTCGACTACATGGGCGACGCTCTCCAGCAGTCCGTACACCAGTCAAGCACAGATGCCACATTCGGATCTCCGTCGCTCTCTCTCGATTATGGCGACCACACCTTCTACTTCGTTGCCTCTCGCGGTTCTGATCCCGTCGTTGATACCGATGCGAAGACCATCACTTGGGGCAGTGTGCGCGATACGTTTCATGGTTCCATGTCGCTCGATGTTCAACCAAATTCAGGCAGCAGCCAGCCGGTGTCGCTCTCGCGCTGCGTCGGTCGCTTGCGAGTCAGCGCGACTGATGTCGTTCCTGAAGGGGCTGCAAAGCTCGTGGTCATGCCTTCCTCATGGTATTATGGTCTGAATTATATGTCTGGCGAAGGTGTGGCCGATTCGCCGACACCTTTGGCGGTGAACATTCCGAGCAGCTATATCGGCACCACCAAACTCGCCGCCTCGTTTTACACCATCAGCAGCGCGTCACCCTGGCAGACGGATATGACCGTTGCGCTCGTGGCAACAGACGAGAGCACCATCGGCAGCGTGGCCATCTCTGACGTGCCTCTCCAGCGTAACCATGTCACCTCCTACGCTGGTGGCATCGTCGGTGCTGGTCGCACGCTAAATCTTGGCAGCAATGATGAGTGGGTAGAAGATGAGACAGTCAACTGGTAACAAAAACGGGGAGGCCGCTGCCTCCCCCAACTTATCACCATTTACAATAATAAGAAAAATTAAAATACAAACTAAACTGCTATAACAAACCAAATATAAAAACTGATATAAAGCAAGTCAATGTAGCCCAAAACCTCGCGGTTCGCCATTGACTGCTATCCTTTGTCGTCCAAATGAAAGTCACCACCCATGGCACCCAGCACAAAAGCACCAGCGGACGCTCCAATGCGATGGCAGATGTGGATGCGATGCCAGAAGTCCATGCCGACACCATGTGTACCTTGAAGTCCATGCTCTTCTCGTCGCAGTTGGTCAGTGGTGTCACGCCAACGACTGCCAGCAGGAACATAGCCACCATCATCAGTAAAGCCGATGCCTTTCCGCTGGTTTTCTCGAATACAGAAGCCGCAAATGGCAGGCAGTTCGTTGGTACTGATACGAGGATAATCATCGAGAATATCAGCAGCGTCCAAATCCATTTGTTGCGCTGGTTGATGAAGAATACCGTCTGCGATAGCGAGTCTGGGATTCTCTGATTGTAAGTGCAAACCACCGTTACATAGACGGTGAGAAGTGCGAAAGCAATTACGATGTTCATATTCTGTCCTTTCTTTTAGTTGTGGTTTAGCTGAATGGTGTAGGCCCGTCCGTCACTTGTGCCGTTTTTGCCGATGCAGCGGAACTGAAGAACACAACGCCAGAGAGCGTCACGATGGTCATTCGCGTCGACTTGATGTGACTCGAACCGGCAGAGCCGAAATCGTGGTCTGCCGTGCCTGCATAGCTTGAGCCTGCTGCAAGGTTTATCGAGTTTGTCAAGTCCTGCGTGTAGTCCACTGTATAGTCTTCTTTCAGATACTCGATGGTCATCTTCGTGATGGTCACGTTGTAGTCGCTCATGGCGTTATCCAGTGTAAAGCTGTTGCGGATGATGCTTGTCTTCGTCTCGTCTCTGTATGATGACAGGAACAGCACTTTCACGTCTGCCCATCTGATTTGTATATGCACTTTTTGCGGCTCCACCAGCGCGATGTAGTTGCTTTGTGTGGTCGTAGTCGTCACCATCTTATAGATGTCTCTCTGATTTGGCGACTGTGCGCCACGAATGCGGTCTGAGCTGGCAAATGGGAAGATGTCGTAGTCGCCCTCTATCTGTGGGTCTTCAGTATAGGCATGCACGCTGGCACCCATCTGCTGAAACGAAACCATCGTGTCGTTCTGCGTGATGGTATAGAATTTCTTCAGGCTTGCGCTTGTCTGTCGGTTCCATAGCGAGAATCCGAAATACATGTTATAGACTGAAAAACCGCCCATCTGCAAGTCCTCGTATTTCACGGTCAGCCCTGCGCTCACGCCTTCCTCGTTCTTCTCGAATATGAATGTCATATACCCGCCAGGCGATACTTCAACCGTCGAAGACTTGAGATTGCCGAGCGGCTCTTTGGCGCGTTTGAAGTAGCCTTTCGAGCTGCTGTCAGTCGGGTCTTCAATCAGGTCGCTCAGTCTGAAGGCTGTCTGCGGTCGTGTGTAGCTCCAATACTCTGGAACGATGCCTATTTCTGGCGCATTGTTTGAACTGGTGTCGATACCAAACCAAAAGTTAAGCATCTGCCCCAGCAGCTTCGTATTCCAATAGGGAATGTTCCCGATGCCGTAGTTCACCGACCAGCGCTGGTATTCGTTCAGGGCGAATCCGTAAGGCCCGCTGAGGTAATACTCCACAGGCTTGTATCTCGCCCATCGGTTGATGTCACCGTGCTTGAACAAGTCTTGCAAGTCGTCTGTCTGATAGTCAAACGCATCGCAAGCGTCATCAAGCGTATAAGGCAGCGAAATGATGTCGTTACTGAATCCCATGATCTTTCAACAGTTTTTTGATTTCACGTAGTTCTCGGGCGACGGATATGACGGCCACGAGTGCAGCCGTACCGTATTGCATGGAGAGATTGCCTTCATGGTCTTCGCACACCACCTGTGGCATCACATCACGCCAGTATTGGGCGATGGTGCCGACGTGCTCGGTATCTCCCTGGCTGTCGCGCCACTTGAAGAGCACGGCTGGCGCATCGGCTATCTTGTCGAGATCGAGCACCATCTCTTTGCTGACGATTTTCTTCCTTTCGTCTGACACGACCGATACGGCTGAGTCGGCAAAGAAGTTTTCGGCCCTTACGGTCACGCCACTGCGAGAGCTCCTGCCGTTGCCGAAGTCGTATTCCGTGATGGCTGATGACAGCTGGCCACCTTGACGACCGCCGTAGTTGATCCACATCTTATTGCTGCTCGGTGTGGTGTCACAGATATTGAATTCATTACCTCCCGTTATCACATCCTGCACACCCGTCCAAGGCACTTCGTCGGCTTCGTCAGCATGAACCGCTTTTGGTGCCTTCTCCTGATTCTCCCACTTCTCATCAGTGGCGTTATATACGAGCACGTCGCCGTCGGCCTCATTCTCAATCGCCGTGTCGCGGAGCTGCTTCAGCGAGCTTGCGCCCTCGCCTCCACCGCCTCCAGAGTTGCCACCCTTGGCGTTGCTCACGTAGGAGTTGTTCTTTCCTACTCGCTTGATGTACTCTCTCGAAATCTTCATAGCTGCATGATTTTTAGTGTCGTGATATTGTCGCGCCAGCGGTGGCTGATGGCCACGGGGTAGAAGTCTGCACTTTCGAGGCTCACCTTGTAGTCTGGTCCGAGGCTGCTCGTGAGGTTCGTCCACAGGTCTATCTGTAGGCTTCGTCGGATGGTCGAACCGTAGGCTGCAATCAGGTCGGCGACGTGCTGTTCTGGCTTCAGCTGTGTGGTGCCAAATGGGATTGTGTTTGCCACGATGTTGCCGCTGTAGACGAGTCCATATCCAGCCTGGCATCTGAAAGTCTTCGCATTGACGGTATTGGTCTTGTCTGATGAGAAGATGGTGTCTACGTTCACGTCTTCTGGGAAGCTGCCGCCGTTGGCGGTGTATTCCTTGTCGTTCAGGTCGTCCTCTTCTCCGTTTCTCACAAAACCGATCTTGAAGTCCATCAGTGGGAAGTAGCCGTTCCAATAGTTCTGATTCCTGAATACATCATCGACGGCAAAATAAATCTTTCCTGTTATAGGCGCGGTGATGGGGATTCCCATGCCGTCGTAGTCAGCATTATTGTAAATCGTGTCTGTGTTCTCGATTCCATTGTCCTTCATCGACAGCTTGAATTTGCTGGCAGTCGATGTCCACGCCGTGCCATTCCAGTAAAGGTCACCAATCTTCAGTGTGCATTGCCCAGCATGGTCTTCTGAAATTTCAGTATCTTCGTAGTCTGCACGGCCTGATATGTAGAGCACGCCGTCACCTAAGATGACCGCACCCTGACTCTCCATCGAGAAGAGCGGAGTTGTGCTTCTTCTGTTGCCATAGTCCTCTGAGATGAAGCACTCATAGCATTTGTTCCAGCTGAATTTCTTCTTGTCATCTTCCGTATTGTCGTCGAAGGCTGCGAAACGACCATAGCACATCGGAATGCCTGCGCCTTCCTGCTGTTCTGCGTATGACGTAATCTTTATCATCGCATTCTCATAGTTGATGACCCCGCGATACAGTAGCCACACTTCCGTTGGCTCTGTCGGCTCGTTTCTCCACCGATCAGCCCTTGTCGGTGTGTCGTACTTATATGGTCTACAGATGTCGTCGTATGGTATCTCCATGATGACATCATAAGGGTTCAGCTCAGGGCTTACGGTCACCTTCTTCACGCCTGGAATGTACTCTTCGGAGTGGTCGGTGCTGGCAAACATCGCGTCAGTCAGCGCGAGGCTCTTCATGGTGACAGCCGTAAACACGGGCGAAGAAGCCTGCAACTGAGCCAGCGGACATGAGAGCCACCGCTGGTTGCGCAATCCGTCGGTGATGGCTGTGAAGTAGACACCAGCCCCACTCGTGCGGCACGTCCAACCGAAGAACTTGCACAGCTCCTGGAGCAGCCCCAGACAGGTGAAGCGCGAGGTCAGTTCCACGCCGTTCTCCGACAGGAAGTTGCGCCACGACAGCTTGTATCCGAGCCATGTGCGTATGTCGTTGTCGGTCGATGATGATGCGTGGAAGTAGAAGGTGTAGGTCAGCCCTGTCAGCTTCGAGAAGATGTAATAGAGCAACTGTCCGAGCGTCACCATGTCGGCAGGCCCCGTCACTTCCACGTCGAATGAGTCGAGGGCTGACAGTCCGCAGATCAGCGGCAGCTCAAACTCATTGTATATGGCTGGGTAGGTCGTGCCGTAGGTGCCAGTCTGCACATAGCCCTGCCAGCGGATGGTGCTGCCCTGGTAGAGCTTTACGGGCATGGCTATTGCCGACGAGGGGATGAACTGCCGCCACGTCGTATTGTCTTCTGCCACCATACGGACGTAGCCGCTTTGCGTCCTCACTGGCATAAACATATCGGTGTCGGCATCTTCCTGTGTCTCTATCGGTTCAGATGAGAGCTTTGGTGATGTCGCTGGTGTCACGCCTCCGATGTTCAGCGTGAAGGTTGTGCCGTCGAGTGCTACGAAGTTCTGCTGATATGCCATAGTCTTTTTTTTGTCAATAAAACATTGCCGTGGGTTCACTCTGTATAGAACGGGCAGCGTCCCGTTCCCTTGAACTTGACCGAACCTTCGGCAAGATTGCCGACGGCTCCGTTCAGGTCGGCCTGCTGACAGATCACCGTCCCCGTGCGCCGCTGGTCACCCACTACGACACTGATGGTGTACTTGTGGCGTACTTTCAGCAGTCCCTCAAACGGTGCGCCGGCAGTCACCAGGTGATTGAGTGAGATACTCCAGTCGTCGCGTCCTGGTACATAGTCGCGGGCTTCGGCCGTCGATGGGGATGCAATCTCTATCAGGTCGGTCTGATAACTGATGCTGCACGTCTTGGCGGCAGCGATGATCGGGGTTGTCCCCGTCGCGCCCTGGTATATGAAAATGTTTTTCCCGAGAATTGCCATATTTTCTTCTGTTTATCGTTACTTCCAAGTCAAGATTGTTCCGCGACCAGTCCGGCGGGTATAGCGGTCAGACGACAGGAAGATGGTCTCGCCTGACAATCGCCCGAACACTTCTATCCGGCTGTTGCCGCCTTCACTCAGTGCGTTTGCTACCCCGCGCTGCTGGGCTGCATTAAGCACAACCTCACCGGCATTCAAGCCGACGAAACCACCTGCGCCACCATCTACCATACCACCGATGTTGTCACCGCTATATGAGTTGCCCTTGATGACACCACCCTGAGCGTAACCGGTCAGCGAGTGAACGGTCGAGATGGTCGTGGCCATTGCTGCTGCGCCTGCTGCCAGGAACGCCACCCAACCCCATGGGCCCATTGAAGAAGCCGTGACAGATGCCTGGGCGAATCCGAGGGCGATACTGGCTATGGCTTGCATCACCGTGCCCGCTGCCTTGGCTGCAGGGTCTTCCATACTCGCCAGTGCAGCACCGAAGTTGATTGCGGCCTGTGCGCCAAGGTTCTGTGCATCTTTCAGCTGATTCTGCCGCGTGATTCTTGCGGCTTCCTCCTTGGCTATGTCTTCTTGCGCTTTTTTGTAGGATTCCGACGTGATGATCAGTCTATCCATACTATCCTTGATACCGTCAAAGGTCTGTATGGTGTCGTCTCCACCAATGTCGAATGATTTCCTGATGCCGTCGGCATATTCCTCCCATACACTCGGAGGGGCCATCACGTCTTCCGGCTTCAGTTTTTCAGTGTCTACCTTGGCGATTTGTTTTTGGAAATCGTCAAAAGTAGGTATTTTTACAGAAGACGAACCACCACCAGAGCGACCACTTCTGCCGCTGCCGCCGCCAGTCACATCTGGTATATTAGACTCAATCTTGATGGGTTTGTTGATTTCCTTGGCACCTGCTACCAGTTGGTCGCGCATGATTTTTAGCGCGTCCATCTTCTGCTGAAGATACCTCACATCTTGAGACTCTCCTGAGCCCGCACCTGGACGCTTGCCGCCATTCTTGATTTGAGTATCAAGAGCCATAATCTGGCGGTTGTAGTCCTCCATCATTCCGCTCAGCGTGGAGTTGAAGATGTAGTCGCTACCACCGGCCTTCTTGATGACATTCAGTTTCTTCAGCTGCTTGTCAACCTTGGTGTTACCGCTACCAGACTCGCCATTCATGTTGTTCAGCATATTCTTCAGTCGACCTGCCTCGGTGAGTCCGTTCAGCAGTTTGGCAAGCGGACCGCCTACCACGTCGAGGATGGCTATCTTCATGGAAGTCCATAGCTGTGTGCTGGCTTCTTCGACGGGTGCAAACTTGCGGCCAAGTTCCTCCATCTTGTTCTGGAGGCTGACGTTGGCCTGTGCTGCACGGTCGGCAGCGGTCTCTACATAGTCGCCCGCCTTTGCCATCTGCTCGCGGATAATGGCACCGACGGCCTTGGTCATGTCGCCAGTCTCAGCCATCTTGTCTTTGACTTCGGTGGCACTCAGTCCGAGGTTGTCAAGGATCATGAGCGACTTGCGGCCGAGACCTGTCACGATGGAGTCCACCATGTAATCTACCGACTGCCCGGTGTCCTTGGCCTTCTGCTGGGCAAATGCCAGCATCGTGCCCAGTTCATCGAGCGGCAGTTTGAAGTCGTTGAACTTCACGGCGGCTTTCATCAGTTCGATGTCGGTCACGGTGCCGTGGGTAGCCTGGCGCAATCCGTCGAGGATGTCACCGCGTCCCAGCCGCTCGAAGGCAATGCGGATGCCCTCACCCTGCTTGGCCAGTTCCACGCCCTGCTGCACCATGCCGTACATCTCAGAACCAAGATTAGCGACTGCTCCCGCTGCCTTGGTCAGCATGTTACCGCCGAACACCTGCAAGGCTCCAGACATCTTGTCGCCTATGCTGGAGAGGAAGCCACCGCCTTTCATATCGGGCATTTTCATGTCGCCCAGCGACTTGTTTATGCCCTCCATTTCGGCCTTTGCCTGACGGAACTTTTCTTTGATTTGATCAATGCTATTCAAGTAGTCTTGACCGATAGTCTTCTTCTGGGCCTCGCTCATGCGGTTGTACTGCATGGTCAGTTGCTCGATGGTCGCCTTGTAGTCGTTCATCTGCCCTTTGGCGGTCTTGGCCGTCGAGTCCATCTGTCCCATCATCTGCACGAACTTCTGCATCTTCTGGCTCTCCTTTTCGAGAGCCTGCTGAAGTCCGCCGTTAGCCTGGGTGAAGTTGTCAAGGCTCTGCTTGGCCTTTTTCAGACCCGCATCCCATTTACCGGTGCCGACACCGAGTTCAAGCATTGATGTTGCCATATCTGTCGCTATTTATTTTCTACATTATTAAAAGTCTCTTCCAGCCACCTCTCCACGTAGTTCACAAGTGTTGTGCCCAACTGTGCGGCTGCTTCTCGCATATCATTGCTGACGCTGCCGAAGAACGACCGTGCGCCGATACTTCCGCGATTGCCGTAAGTGGATCTCGAACCTCTGCCGACAGCACCGCCAGAACGCGCCGTTCTTACGTCGGTGCCGTATTCGAGGAATCTGAGGATAAATGCACGGTCTGGGCCGTAGTATTCGTAGAGTTTGCGGGTGCGGTCGCTGACGATTCTGTTTCTGCGGATGCCACTCACGCCACCCGTACGCTCCGGGTATGTGCGTGTCTTGTAACTGATGCGCTTGCGGTTGCCCAGGATATTGACATTCCCCTTCAACTCGTCCTTATACATCCGTCGGCTCACGGCATAGGCTGCATCCTTGGCTCCTGCCGACTGCGCCTTCTGTACGGCCTTGGCCCTGACGATGCCGAGCACCTTGCCAAGTTCCTTGCGCACCAGCGGCTCAAACCATCCGTCAAACGCCTGCATCGACATGCTACTCCATGCCGTCTGTACCTCGCTTCTGGCTTGCAATTGCTTGAGAACCTTGGTGATTACCTCGTTCACGTTCTCCAGTTGCGAGAAGTCGGCTCTCAGCCCCTCCACACGGGCGTTTGTCGCTGATAGATGTTGTAGATACGTTGCCATATATAATGAAAAAGCCCGCTTAGTGGGTCTTACTAATCGGGCAAAATGCTGGCGGGGGTTTACTTTATCCTTCCAGTTCTCCGCCCTGTGTATCGCCGCCACCCTCGGTCACGTCCTCGGTGCCTTCCACCTCGGAGCCAGTGATGGGATCGACGCGCTGCCAACTGACTTCGCTGGCGAACTTATCGCTGTACTTCGACGATACGGAGCAGCCCAAACGGGTCTTCTGCTTCGATGGTGTCACCATGTCGGCTGTAGCGGCCTTCTTTACCGTGCCGTCCTGGTTGAGCTCATCCTTGGCAGATGCTCGCAGATTGGGATAGAGGAACAGGAACTCTTCGCCGACGGGCACACGGAAGCCTTTCAGCAGATTGTTCTGTGCGGCCTTCATATACTCCGTGACGGCTGCACGCATGATGCTGGGCGTGATGTCGGTGTTCTGACAGGCCTCGCGGATCACCTCGTCGAAACTGAGCGTACCGTGGGGCACTGGCACGGCATAAAAGGAATGGGTGCCTACTTTCTTGTTCTCGAGAACTTTGTACTTGATTTTTGCCATGATACTTTGAGTTTTGGGTTAATATACTTTTAGTTCGGAGTTAATATACTATTTCCCCGCTAATAATATACTAAAACCTTTGCAGGGGTTTACCTCAAAAAAAAAAAAAAAAAGAGACGGAATGGCAAAATTATTCCGTCTCCTTTTCGTCTGTCTGGCTGTTGTATGCTTTCATAAAGGCTTGCATGTCGGCCACTTCCTCCTCGCTGATGGGTGGCTCGTCGTAGTCGTCGTCGTCATCCTCGAAGAGCATGGGAAACATGTCTTCCACGGTCTTGCCCTTCGGGTCGCGCATGACGTGGATAGCGGCATAGACGCATTCAGCCATCAGTTGATGCTTCAGCAGGTCGCGGCGACGGTAGCCGCGGATGATGCGTCGCACCTCCCAGAAGTGGAGGTCGTAGAGAAACTCACGGCGGGGGATTCCAATTTCGCCCACTAACAACTGATAGATGTCGTGGGCGGTGGTTAGTTTTTTGCCTTGCCCTTTCCTTTCGCTGTTTTGTCTTCGGGTTCGCCTTTGGGGATGTTGTAGAACTTCGCCCAAAGGTTGATGATGGTGCCGAGAGCAACGCCGAGTTCGAGGGGCGTGGTGTCGTTCATCAGGTCGGTGTCCTTGATAGGCGCGTCTTTGTCTTGGCTCTGATAGTAGGCCATGACAGCGGCAATCACGAGGTAGATGCTGCGCTTAGCGTCGGGCATCCGTGCGGGCTTGGCGTTGACACAGGCGATGGTATCCTGAATGATGGCGGCAATGTCTTCGCCCGACAGGTCTTTGTAGGCGATTTCGGTGGCGTAGCAGTAGCCCAGTGTGACGGGCTTGCCTGCGAGGGTTATTTCTTCGTGGATCATAGTTCCGATATATTTTAAATGATGGTTGCGATACTATCGCAACATACTGAACGTTAAAAAACGGGCGACGGGCGTACTAACGGCCCGTCGCGCTTTTATGAGAGTGAGCCGGGCACCAGCGGGCCGTAGCCGTTGATGGTGCCGCTGTAGGTGGCCTGCTGAGAGACTTGGCCGGTAGCCTGCACGTTGGTCATTTTTCCTTGTCCTGAACAGATGACGGTGCCCATCGTGCGGTTCTGTTCGCCGCTGGCGAGGGCAATCTTCCAGTTGATGATTTCGTCGTTGACCTTGCCCTCCATGTCGGCAAAGGTCTTGCCGGTGTCGGTGCCGCTGGCAACGAGGGCAGAGAAATTGATGTCGTAGGTGCGGCCTACCACGTCGTTCTCGTCCCACACGGCTCCGCTGGAGTCGGTGGTGTCCTTTGTTGTGCTGTTCTCTGTCTGTGCTGAGCCATGCAGGCTGAGTTCGGTGCTCATGGCTATCACCTTGTTGCTGCTACCTTCTACGATGAAGAGTCTGAGATGTTGTCCTTTATCCATAGTCGTAATGTTTTAGAGGTTGTACTCATGCCAATGCTCCAGCACCCATATACTGGCGTGTGACCTGTATAGTAGTTCTGTTATTGGCGTTTATGGTAAAGTCGTTGAGAATGGCCAAACCCGAGCGGGCGAAGGCTGCGTTGTTGGGTGTGCGGTTCTGGGAACCTTCCTTGGTCTCATCCCAGCCGACTTGCACTTTCTCGTCGCTGACGAACTGCTGAATGACGGCGATGAGCGCGGCAGCGGTGGCCTCGTAGCTGTCCACCTGCACCGACCATGAGCGTGAGGTCATCTGCTCCATGCCGAACGAGCCCTCAGAATCCTTGGTCTTGGCGTCTTCCATATTGCCGGTGATGCTCACCTGGCAGTTCGTGGCCTCAGATACGGCACCGCCTCCGACGAATGCACGGAAGTTGTTGCCTTTAAGTTTCTTTAATGCCATAGCGTGTTACTTTTTGGTGATTGTTACTGTTTGCTCAAAGCTGAAGGTGTCGGGGTGGTACTGGCAAATTGTGCGCGTCCACTTGGTTCCTTCTGGGAGAGAGTCAACCAATGTCTGGCACTGGCTGTAGATTTCCTCGCGGCTCTTGGCCGTGAGCGTCACGCTGCCCTTGCTGAGCAGCTCTTCGGTGAGTGATGTCTTGATGCCGTTATCCATTGTCTTCTGTGGTTAGGTCAACATCGCACTGATAGCGGAGCACCTGACCGTAGCCGGGCTTCCATTCGTCATAGAGGATGGGTTCTGCCGTGAACTGGTAGCCGCTCACCTGGGTTTCGTTCTCGACGAAATAGGTGTGTACGACTTCGCGCACCTGCTGCGTTAGGTCGTGAAGCGCGGAGAGGGTTGCCGCCATGACGGTGATGCCTATCTGCACATGGTCGCAGTCGCTCTCGTAGGCATCGTCCTTCGTGGTCTGGTCGTTGTTCAGCCCGTCGAAGGTGACGATGAGATAGGGGACGGGCACGTTGTCCGCGTCTTCTTCGGGCAGGGGAATGGCCGTTCCGTAGAGACGGGGCTGCTCGCTTCTGTGCTCCTCGCCCTTGCTGACGTAGGTTGTGATGGCCTCCATCAGTTCGGGCGACGACTGGAGGGCGGCGATGAAGATGCTGTCGGTCTGTAGGCTCATGCTGTCAGTCGATATTGATGGTTAATGATTTTATTTACGACGAACTCCAGCAAACGACCGCCGACGTAGCCCTGCAAGTAGGCTGCCTGCTCCGTGCCGAGTGCCACGCCGTAGTATTCGGCGACGTGGGACTGCACGTGGTCGGTCTCGTGGTCGATGGTGTTCAGGAACTCCCGCAGACTGGTAGCACGGCCTATGCACACGATGCTTTCACACCGGCCCATCGAGGTGAGCGTATAGCCTGCGTTCCAGCCTTGCAGGTTGCTGACGGCATCTTCCACCATCTGGCGTGGGGCACCCAGCGAGCTGAGCATTGCGCCCACTTCGCCGAGGTCTTGCGGCCATACGTCGTAGAGTACGGTCACGTCCCAGTAGCCTTCGATGTCAAGATGCTGTGCTGTCATTCGTCAATTCACTTTAGAGTTGGTTGCGGTTCTCGGCACCGTTGCGCCCGTAGGCATCGCGCTGCCCTTTCATGTAGGCCTCGCGCTCCTCTGGAGTCATGTAGTCGAGGTGCTGGCCTTCCATGTGCTTGTCGCGCATAGCCTGCTCGTAGCCCTCGCGGTAGCCGTCACGGTAGCCCTGTTCAAACTCACGGCCTACGGTCATGGTACGGTAGTTGCCGCCCGTGCCGCCCGTTCGGAACTGGTGGCGCATCTGTTCGCGCATCTGTTCCTTCAGGTCCTGGCCGTCGTTGGTCAAAATCAATGTTCCACTGTTTGGATCGTAAATCATTGCTTTATCTGTTTTTATCGCAGTCGCCATGACTATGAATCCTTTTTCCCTCCCTTCGTTGCCGGTGCCGGTGCCGGTGTACCGCTCAGTTTCTCAAGCAGTTCGATGGTGCGAGTTTGCAAGTCCTTCATGCTTTGCTGTTCGCCTTTCATAGCTGCCAGTTCTGCCTGAAGGCTTTCGATGGTCTCAGCCTGTCGGCGAGTGGCCGCATAGCCGGGGTTGATGGCTTCCTTGCACTTGGGGCCGTCCTGCTTCAACTTCTTGTAGTAGTTGAGATTTTGGAGAATCTTGTCGGCTTCGCTCACCTTTTCGTCGATGATGCGCTCTGCCGTCTCGCGGTTGCCCGTGTAGATTTCCGGGTCACGGCCAGCCACTTCGAGGCCGACGGGTAGCCCTGGCACAAGCCTGTCTTGACCACCGATGTTCACGGTGATGTCAACCAACTGGGAGTTGAGCGTGTTGTTCATCGGCCAGTAGGGTGCCGATTTGCCTTTCACTGTGCCGACGGCTACCTGTAAGCCGCCGTTGGTGCTGATAACGTAGAAGTTCGCACCGATTTGGAGTTCTGAAAAATTATTCATAGTCATAGTTCTTTTGATTGTTAATACTCTTGTTAATTATGTCGTTGCCGGAGCGGGTGTGCTCATCAGCTGGAGGATGTTGTTGCCGAGGTCGTTGAACACTTCCAGTACGCCTGTCCCCTGAAGGTCGGCCACCGTCACGGGCTGGCCTCCGAAGAAGGTCAACTGGCGGGTGTTGCCGTTCAGCGATAGCGTCACGGGCAGCGCGGCGTCGGTTCCTGTCGGGATGG
>Ga0247610_10001644_pt1 | contig 27377 bp, 19 predicted proteins | sample 174DNAGHGhighgp2_FD_193483 | JGI IMG/M metagenome (GOLD analysis project Ga0247610, IMG submission 193483) | Sheep rumen microbial communities from Palmerston North, Manawatu-Wanganui, New Zealand - 1742 DNA GHGhigh gp2 | ecosystem: Host-associated > Mammals > Digestive system > Stomach > Rumen...
TGCAACTGGGTTGCAAAGTGCAGTTTATCGGATTGTTTCCTTTTTGGAAGCGCATTTGGGGCATAGACCTTTAGCCATATAGTTGATGCTTTCAAGGACGTATCCCTGTGGCAGGCTGACGTTCGGAATGGGAATGTCGTTGATGCAGAATGTGCGGCGGCAACATTCGCAGAAGAAATGAACGTGCTGGTCGTCATCGTGTTCATGTCCGTCGGTGCTATGACAGATTTCATATCGTACGCCATCGCTCCCGTCTTCAAGAACATGAACCAGGTGATGTTCGCGAAACAATGACAAAACCCTGAATACGCTGGATTTGTCGAGCGACAGGATTTCGCATTCCAGCTCGCTAAGCGACATGGGTTGCTTAGCTTCTGCTAGTGCCCTACACACCAAAATGCGATTGGCCGTTGGCTTTATTTTGTGCAACTCGAGCAGAGTAGCACACAACTGAGAGTCGTATTTCATGCTTGCAAAGTTACAAAAAAAAATAAATAATGAGCTATGAATATGAACTAATTGTTGTATCTTTGCACCAAAATTATCAATAATAGGTATGCAAAAGACAATAGGAGTGCTGACAGCGATGAGTGTGGAATATAACCAAGTCGCTGGAATGCTTCAAGATACAGAGACGTTGTTGTCTGGCCCTCAAGAGTTTCTTGTGGGAAGAGTGGGGGAGAGCAAAGTTATTCTGCTGCAATGTGGTATTGGCAAGACGAATGCTGCAACGGGTGTGACGAACCTCATTATGACGTTCCACCCTGATTGTATTATCTCGACTGGTGTGGCTGGAGGCATAGACACAAGACTCGATGTGATGGATGTCGTTATTGGCAGAGAGGTCTGTTATCACGATGTCTTTTGTGGCGAGGGTTGTGACCCAGGCCAGGTTCAGGGCTTGCCCAGACTCTTTAGTGGCGACGAACGACTTGTCAAGATTGCAACAACTCTGGAAACAGACGTACACATTGTGCCTGGCTTGATTTGTACTGGCGACCAGTTCATCACGAATCGCGACGAATTGGATGCCATCAAGGAGAAGTATCCGCAGGGCCTTGCTGTCGATATGGAGAGCGCAGCCATTGCTCAAGTCTGTCATCTATGGAATGTTCCTTTCCTCAGCTTCCGCATCATCAGCGACACTCCTGGCGTGAAGGCTCATTTCAAGCAGTATCTCAACTTCTGGGACACAATGGCTGACAAGAGTTTTGCCGTAACCAAAGAGTTCTTGAGCCAAATTTAGTTCAGCCAGACAATATAACTTATCCTGAATGAGAGGCGAGCTTTTGTCCCTTCTTGTCGCTGTGATGTGGACGTTCACAGCGCTTTTTGCCGAAGTTGCAAGCAAGCGAATGGGTACGCTTGTGCTCAATGTCTGGCGAATGTTGCTTACCATCCTTCTGCTTGGCATAGTGCTTTGGTGGACTTGTGGCAAGCCTTGGCCGCAATATGCCAGCACAGATGTCTGGAAGTGGTTCTTGGCAAGCGGTTTCATGGGTTTTGTCTTTGGCGACTATTGCCTGTTCAATGCTTATATTGTGATGGGAAGCCGTTTCGGTCAGCTCTTCATGACACTCGCCAGCCCCTTTGCTGCCATAGCTGCCTGGTTCATGATGGGCGAGACGATGAGCCTGCTTGCTCTGCTTGGCATGATTGTCACTTTGAGCGGAATCGGCATCTCCATTATGGGCAAGGACGATGCTGGAGCCAGACATCTGAAGCTTCCCAGAAAAGGTATTCTGCTTGGCATTGGAGCAGGTATGGGACAAGGAATTGGACTAGTTCTCAGCAAGCAAGGACTGATGCACTATGCTGCCGAGATACCGGCTGAAGCGACGGATGTGGCTGCCATGATGCCTTTCGCTGGCACCCAGATACGAGCAATAATGGGACTGATAGGATTCGGAGCGACACTTCTCTTCTTGGGGAAATGGAGAAACATGCTTCGCTTCTTCACTGATGTTCGTGGAGCCGCTGCAGCGATGGGAGCCATTCTGCTTGGTCCCTTCTTTGGTGTCAGCCTCAGTCTGATGGCAGTCGGAATGACTAATACGGGTGTGGCCCAGACCTTGATGTCGCTCACGCCCATCCTCATTCTTTGGCCTTCGCGAATGATGTTCGGCACAAAAGTCAGCATGCAAGAAGTGGTTGGAGCCGTCATTGCTGTGGCAGGAGCATCACTTTTCTTCCTTTAGATTGACGAATAAGGATTTTTTTGCAAATTTCTTATTCTCTTATTTCCTTATTCTCTTATTTTGTTGTATCTTTGCAGCCGCAAACGGAGAGATGCCAGAGTGGTCGAATGGACCGCACTCGAAATGCGGCGTACTCTTACGGGTACCCTGGGTTCGAATCCCAGTCTCTCCGCTCGAAAAGGACCGGTTGAGGAATCAATCGGCCTTTTGTTTTGTAAGATTGAAGATTTCAAGTGGCATCAGGAAACGTCCCAAGTGACGTTGCCAAATTACTAGTGTGACGATTGCGTTTTACTAGTGTGACGTTTGCGATTTACTAGTGTGACGTTTGCATTTTACTAGTGTGACGTTTGCCAACATCGCTGCCGATGTTTTGCTTGATGCAAAGTGACGAAACTTTTCAACGGATTTCTTTGTCATGAGCGAAAAAAACACTAATTTTACACCTGAAAAGAAACGAAACTAAGACTGACGACTATGAATAAGCGACATTTACTCTTTGCCTTGCTGACTTCGTTCTTGCTGATTTCCAGCAGGATGGCCTATTCGCAGGCTGAGGGAATGGAGATCCGGATGCTGACCTACAACATTCGTCACGGAGCAGGTATGGACGACAAGGTCGACCTGAACCGACAAGCTGCTGTGATTCAAGGCACTCAGCCCGATGTGGTTGGGCTGCAGGAAGTGGACAGCTGTGTGAAAAGGTCTGGCTATATCCCTGAAGCAAAGATTTTGGGCGATGCCCTTGGGATGTACAGCACTTTTGGTGCTGCCATCCCTCTGACTGGAGGCAAATACGGTGTTGCCATCCTCAGCAAGGAACGCCCTTTGTCTGTCCATCATCTGCCTTTGCCTGGAGTGGAAAAGAGAACCTTGCTGGTCTGTGAATTCGAGAATTATGTGTTCGCCACAACTCATCTCGACCTCAACGATTCCTGCCGTTTCGCATCGCTCCCCATCATTCTGGAAGAGGCAGCCAGTTGGGAGAAGCCATTCTTCATATGTGGCGATTGGAACGACGAACCTGCGTCGGCGCTCATCAAGCAGATGAGAAAAGACGGGTTCGTTTTCCTGAACGGCATCACTTCCAGCAGTCTGAATTACACTTTCCCAGCTCCCAATCCGAACAAGACGATTGACTACATAACGAGCTTCGGCCGAGTTACAAAGTCCACAACGGCTCGCAAGGTCATCAAGGAACCTGAAGCATCCGATCATCGCCCAGTTCTAGTTGGCGTTACAATAGAATTGCCGACCTCCATCCAATCTCCATCGACCTCCGTCGACGATGAGAAACTCGATGAAATATACGACCTTACGGGCAAGAAGGTTGAAAACGAGAACTTGTTGCCTGGGCTGTATATACAGAAGAATAAGAGGAAGAAGTTCGTTATCCGTTGATGTCTTGGATGACGAGACCGGCCAGAGTCATTCCAAAGATGGCTGTGATGTGGGCAAGAGAGCCGTTAGTCTGCACTTTTCGAAAAGTCTGGCTGCCGTCTTGAAGTGCTTCCCCCAAGTTGGGTAGGGGTTGTTCCTCGCTATGAACACAGAGGAACTCGCGATCAGGAAAGAGCTTGTTTCGTCTCATCGACGAACGCATAGCTGCCGCTAAGGGATCGCCTTTGATCTTCCAGAACTCCGAAACTCTCACTTTCGTAGGGTCAATCCGCAAGGCAGCACCCATAGAAGAGTAGAATTTGGCTTCCGTCTTCGTGGCTTGAAGGATGAGTTCTATCTTGTCGCGAAGCGAATCGATGGCATCAATTACATAGTCGTAAGTCTCTATTCTGAAGTCGTTTGCAGTTTCTTTGCTGAAGTTTATCTGCAAGGCTCGAATGTCAGCTTCTGGGTTTATCTCGAGCAAACGGTTTCGCAAGGCTTCAACCTTCGGTTCGCCAATAGTTTTAGTGGTTGCCATGAGTTGGCGATTGCAATTTGTGATGCAGACTTTATCGCTGTCGACAAGTGTGAGATGCATGATGCCTTCGCGTACAAGACACTCAGCACACCAACTGCCTACACCTCCAAGGCCGAAGATGATGACGCGTTTGCTCTGAATGCGTTTCATCGTATCCGCTCCAAGCAAAAGCTCTGTTCGATTGAATAAATCTCCAGTCATTTAACTGAAAAACTTGAAATTCGAGGATAAAGGTACGTTTTTTTTCATAATTAAAAGCCATTTTCCCCCTCATTTATGGTTTTTTCGAAACTTTATGCTCTGTTTGTTGATATTTTTGTGTAACTTTGTCTACACGCTTTCGAACATTCAACAATTAATTAATAGAAATAACATGAGAAACATTTTTTCATTGGAAGGCAAGAATGCCTGGATTACAGGAGCCTGTTATGGCATCGGTTTCAGCATTGCAAAAGCTTTTGCAGAGGCTGGCATCAAGAACATCATCTTCAACTGTCGCAGCGAAGAGGCTATGCAGCGTGGTTTGGACAGCTACCATGAGGCTGGCATCGAGAACGTGAAAGGCTATGTTTGTGATGTGACTGACGAGCAGGCAGTGAAAGAACTAGTAGAGAAGATTCATGCCGAAGTGGGGCAGATTGACATTCTGGTCAACAATGCAGGCATCATCAAACGTATTCCCATGCACGAGATGAAGCGCGAAGAGTTCCAGCAAGTCATTGATATCGACCTAGTTGGGCCGTTCATTTGCTCAGCAGCTGTCGTCCCTGAGATGATGGAGCGCCGCGAAGGAAAGATTATCAATGTCTGTTCGATGATGTCCGAGCTTGGGCGTGAGACGGTTAGTGCGTATGCTGCTGCCAAAGGCGGCTTGAAGATGCTGACGCGCAACATCTGCTCGGAATACGGTGAATACAACATCCAGTGCAATGGTATTGGCCCAGGATACGTTGCTACGCCGCAGACAGCTCCACTTCGTGAACGCCAGGCTGATGGCAGTCGTCATCCGTTCGACTCGTTCATCTGTGCCAAGACGCCTGCAGGACGCTGGCTTAATCCTGAGGAAATAGGCGGTCCTGCTGTGTTCCTGGCTTCGCACGCCTCGGATGCCGTTAATGGTCATATCCTTTATGTAGACGGTGGTATTCTGGCTTATATTGGGAAGCAACCTTAACATTGATAATTGACAATCGAAGACTATGGAACAGGTGTTCAGCTATATCATCAGTCTTGGGGCATCGGTCATGATGCCTATCCTTTTTACCATCATTGGTCTCTGCATAGGCATGAAGTTCGGAAAGGCTTTGAAGTCAGGTCTCTACGTGGGCGTTGGTTTCGTGGGTCTCGGCATTGTGACGGCCTTGCTGACAAACAACTTCGGAACTCCGCTTTCCGAGATTTCAAGTCTGTACGATTTGCAGCTTGGCGTATTCGACATGGGTTGGCCTGCAGCTGCAGCCGTGGCCTACAACACAGCTGTTGGGGCGCTTATCATCCCAATCTGCTTGGGCATGAACTTCCTGATGCTCATCACAAAAACTACGCGAACTGTGAACATAGACCTATGGAATTATTGGCACTTTGCATTCATCGGAGCTGTGGCGTATTTCGTTATGGGCGAGAGCTTGGCATGGGGCTATTTTGCTGCAATCGTTTGTTATATCAACACTCTGGTGATGGCCGACCTGACGGCAAGCAAGTTCCAAGGATATTATGAAGGAATGGAGGGCATCTCCATTCCGCAACCTTTCGTGCAGAGCTTCACTCCGTTTGCGATGCTTGCAGGCAAAGGACTCGACCTGATTCCAGGCTTTTCCAAACTCGACATCGATGCAGAGGGACTGAAGAAGAAGTTCGGCGTGCTGGGAGAACCGTTGGTGCTGGGTGTAATTGTAGGTGCTTTGATAGGTGTATTGGCACAGCTCGACATCAAGAAGATATTGTTCTTGGGCGTAACTATGGGAGCTGTGATGGAACTCATCCCTCGTATCACAAGATTGTTTATTGACGGTTTGATGCCCATCTCGGAAAAGACTCAGGAAGTGGTGAAACGGAAGTTTAGTGGAAGAAAGATATATATCGGCATGTCGCCAGCACTCGTAATTGGTCATCCCACAACACTTGTCGTCAGCTTGTTGCTCATACCTGTCACATTAGGCATTGCCGTCATCCTGCCTGGCAACGAGTTCTTGCCGTTAGCCTCGCTCGCTGGCTTGTTCTATGTGTTTGTGATGGTTCTTCCATATACGAACGGAAACGTTATAAAGACATTTATTATAGGATTGGTAGCATTGGCTGTCGGACTGTACTTTGTAACAGACATGGCTCCGGCCTTTACGCAAGCTGCTCATACTGTATTTGAGCAGACGGGTGACAATGCCGCTAAGATTCCTGAGGGCTTCGAGGCTGGTGCACTCGACTTTGCGTCCTCTCTTTTCGGTTGGGTCATTTACAAGTGCGTGAATAATTTGCAATGGATTGGAATGGTAGTATTGACGGCATTTACGCTTGGCATGATGTACTACAACCGGCGGTGTATCGTCGCCGATGAAGCGAAAAGCGATAAATAAGAATAACAAAATAACAAAACGACAATGAAGAAAATATTTTTAATCCTGATGCTTATGGGAAATCTTACATCTGGTCTCGCCCAGCAAAAGATGACCTTCCAGAAGGCTTGTCATCCCGATGATGTGAAGCACTACGACACTCAGACTCTGCGCGACCGCTTCGTGATGGAGAAGGTGATGGCAGCTGACGAAATCAATCTGACCTATTCGATGTACGACCGTTTCATCTTCGGCGGAGCAATGCCCGTCACGAAGGAACTGAAGTTGGAAACCGATCCTCAGCTCCGTGCTGACTATTTCATGCGTAATCGTGAGCTTGGTATCATCAACACTGGCGGTGAAGGTTCGGTCATCGTAGATGGTCAGGAATATCCCCTCGGTTATCGCGAGGCCCTCTATGTGGGGCGCGGATGGCTTGGTAAGGACAAGGACGGCAAGGATATCGACTCGAACAAGGAGGTCATCTTCCGCTCGAAGGATGCCAATAACCCTGCGAAGTTCTACCTGAACTCTGCTACAGCCCATCATCATTACAAGACACAATGGATTACGCTGGATGGCCGCAAGAACGGCAAGATACAGAGCCTCAAGGCTACCGTCACTGGCCCGCTTGGCACTCTGGCCGAGTCGAACCAGCGCACCATCTACCAGCTCATCGTCAATACCTCGCTCGAGGAAGGTCCCTGCCAGTTGCAGATGGGACTGACCCAACTGCAGGAAGGTAGCGTGTGGAACACGATGCCACCTCATACTCACGGACGTCGCATAGAGGCTTACTATTACTTTAATGTTCCTGAAGGTCAGACCGTGAGCCACATCATGGGCGAGCCGCAGGAGAGTCGCGTGGTATGGCTGCACAACGAGCAAGCCATCATGTCGCCCGAGTGGAGCATCCATTGTGCAAGTGCTACGTACTACTACACCTTCATTTGGGGTATGGCAGGAGAGAACCTGAACTACAACGACAAGGATGTCATTCAGGTAGGAGACTTAAGATAAACCAGGCTACCACTTGTCGCGGGTCTGAATATCGTCAGCCCAGCGATGGTCCTTTGGGAAAGGCTGGCCTCCCCATGCTTTTACCTGTGTCCAAGGCTGAGGAGCATCTGTCCAGAAAGGATGGTCTGCAGGTAGGCCCAGCGGCATGAACATCATGGAGGTCATGTAGAGCGAGCCGTTGTTTGTGTACCAATCGGCCACATCGGGCTGTGAGCCACAGAAACCAATGGTCAGGAAACCTGCATCGTTGAAATTCTCCTGGGCATCGAACATTCGGTGCAACACCTTAGTCAAAGCGGCACGTACCTGTCCATTTGCCAACTCGGAAGGCAGTTTCTCGTACCAAGCCATCAGTGCCAATGGCTGCATTGCCGCCAAACGGTAGGTGATGGAACGACCGAAGACCGGGAATGTGCCTTCGGGAGAGATGAAGCGCTCCAAGATGAGAGCGAACCTCTGTGCACGCTTCAAGGCGCGGTCGTGGTACTTCTGATAGTCCAGACGCGAACTCTTTTTGGAGTCAATCATCGCTTGAAGCGTCTCGAGGTACATGGGGTGGAACACGAAGCTCGAATAGTAGTCGAAGGCAAAGTTCGGGCCGTCGGCATACCATCCGTCGCCCACATACCATTCCTCCACCTTCCTGCATGCCATGTTGACGCGGTACTCGTCGAACTGCGCACTTGCCTTTGCCAGCAGACCCTCGATGGTCGACGAGAAGAGAAGCCAGTTGGAGTAAGGAGGGTCAATCTTGCGTAGCGACTGGAACTCCTTGATGTATCGTTGTTTAGTCACTTTGTCGAGTGGCATCCACAAGGTGTCCCAAGCACGGAGGAACGATTCGGCGATGAAGGCAGCATCCACCAGATTCTGTCCAGACTTGCCCCAGCACAAGTAGTCGGGCGAGTCAGGATCAACAGAATTCTTGTAGGCTGCCAATGCCCACTCTCTTAGCTGCTTGCGTTGCAGGCCTTCGGCTGCCTCGTCGTCGGGAAGCGTTAGCCAAGGGGCAATGCCCGTCATCAGTCGGCCGAATGTCTCCATGTAGACTACGCTTCGGTCGCGATTGTCGAACGAGGGCGAGAACTCGGTCTTCATGTTCTTCTGCAACTCACCTTTGGCCATGTTCTCGAGAACAGGCTGAGCCATCTTGTATGCCAGCGAGCTCCAGTATTCACGGTCGGTCTGCTCTGCCAGCTTCGCTTTCTTGGCAGCCTGCAGGGGTAACAGCAGCGCGAGGACTGCTGTCAGTACGAATAGCTTCTTAGTCATTTTGTTATGTTGTATGTAAGCGGTCGACGCAGGTTATTCATAAATTCATCGATAACAGTTTGCCACTGAGCCTCGGAGCAGACATCATAAAGGCTCCATGCTGAGCCGAAGTAGTAGGTGTAGGGTGCTCCCTGATAGTGGCTCACGATACCGATTGCGTGGTTCAACTCGCCCTTCAGCACCTTGGTCTTGTTCACGCCATTGGGGAACAGCGTTGCCACATAGACTTGTGACTGATGCAGGTCCGGACGGTCGGTAGGGTCGGCATAGCGAACATAATTCTTGCCTAGAGCGATTCCCTCGTTGCCATGCAGGACGACACCAGCGGCCAAGGTTGTCGGCTGTTCGATGCCGTCGTACCAGACTGTCATGCGGTTGAAGTGCGAACCTTTGTCCAGACTAATCAGCCGATGCTCGGTGATGCCTTCGGCAGTAGTGCCGTAAGTCAGTTCGGCCGTGAATCTCAGAGGGCCATTGTCGTGTATCCGACAGGTTTTGTAGCAGTATGGGAACACCAACTTTCCGTCGTTCATCAAGGCAGGCGCACCACATCCCAGCGAGGGGCCTACGCCATAGGCATCCATGCCGTTACCATGATCTAAGTGGAACGAGGTATTTCGGTCTATCTCGGCAAGTGCCACCTTCTGTCCTGCTTTTCTCAGCGAGTCCTCCATCATGTTCCCTTCACGGTCTTTCGTGTAGCGTCCCTCCACTACCAGTTCGGGAGTATTCTTCACCCACACATCGATACCAAACGAGCGTTCGCCAGTCTTCTGCAGGGCCGGACCATAAAGGCGATAGGCCGAGCGGTCGTTCTCCCATGCAAGGTCATCTTTGCGGATAGGATAGACCTTGCCTCTGACGTATGCCTTGGGTGTCGAGGGCTTGCCTTTGCTGATGGTGAATGAAGCTTTTCCGTGAGGATGAACTGACACGAAGAGCAGCAACTTCCCGTCGTAAGTCTTCTGGTAGTCAACCTCTTGTCCGGCCATGTTCTCTATCACAATCGGTTCGTCGGGACTGACGCCCAATTGCTCGCAAATCTTTTGCATGTCGACTTCTGCCACCTCTTGTCGTTGCCAGCCACTTTCGTTTTGAAAGGTAAGGGTAAGTTTCTCTGTCTGCAAGTATCTGCAGTATTCGCATGCAGCCAGCAGAAAGGCACCTACACCGAAGTTAGCTTGGCTGTTTGCATCGACAGTCTGCCCAGGTATGGCTCGTTCACCGATAGGTTGTACGTAGCCCACCTTACCACTTGTTTGCAGTGCGACTTCAGAGAGGTAATACCATGCTTTCTCTACGGTTGGGGCGTACATTTTCTTCGGTAGATAACCGTTATTGATACCCCAGAGCAGACCATAGCAGAAAAATGCCGTGCCAGAGGTCTCGTAGCCAGGAGCATGTTCTGTGTCCATCATCGACCTTGTCCAATGGCCCTGAGGTTGCTGCAGTTCCTTGACAGCCTGAGCTAGCCTGACGAATTTCTCTGCGAAGAATGGTTGGTGGCTATAGTCCTTAGGCATGTCCTGCAACACTTTGGCTAGGCCTGCAAGCACCCATCCGTCGCCACGAGCCCAGAAATCTTTCTTCCCGCTGGTTGTAGTATGCTTGGGGTAGACATACTTCCCATCGCGGAAATAGAGGCCAGTCGCATTGTCGAGCATGATACTGTCACTGAAGCAAAGATTCTCATAGAGTTTGTCCAGATACTTTGTGTCGCCAGTGAGAAGATACATCTTCGTCATCACGGGCATCACCATATACAGCGCATCAGCCCACCACCAATAGTCGTTGGCTTTCGAGTCGGCCTCATAGCCCATCACTTCTTTGGCGCGAGCCACTTTTAGCTCGGACTTTTTGTCTGCTGCATCGATGTTGTAGAGGTCGATGTATGTTTGGAAACATATTTGCCAGTCGCCAAAGAGTACATAATCCTGTCCTTCGCCGTACTGACGGTATTTCCATTTCTTCGAGTCTGGTTCCGTGGCACCTTTCCAATGATTATGTTCAGCCCAACGTATGCTATAGTCCAACATCTTTTGGTCCTTCAGCAACTTATATGCTTCAATATTGCCTGTGTGATAGGCCGCTTCGTCCCAAAAAGCTCGAACTTCAGCAGGGTTGTTGGCTTGCCAATAAGTATTGACCTTCCGGATAATGTCCTTTACCTCGTCGGTAGTCCATTGTCTAGCCTGTGAGTTTATGGCCGACAAGATTGCCAATAAAAATAAAAATTGTTTCATGGTATGTAAGTCGTTTTATTCTCTAAATTCTACTACTGTTATTCCGGCTCCGCCGAATTGGACATGTTCATCGTGAAAGGATACGATTCCAGGGATGGTGTGCAGGTACTGACGAATGACTTGCCGAAGTGCTCCAGTTCCTGTGCCATGAAGGATGCGGACACGGGCAGCATTTACAAGCAAAGCATCGTCGATAAAATAGGTGACGGCTTGCAGAGCTTCGTCTGCTCGCATCCCTCGCACGTCAATCTCTTGCCGAAAATCAAGATGTTTCTGTCTAATGCTATCCTGGGTTTGACGACTCACCACTACAGTCTGCGTTGTTTCTTGTTTCGTGACCCCTTCTGCCTGTTCCAAACGTTTAAGGTCAACAATGGTTCTCATTACTCCGAAGGTAACTGATGCCTGCTTGCCCTCGATGGCTGTAATAGTACCTATGGATGTTTGTCCTTTGATACGAACACTGTCTCCAACATTTAATGATTTAGGAGTTTGAGCATTAGAAGTTAGGGGTTGCTTGTTTTCAGATTTCATCTCTTTTTCTGCTTTCTTTGCCGCTTGCCTTTCTGCATGCCGTTTCCGACGTTCTTCTATCTGTTTGCGCTTCTTCTCGACATAGGCATCCAGCTCTTCCTGACTCATTTGCTCTACTTCTTCGCGGAAAGTCTGCAGTTGTTGACGTGCTGAACGTGTTCGTTCTTTATCGGCTTGGGCCTCCTTGATTTCTCGTATTGTGTTCTCTATCTGAGCATTTGCTGCAGCGATAATCTTATCTGCTTCTGCCTTTGCTTCTCGGATGATCTCCTTGCGCTTGCCTCGCAGTTCCTCTATCTCTTTTTCGTAGTGTTCGATGGTCTGCACCATCTGTTTTTCCTGAGAATGAATGGTTTGTCGCTTGCCCTCCCAATAGCGTTTATCGCGAGTAATGTCGAGCAGATATTTGTCAGCATTGACGTACTCTCGGCCTACGAGTTCCGTTGCATCTGCAATCACGTCTTCAGGAATGCCAATCTTTCGAGCAATCTCAACGGCAAAGCTGCTGCCAGGATTGCCTATCTGCAGTTGGAAAAGTGCTGCCATCTTCTGTCTGTCATAAAGCATGGCACCATTTACCACACCTTGCGTATCCTCTGCAAAATGCTTGAGGTTCTGGTAATGTGTTGTGATGACTCCAAAGGTTCCTTTTTCGACAAAACGCTTCAATACGGCTTCTGCAATAGCGCCACCAATGGTTGGTTCCGTTCCGCCTCCGAACTCGTCAATAAGTAATAATGAAGAAGGCGTGCAACTGGCCATCATTCGCTTCATGTTGAGCAGGTGGCTGCTATAGGTACTCAGGTCGTCATCGATACTTTGTTCGTCGCCGATGTCAATGAAGATTTGACTGAAGATGCCTGCCCTCGAACCATCTGCCATTGGAACAGGAAGGCCGCATTGGAGCATGTATTGCAACAATCCAACAGTCTTCAAGCAGACACTTTTGCCGCCAGCATTTGGACCGCTAATGATGAGGATGCGTTGCCGCTTAGTCAAAGCGATGGTGAGCGGAACAATCTTCGAGCCTTGCTTGCGCAGTTTTGCTTCTAGAAGAGGATGACGCGCATCGAACCAATCGATGAGTGGCGTGGAATATATCTCAGGAGAAAGACCTCCGATGGCTTTCGTTAGTTGATGTTTGGCAATGAGGAACTCGATGTCTGCAAGGAATTCGAAGCCTCGCAAAAGCTCCTTTATGTTGGGTCGCAATTGCTCTGTAAATTCGCGAAGGATGCGAATGACCTCTCTCTTCTCCTCAGCCTCCAGTTCTCGAATGTGATTGTTGGCTTCCACTACTTCTGCAGGCTCGATGAAGACTGTCTTGCCGGTAGCGCTTTCATCGTGAATGATGCCTTTGATGCGTTTTTTCAGAGCAGGAACAACAGGAATCACCAATCGTCCATCTCGCATGGCTGGCGTTATATCTTTCTCAACAAACCCTTCTGCTTGAGCTGATTTGAGGATGTTCGTTAAAGTCCTGCTTACACTGCCTTCTGCTTTCTTCAGTTCGTGACGGATGGAGAGGAGGTCTCGGCTTGCCTCGTCTTTGATGCGTCCATACTTGTCGAGAATCTGTTCGAGGCGACGCGTAACGGTATGGAACGTAAAGACTCCTTCGGCAAGTTTCTCGAGGCCAGGATAAAGAATGCCAGGATGATCATCATCTTGCTTCCTGACAATGTCCACCCATGCATGAAGTGTTCGAAGTGTTCGAAGCAGTTCCCCAAGTGTTTGTTCTTCGAGGTAAGTGCCTTCAATGCGAATACGATGGATTTCTTCTCTGAGGTCGAAGAAGTCTTGCTCTGGTTGTTCTGTGGAGGTCTGGAGAATGTAGCTCAATTCTGCAAGCTGCAGATGAAGGGAGGTGACGACTTCGTGGTCGGAAGAGAACTGCATAGCATCCACCTTCTCATGTCCCAAGGGACTGAGACAAAAACCGTGCAGCATCGCCCGTATTTCGTTGAAACCTATCTTCTCTTCTAAAGACATACGACTATGGACTAATTTGAAATGCAAAGATACGACATTATTTCGTAACAACAAAGAAACACCACAAAAAACAGGAAGCAGCACTTAGCTCTTTAATGTTCTAACTCTTTAGCATTTTAACTTTTCATGGTACCACTTCGTGCATGTTTCGGCATTCGGACGTGAACATACTACTGTTAGCACGTTCGGTAACGCCTTCATGCCCGACACTTCATCCCGAAGTTCGGCAACGACCTGCGGAAGGTCATTGAACGTAATTTGATCTTTTATCATTTGACAACACGACCCTTTAGTGGAATCGTGCTGCAAAGGAACCTCGTTACGAATCGGAGGGCAAGCCACTTTTTAATAACAGGTGCATCACAAAACAATCACGCAGTTGAGCCTCATTTTTGGCTGTTATTCGTGGATAAAACGGGATTTTGAAGCGAATTTTGACAATATCGAACATGTAAGTATAATGAATGACAATTGGGATTTCGGCTGTTTTTGGGGGCAAGATTTCAGCGCAAAAGGGTATAGGCACATCAGGTCTACACCAATGTTTGGTTTCTGATGTGGCTCCAATATGTGATGTCTATGTATTGATATAGGAGAGGTGAGAAAGATTATCCTCAGTCTTTCTTTACGCCATGCAGGGCATTGCTGATGCTGACAAGTTCAGGAAGGGCATAAAAAAAGCCGTCCAGAGAGGGACGGCCTATAATAACAAAAGGTATAGAAGATAATTCAATGTGGACTGGTAGGTGGATTCGAACCGCCTCCTATACAACGAATAGGTATTCCTTCAATAACCAGCACCGATTTTTCAGATGTTCATCTTTTCACTCTCACTGCATCTTGTTCGCTCTATTTTCTCACTTTCTCTGAAGCGCACAATAGCCTAAACTCGTATTTGAGTTCGTTGTAAAGCGATGGGTGCTACATCCAATCGTGATAGGCGGATTGTAGGTTTGTGAAACTTAACACAAAGGATGTCGCAAGAATAAAAACTTGTGCCTTGTGCTTTGCAGATTGAGCCATCCTTTTCCACTCAATCTACGCACGATTAAAAAATTTTTTAACCATAATTATAAATTGTTTTAAGGTGGGTTTGTTTGCACTGGGCGGTGCCCCAACCAGGATGTTTATGCCCTTTATGTAAAGTTTGTCTAAATTCAGTCAATATTCCATTCCGCTTCTGGGTCACCTTCGAATGCAGCCCAATATCCTTCATTCTCGAAATACCTTCTTTCTTCTTCCCTCCTTTGTCTTTCAAAATAGGCATCCCATTGTGCATTTTCTTCTTCAATCTGTTCTTCCATCCTTTTAATGGTGTTTTCTAATAAAGAAGTAAATTCATCAGCGATCCCTCTCCACTTTAGGCTATCTAATAAATTCTTCAGTCCTTCTTCATCATTATAGAGTGAACTGCTGCGGTCTTCTGCATAGAATCTTTGATTTTTACCATAAGTTGGGAAAAAGCCTCTTTCAATAACTTTAATTAGATAGTGAGGATCTGATTCTGCTATTTCGCGAAAGGATTGTCCTTGGTATGAGCAACTAAAGGGTTTAGTATATAATTCGTCTTCAATACTAAACACACGACAAAAGATTAATTTTGAATCATTTGCAGCTCGAATTGATGCTAACTTGCTCTTTCCGCATTGTAGCTGCTCAAGACATTCTTTTGTAATAAAAATCAATCCATAATCAATGTATTTGATAATTCCCCTCCAACACATATCAGCAATATATTGCAACGACATTCCTTCATACTTGCCTTTTTTGAAAATATATTGTGGAGAATCAATTATCTCGCCGTTATATCTATAAGAGCCTAAAAAAGAATTTTCCCAACCATTACCTTTTGGAAAATCCTTCTTGTAATCGTAATACGGATATTTGAGAAATTTTATAAATGAAATATCATTCGAGTTCATTCTTATCTCCCCACAAATTTTTAGAAGTTAGGTCTTTTCCATCTTGGCGCTTATGAAATTGTTTTCCAGCATAGAAAATGTGAATCCCCTTTGTATGCATTTTGTTCAATAAATCAGGAAGGACTTCTTTATAATATGATGAATCTTTGTCAATATCTTCATAAAGATTAGAATTCTTTAAGCCTGTTTGTGAAATAAAACTATATATGCATCTATAAACAAGAGAAAAAACATTTCGGCTGTCGGTTATATATATTTCTTTAAGCTCATCACCTATTTCTTCATCAAATATTGGTGGTAAAAGTGAAATGAAAATGGGTTCATAGATGTGCCCATTTAATTTCTTATGCATATAATAATAGCTCCATTTTTTTTTGTCATACTTTTCATCATTGACTATTAATGAGAATAAATAACCAGAATAAACAGCATAAAACATCATATTTAACAATGTTGCATTGGATTGTAAGAGAGTCTTAATAACTCCAGATCCAATATGCAATGGTTCAAAATACGGTGATTTTTGGGGATTAAGGAGAGCATCATAAATCTCTTCATCATTAACAAGACATGGCTTCCATGTCATACCACCATAAGAATAATAGTCATGTTCTCTTAATTGTCTATCTATAAGGTGTTCCAAAGGCTCGGTGTTAATCTTTGCCATATCGTTTGTTTTTTATTGTTTGCAGGTGCAAAAATACTCAAATTTCATCAAACTATGCCCTTGGTTGTACTAAAAAAATGAAAAAAGGTGACGATTTCATATAATTCTGGGCAGAAAAGAGTCTGGATTGAGGATTATTTGCTAAATTCGCACTCAGATTGACTGACGAAGCCGCGTGCCGAAAGGTCGGACGGAATAGCCGGCCATCTTGCACACTGGTATGTTGTTTCTCATGGCTGATGCATAGAGCCAAGACTCTTTTCCTTATCTTTTCTTTCTCATTTGACTCCTTTTTATGTGGTATTACAACCAATGGAAAGCGAATGGGTCATGAATTATATGACTTAAACGTAGGCCGGTCCGTCGGAACTCTTGGTTCATATCTGTAATGGATAGATGCCAAAGGAAATCGAACGAAATATCACGACACTCATTCTTTCATTAGATTTCTTTCTTGCAAAATTCTTAAAAGCTTTATACATCTATACATCAATGTATATTACGCATTGATATACAGCATGTAACAAGATGTATAGAGCCTATATTTTTGAAATCATTCCGCCATTTCTCCTATATTGGCCTAAATCTCCTCATTTTTTTGAGCTTCTCTGAATCATTTTCCATGTAGTTTAACATCACATTACACGTCAATATATGTTGTTTCACATTAGGAACTCTATATGAAACACACTTTGTATCAGTAATATATCTGTAAGAAATCAGGTATTTTTACTAGAAAAATGCTGTTTTATGTAGGGACGCATCATGTTTTTTAGGTTCTATACAGCATATAAACATCTGTTGTATAGTGTGTTAAGTTGCATGATGTAGGGCTGTATAGCTATTTTGAAAATTCTTTGTTTAAAATAAATCTTTGTTCCGAAAATGGTTAATGCAGAACTGAGAAATAGTCGGGGGAAGCCATGCTTCATGTTGAAGCCCCCCCCCATATGCTGATTTAGCAGTTAAAGCAAAAATAGGAAATCCCTTGACAAAACAGGAGAATCATAATTCACACATCTACCCTTTGCCCCAATGGAATCACAAGTCACAGACTATGCTCCTTGTCCCTTCATCCTCAAGGAAATTCCCAGGTCAAGATGTGGGGACGGAATCTTTAACCTTTAATCTTTACTTTAGGTTCTTTTCTGGGTACATTGTGTTCCACCAAGTTGGGTCGTCCTGCAGCCACTTTGCAAACCAAGCCATGATGCTGTCGTGCCAACGGATGCGTTTGTTGTAGTTAAGGATGTGGTGATTCTCGCCCTCAACCGTGATGAAGGCACATTCTCTGCCAAGCAATTTGAGGGCAGTGAACATCTGTATGCTCTCGTTGATAGGCACGTTAGTATCTGCTCCACCATGCATGAAGAGAATGGGCGTGTGCACCTTGTCGGCATTGAAGAGTGGGGCGTGTCCGCTATAGAGTTCCATGTTGTTCCAAGGATAAGAATGAGCTGCGGATGTCGTGCTGTAGGAATACCCCCAATAACCGTAGCCCCAATAGCTGGCTGGATTGCTGATTCCAGCATGACTCATGGCAGCGGCAAAGATGTCTGTTACGGTTTGCAGATACATCGTCATGAAGCCTCCATAACTTGCACCCATGCAACCAATCTTGTCGGCCTTCACGTAGGGGTGTTCCTTGCAGAACTGCTTAGTTCCCTGAACAATGTCGTCAGCCGTGTAATCGCCATAGGCATTAACGTGGCGCGAAGCAAACTCCTGGCCGAAACCGCTACAACCAGAAGGCTGAATGACATAAACTACATAACCCATCGCTGCCCATTCCTGGAAGTTGTAGTAGCTGTCGAGCAATCGTCCAACAGGAGAGCATCCGCCATAGTAATAAACGAGCATCGGATATTGCTTCGTTTCGTCGAAGAAAGGAGGCAAATAGTAGCAACCATATATTGTGTCGCCTCGCTCAGCCTTGAAGTTCCAGTCTTGGCATTTCCCAAGCTGAATGTCCTTGAGCCTTGTGGGGTTGAGGTCACAAAGCACGCGTTCCTTGCCTGACTTGAGGTCGCGCAGCCAACAACGGTCTGTACTCATGCTACTTTCTCCTATATATGCGAGGAGTGGCTTTTCTTCTGCCAAACTGAAGCTACTATATATATAAGGTTCGGAAAGAGGTAACATTTCGGCCTTTCCGTCCTTGGGATTGATGCGATAGAGGCTCTTCAGGTCGTGGTTTTCACAAAGCGCATATATCATGCCGTCCTGCTCTGACCATTGATAGGAAGCGACAGAAGGGTCGAAATCGCGAGTCAAGCAACGCACTTCCTTCGTCTCGAGGTTGATGAGGAACAGTTCATACTCATAGCTGCTGGGTATAACGCCTTTGGGAAGGGTGTTACCCAAACCATCGAAAGCTTCAGGACTGCCCGTAAGTGCCACATATTTCTCGTCTGGAGAGAAGGTGTATGAGCCGATGAAGCCATCGTGACGAACAAGGGTGTCTGCCTTTCCTGTAGCCGGGTCGAGCAGAAGCAGGTCTGTGAATTCGAAGGGACGTTCCGTCAGTTTCTCTGAATGAATGGAAACGAGATAGCGGCTTGCATCCTTGTTGGGGATGACATAAACATTGCGAGCGCCTTTGGTGATGGGTGTCGTGATGCCTGTCTCGATGTCGTAGAGCGAATAGTTACGACGGTTTCGATAGCCAGGCTGACGATCATCAGGTTCAAGGATTTGGTGCACGTCCTTGTTCTTCTCTTCTGGAACTTTCTCGTCGATGGTCACGAGGAAGTGCTTCATGTCATCGGTCAGCCAAGCATATCCCTTGCCTGTGTATTTGCCGATGAATGTCTTCTCGCCTGTCTTGGGGTCAACCGTTTCGTAGCATCTTGTGCCCTCTGTTTCGCGATAGCTGCGAAGATAGCGGTCTCCTTTGGGGAGCCAACGCTGGAAACCGTCGAGACTGAACTCTTTGCCCGTTGCGAGGTCGATGAAGATGTCTTTGCCATCCGTTTCGCCTCCTTTATAAGTGACGTTCTTGTGAATGCGAACGTATTTGCCTGAGCTGGAGAGCTCTACGCCATTTATGCGTTCACCATGCATCATGTCTGCATTCGTCCAATAACGTTTGCCTTCTGGATTGATTTCGAGAGCTTGCTCGCTTTCGACGGAAACACGAAGCGTATCGGCTTTGTCGCCCTTACGGAGTATCTTGATGCTTACTTCATGCCGACCTGGAACGAGTTCGAAGTCGCCTCCCTGCTCATTGCCATCTATGTATAGTTTGTGCTTGCTCTCGCACTTCACATTGACCTTGCCTTTTGCAAAGCCTGTGTTCTGGAAGGTGAAGCCTGCCATATAAAGTTGAGGCTCATCCGTTGGAGGAAGGACAACCTCTTCGACGGATGGTTTGTCTTTCCATATGTCAGTCTTTGCAAAAGCATCCATCAGGACGTTATCCAGGTCGATGCGATTGCCTTCGCTGTCCAGACTGTCTGTCATGAATGGCTTGTTCGTAGGGTAGGGACCAACTAGACGAAGGTTTTTGACGTCTGTTGCATTTGCCATTATGGGCAAAGCTATGAGGGCGAGTGCTGCCCAAAAGGTTTTAGCTTCTCGATACATTCTTTACGCCTTTTACTGTTTTGAGTTTCTTGATGATTTGTTGCAGACGGCTTGTGTCGTCGAGCATGACGGTAAGCGAGCCGTTGAAGAGTCCGTCGTTGCTATCGATGCTGATGCTTCGCAGCTGGATTTTCTCTTCCTTACTTATTATATTTGTGATGTTGTTGATGATGCCTATGTCGTCGTTTCCAATGACGCGAAGGGTGATGGGGTATTGACTGCCACGCTTCCCGGCCCATTTCGCACGAACTATTCTGTAGCCGAAACGTTGGCGAAGTTGTGGCGCATTCGGACAGTCTTCTCTGTGAATCTTGATTCCACCTCCGCTTGTGACGAAGCCGAAGACTGCGTCGCCATAAACTGGCTGACAGCATCTGGCCATTTGGAAATCGAGACCTTTCAGATTCTGGTCTATGACGAGGACGTCGCTCTGCTCGATTTGCCGCTTTGCCTTCTCGTCTTCAGGCATCACGAACTGGTCTGCGCTAAGTGTCGGAGCCTGTTTCTCGGCTTCTCCATGGTCAAAGCGTTGTTGCTGGGCATAGGCTTCGAGGACTGAGTTCATGTCGAGTTTCCCGTCTGCCAGAGCTGCATAGAAGTCCGTTACGATGCGATATCCGAGTTTCGTCATAGTGTGCATCAGTACGGGTTCCTCGTAGTCGAGCTTCTTGTTCTTCATCTTGCGCTCCAACTCCTCTTTTGCCAGGAGTGCCTGACGGCTTTCCATTTCCTTGAGGCTCTGACGGACCTTTGCTCTGGCTCGAGTGGTTGTGACGATGCTGAGCCAGTCCTGTTTGGGCGTTTGGTTGCTGCTGGTCAGGATTTCGACTTGGTCTCCGCTTTGCAGTTTCTGCCTAATAGTGACGTTCTTGCCGCCAATACGGGCTCCTACACATTGGTTGCCCACCTTGGAATGGATGTGATAGGCGAAGTCGAGCACTGTCGCACCCATCGGAAGCTTGAAGATGTCGCCTTTTGGTGTAAAGACAAAGACTTCGTCTTCCTTTAGGTCGAGACGGAACTGATCCATGAGTTGGGCATCGTCGTTCGTTTCGAGAGCGCTACGGACACCTGCCAACCATTCCTCCACACCGCTTTCGCCAGAGCGTATGCCTTTGTAGCGCCAATGTGCAGCCAGTCCGTGCTCGGCTATGTCGTCCATCCTTTCTGTGCGAATCTGCACTTCCACCCATTTCTGTTCAGGGCCCAGAACGGTGATGTGGAGGCTTTCGTATCCGTTGCTTTTGGGTACTGAAAGCCAATCGCGCATGCGTTTCGGATTGCTCTGATACATGTCTGTGATGATGCTGAACACTTGCCAGCACTCCATCTTCTCGCGTTCTGGGGGCGATTGCAGGATGATTCGGATGGCAAAGAGGTCGTAGACGCCATCCACATCGACATGTTGCTTCTGCATTTTCTGCCAGATGGAGTGGATGCTTTTGGTGCGACCTTTCATGTGGTAGTGCAGCCCTGCTTCCTTCAGCTTCTCGTCGAGGGGCTTCAAGAAGCGTTCGATGTAGGCGTCTCTGCTGCGTTTCGTCTCGTTCAGCTTCTCCTTTATATGATAGTATGCATCATGCTCGAGGTATTTGAGGCTGAGGTCTTCCAGCTCGCTCTTCAATTTGTAGAGGCCAAGCTTGTGGGCGAGTGGGGCATAGAGATAAGCGGCTTCCATCGAGACTTTCCTTTGCGCCTCGATGTTTTCGACGTCCTTGATTTGCCGCATCACGCAGACGCGATTGGCAATCATGATGAGGATGACGCGCATGTCCTCGGCAAAGGTGACGAGCAAACTGCGGAAGTTCTCGCTTCCCACAGTAGCGCTCTTTGTGTAGAGCTCGCGGATTCGCATCAGTCCATGCAGGATGTGAGCCACCTCTTCGCCAAAGTCCCCTCGGATTTCGTCGAGCGAAGCAGCTCCGCTTTTCACTATCGACCAGAGCAGTACGCTCACCACACTTCCCCTGGTCAGACCTATTTCTTCGCCTACGATGAGTGCCGTCTCAGTATCCTTCACGATGGGGTTGATGCCGAAGACGTCCCTTTGCAGCAGACCTTGTTGGGTTGCTCTGTCCAGATACTTCCTGATCTTCGCCTCGTCACCCTCCTGAACAACGTCTGCAGCCATCGCAAAGAGCTGTCTCTGAATGGCTTCTATGCGACTGCGTTCCTCTTCGGTAAAGAATTTGGCAATCTCCATTTCCTGCTACATTATATGTTTTAAGGACAAAGGTACAAAAAATATTTGAATAATCGAGCGAGTCGTCAGTTTTATTTATGTTAAACTTCTCAAAAAACGTCCCTGGCGTAAATGGCAAACGACTAGTGTGACGATTGCGAATTACTAGTGTGACGTTTGCATTTGTATAGTGTTACGTTTCTAATCGTATAGTGTTAAGTATCGAGGTGTAAAACGTTAATAATGCAAAAATCATACGCAATTCTTTGGAGGTTTGCATTTTTCTTCGTTAATTTGTACAGGATTTATTACGGAATTAACGACATGAACCTATGAAGAAGATTCAACTTTTACTGGCTATGACAGCCATCTTGTTCCTGGCAACAGGCTGTGAACTCAACCACAAGAAGATTCTGACCGTAGAGCAGCTCCCGGAAGCGGCCCAGACCTATATCAAGGAGAATATGCCTGAGGCAAAGGTGCTCTATGTGAAGAAGGAAAGTAAGAATTTCAAGACCTATTACGAAGTCAAGTTCGACAACCTGATGGAGCTCGAATTCGACAGTAAGGGCGAGATTTACGACATTGATGTAGACGATTAATAACCGATAAAACACGACAATTATGAAACAGATGAAGTATTTGCTGATGGCACTGATGTGCCTCATTTCGTCGTGCGTAATGGCTGACGATACGCCAATTCCAGTAGAACAACTCCCAGAAGCAGCCAAGACTTTCGTTCAGACCAATTTCAAGGGTCAGAAGATTGTCTATGCCGAGAAGGACTGGAACTCCTTCGAGTGCCGCCTTGCCGATGGAACCAAGATCGAGTTCACCAAGAAAGGTGCATGGAAGAAGATTGACCGCAAGGCTGCTGCTGTTCCTGAAGCTATCGTTCCTGCTGCCATCCAGAAGTATGTGAAAGCCAATTTCGAGGGCTGCATGGTCACCAAGATCGACAAGGAGCGTTATGGCTATGACATCGAGTTGTCGAACGATATGGACTTGAAGTTCAACTTCCAGGGCGTTCTCATCGGAATGGACGACTAAGCGACGGTTCATCACACAACAAATCAGTCCAGTTGGAGTTCCAGCTGGACTTTTTTTATCTTTTTCTTCATTCTGCATTCTATATTGTTGAATTTTTTGTAACTTTGCAGCAAGAAACTCCACAAAAACCGTATCGTCGAAGGAGAAAAAGACTTGACCAAATAAAAACGCAAAGATATGTTTAGCAAGGAAGATCTTCTGCAGATTCAGCAGAAAGGAATGAGTGAAGCGCAGATTGAAGCGCAGTTAGAGTGTTTTCGGAAGGGTTTTGACTTCCTCAAACTGAAGGGTGCCGCTTCCGTTGGCGAGGGCATCATAGCTCCTTCGGACGATGAGGCGGAAGCCTACATTCAGGCTTGGAACGACTACAAAGTTGAAGGGCACTGCATTACCAAGTTTGTGCCTGCAAGTGGCGCTGCAAGCCGTATGTTCAAGAACGTGTTCGAATTCCTGAATGCCGACTATGAAGTGCCCACTACGGACTTCGAGAAGATATTCTTCGCCCACATTCACAGCTTCGCTTTCTTCGACGCGCTGAACGATGCATGCTTCCTGAACGAAGGCAAAGGCGTGGATGCACTCATCGAAGAGGGCAACTACAAAGCCGTCGCAGAGAATATGCTTGGCGAAGAAGGCTTGAACTATGGCCAGCTTCCAAAGGGCTTGTTGCAGTTCCACGCTTATGACGACTGTGCCAAAACACCTGTCGAGGAACACCTCACGGAAGCCGCTCTCTACGCAAGCAGCAGGGGAGAGGCGGAAGTGCATTTCACTGTTAGCAGCGAGCACAGAGAACTCTTCGAGGAACTCCTGGAGCGTGTCGTTCCGGAGGCTCAAGCCAAGCACAAGATCACATACAAGGTGAGCCTGAGCGAACAGAAGCCAAGCACAGACACGATAGCTGTGAACATGGACAACACGCCATTCCGCACAGGTGAAGGCAAACTCCTGTTCCGTCCTGGAGGTCATGGTGCACTCATCGAGAACCTCAACGACCTCGAGAGCGACATTGTCTTCATCAAGAACATCGATAATGTTGTGCCTGATCGCTTGAAGTCCGACACCGTCTTCTGGAAGCAAGTTATCGCTGGAGTACTGGTTCAAGCGCAGAAGAAGGTATTCGGTTTCCTACGTTTGCTCGACAGCGGAAAGTTCAATCACGACGACCTCGAGGACATGATTCGCTTCCTTCGTCACACCCTTTGCTGCGATGTGCCCAACCTGAAGAACTTGGAGGACACGGAGCTGCACATCTTCCTGAAAAAGAAGCTCAACAGGCCGATCCGAGTTTGTGGAGTTGTGAAGAACGTTGGCGAGCCAGGAGGCGGACCGTTCCTTGCTTACAACCCCGATGGTAGCATTTCGTTGCAAATTTTGGAGAGCAGCCAGATAGACCAGAACAACCCGGAGTATGTGGAGATGTTCACAAAGGGTACACACTTCAATCCTGTTGACCTCGTTTGTGCTGTTCGCAACTACAAGGGCGAGAAGTTCAACCTTCCTGACTATGTTGACCCTGCTACAGGCTTCATCTCGTACAAGAGCAAAGATGGAAAGGAATTGAAAGCTTTGGAGCTTCCGGGCCTTTGGAATGGGGCAATGAGCGACTGGAACACCATCATGGTCGAGGTGCCCCTGACGACCTTCAATCCTGTCAAGACGGTCAACGATTTGCTTCGTCCTCAGCATCAGCCCGCTCTCGATTGAACTTCACGAAAAGTTAAATAACCTTAAAAGTGGAGCGGCGCATTATATATTATAATGTGTTGTTCGAGGAATTGTTGTATCTTTGCACCCGCTTTTGTGTAAACAAGGGCAGGTGATTATTAACATTATTAACTCTTTAATTAATCTGTATGGCAGATTTGAAAAATGTTGCTCCTCTCCCAGATTTCGATTGGGAAGCATTCGAACAGGGTGACAGCAACGCAGGTGTGAGCCGTGAGGCTCAAATAGAGGCCTATGAGGGCTCTCTGAACAAGGTAAGTGACCACGATGTAGTCGACGGTACCGTCATTTCCATGAACAAGCGTGAGGTGGTGGTTAACATCGGTTTCAAGAGCGATGGTATCATACCTATGAGTGAATTCCGCTACAATCCCGACCTGAAGGTTGGCGACACTGTAGAGGTTTACATCGAGAACCAGGAAGACAAGAAGGGTCAGCTCATCCTGTCTCACAAGAAAGCACGCGCATCTCGCTCTTGGGATCGTGTGAACGAGGCTCTCAACAACGAAGAAATCATCAAGGGCTACGTGAAGTGCCGCACTAAGGGCGGTATGATCGTGGACGTCTTTGGCATCGAGGCTTTCTTGCCTGGCAGCCAGATCGACGTGAAGCCCATTCGCGATTACGATATCTTCGTAGGCAAGACGATGGAGTTCAAGGTTGTGAAGATCAACCAGGACTACCGCAACGTCGTTGTCAGCCACAAGGCTCTCATCGAAGCAGAGCTGGAGGCACAGAAGAAGGAAATCATCAGCAAGCTCGAGAAGGGTCAGGTGCTGGAGGGTATCGTCAAGAACATCACCAACTACGGTGTCTTCATCGACCTTGGTGGCGTGGACGGTCTCATTCACATCACAGACCTCAGCTGGGGTCGTGTCAGCGATCCTAAGGAGATTGTCGAGCTCGACCAAAAGATCAACGTCGTTATTCTCGACTTCGACGACGAGAAGAAGCGTATTGCTCTGGGCCTGAAGCAGCTCACTCCTCATCCTTGGGATGCTCTTGATCCCAACCTGAAGGTGGGTGACCACGTGAAGGGCAAGGTTGTCGTGATGGCCGACTATGGTGCATTCATCGAGATTGCTCCTGGTGTGGAAGGTCTGATTCATGTCAGCGAAATGTCTTGGAGCCAGCATCTCCGCAGCGCTCAGGACTTCATGAAGGTGGGCGACGAGGTAGAGGCAGTCATCCTCACTCTGGACCGCGAGGAGCGCAAGATGTCTCTGGGCATCAAGCAGCTCAAGGACGATCCCTGGGAGAACATCGAGGAGCGCTATCCCGTTGGCAGCAAGCACACTGCCAAGGTTCGCAACTTCACCAACTTCGGCATCTTCGTTGAGATCGAAGAGGGTGTTGACGGCCTGATCCACATCAGCGACCTGAGCTGGACCAAGAAGATCAAGCACCCCAGCGAGTTCACTCAGATTGGTGCTGAGATTGAGGTTTGCGTTCTCGAGATCGATAAGGCTAACCGTCGTCTGTCTCTCGGTCATAAGCAGCTCGAGGAGAATCCTTGGGATGTATTCGAGACTGTCTTCACCGTTGACAGCATTCACGAAGGCACTATCGTCGAGATGCTCGACAAGGGCGCAGTCATCCAGCTCGAGTATGGCGTGGAAGGCTTTGCTACTCCCAAGCACCTCGTCAAGGAAGACGGCACACAGGCTCAGAAGGGCGAGAAGCTGCAGTTCAAGGTGATCGAGTTCAACAAGGACAGCAAGCGCATCATTCTCTCTCACAGCCGCATCTTTGAAGATGTTCAGCGTGCAGAAGCTCGCGAGGCTCGTGAGGCCAAGAAGGCTACTCGCAAGGCAGCCCAGAAGGAAGAGCCCGTAGTTCAGAACCAGGCTGCAAGCACCACGCTTGGCGACCTCGACGCTCTGGCAGAGCTGAAGGCCAAGATGAGCGAAAGCGCAGAGAAGCCCAAGGCAAAGAAGGCTGCCAAGAAGGTTGAAGAACCCGTGGCAGAGGAGCCTAAGGCTGAAGAGCCCATAGCAGAGCCTGAAGCAGAAGCAAAGACTGAGGAATAAAAATTCCAATAACTAACGAAGCCCCCGTCCCTCACAAAGGGGCGAGGGTTTCTTTTTTTCGTCTGTTTTGAATTTTGAACTGAACATACTGGGTTGCGGCTCCGCCAAGCCCACCACACGCCACCAGCCCACCTCGCAAATCCTGAACGTGAGGGGCAAACTCTTCATGATAGATTGTGGCGAGGGCGTGCAGGCTCAGATGCAGAGGATGGGGCTCTCCATGATGAGCGTCGGACATATCTTCATCAGCCACAACCATGGCGACCACGTCTTCGGGCTGCCTGGACTGATAGGCACGATGGACCTGCTGGGCCGTACTGCCGAGCTCCACATACACGGCCCTCAGCAAGTTGGCGAACTGCTCCAGTTCCTCATGAGCACTTACTATTCCGAGATTCAGTACAAAGTGCTCTTCCATCCCGTCGATACGCGAGGGCACGACCTCGTTTACGAAGACCGCAGCATCACCGTCCATAGCATACCC
>Ga0247610_10001646_pt1 | contig 27358 bp, 21 predicted proteins | sample 174DNAGHGhighgp2_FD_193483 | JGI IMG/M metagenome (GOLD analysis project Ga0247610, IMG submission 193483) | Sheep rumen microbial communities from Palmerston North, Manawatu-Wanganui, New Zealand - 1742 DNA GHGhigh gp2 | ecosystem: Host-associated > Mammals > Digestive system > Stomach > Rumen...
AAGTGTTTCGAGGCACGGTGCCCGCCGTCATACTTCGCCACGCCCCACGCCTTGGCATAGTCGGTCTCGCCGCTTTCATAGAGCGGCAACGGATAGGGGATGCACTGGTAGGGCTTGCCCGTCAGTCCGTCCATGTAGAGCAGATATTCGCCCTGGGTGGTCACAAACCAGTTGGTGCCGCCGCCGGTGGCGGCACGTACGTTGACCGAGGGGTCGCCTACGGTGTAGGTGGTGCCGTCGGCCATGTGGATGACGGTGCCGTCGGCGGCACGCATCACTGCCTCGGCGCGTCCGTCACGGTCCCAGTCATAGGCGATGATGTTCTGCTCGTTGTTCTGGAAGTCGCCCATGTTGGGGCCGCAGTTCACCCACCAGAGGCGCGTGCCGTCGAGTTTGAGGCATTCGAAGATGGTGTATTCGCCTTGGTAACCCTCCCTGGGGTAGGAGGCATCCATCTCGCTTTGGTTGTCGAACTTCATCAAGATTTCCAATTCCCCGTCGCCATCGACGTCGGCGCAGGTGGCGTCATTGGGGACGAGGCGGCTTTTGATGCCCTCGTGCTTCAGTTTGATTTCCTTGTAACTGGTGCTCCAGGGGGTGACGGCCTTGCAAGGCGCTTGCTCTTGGCCGCGCACCACGGCGCGTACGGTGTAGCTGCTCGTGGTGCCGCCGCCCGTGTCCTGGAAGTTGGACACGCTGAGTGGTTCGTCGTTCAGTTTCGTGCCGTTGCGATACACGTTGTAGGTCACGTCGTAGTACTCCTCGCCCAGTACTCGCCAAGTGAGATAGATGCCCGTGCCCGACTTCATGGCCACCAGGCCGCGGTCCAGCACGTCGCTTGTGCGCTGTGCCATGGCCGTCATCGTCAAACCCAGCAAGAAAAACAATATGGTGGATTTCTTTGTCATTTGGATGGTGATTGGTTTTTAAGTTGTTTGGTTGATGAGATGTTTGATGTGGTTGTTTTGTCACAATCTATTTTGGGGAGACGGGAAGAATCCCGTCTCTACAGTGCGCTCACGTTGCAAAAGGCGCAGGTGTCAGTAGGCTGATGCAGAGAACCTCATGGGGAGGTTCCTGAAAGTGCAGAGGTATTTCCCTGAGTATCTCGCCTGGTTGAAGTTGCCAGTGAAATAATATCCAGTGGTGCTCCCGCCTTTGTATTCCTTGAGCTTCATATTGCCGTTGGCGTCGATGGAGCCGGAGAGGTTCACAGGGATGTTCTCCCCGTTATGCACGATATACCATCCTGTCACCTTGTTGCCATTCACTTGGATTTCCATGTCGAAATAATAGGTTTCCTTGTATGTGATGGAGCCATTGAGGCGGTAGGCGCCGTTGGCCACTTTGTTTCTTTTGACGGGGGGAGGTGTGGTGACTGTTGCAGCCTGCTTGGTAGGTGCAGGAGCAGTGGCAGGCTCTTCCTGTCGGCTTGTTGCAGTAGTATCTGCAAGAGTGTCTTTCGCCACTTCCGTTGTTGGGGTGTCTTTGTCTTTATTCTTGTTCAAGAAGTAATAGGCGCCGCCACCCAGTATGATTGATGCCAGCAAGACAATGACGGCATACAACCATTTGTTGGAATCGTCCTTCTTCTTGTAAATGACACGAGTGTGTTCATGGTTTTCAATAGTACGTTCGTCACCTCCATACTGTTGCTTTCTGGCATTTCCTATCGGACAGCCGCACCTCGGGCAGTTGTTTGCCTTATTTGAAATCATGTTCCCGCATTCCGGGCATTTGATAAGTGCCATATGTTTTTATTGTTGATTAGATTATTTTATTTCTGCAAAATTAACAAAATATTCATTAATGATGAAATGGAGTGCCATATTTTTTTGCTTGGTATCCATTTTGATGAGTGAAAATTTAACTTTCGGTTGAATTTTGTCACGACTCAGCAAAGATTATGCAAGCATATCTTTGCTTTCGCTGCTCCAAAATTTAACCTGCGGTTGAATTTTGTCACGACTCAGCAAAGATTATGCAAGCATATCTTTGCTTTCGCTGCTCCAAAATTTGTTTTTTCGCTCATTTGTTCGTATCTTTGCATGAAAGAGTCCGACCAGTGTGACGAGGCCGACATATCAGACGTGTCCGACCTGTCCGCCCGTCCAACTGTCCGACCCGTTCGACCCATAAAAACCTAAAAACTTATGAAAAGATTTGCATTCAAGATGTTCCTCAAGCCGGGGTGTGAGAAAGAGTATGCCCGGCGACATGCCGCCATCTGGCCGGAGTTGGTGAAGATGATCAAAGATTCCGGCGTAGGCAATTACAGCATCTACTGGGACAAGGACACCAACATCCTTTTCGGTTACCAGGAGTGCAGCAGCGACACCAACAGCCAGGACACCACCGACGTGGACCCCGTCACCCAGAAGTGGTGGGACATGATGGCCGACATCATGGAGGTGAACGCCGACAACTCCCCTGTCACCATACCCATCGAGGAAGTGTTCCACCTTGACTGAAAGGCCATGAAGAGAAGACACATCCTTGCAGCGCTATGCATGGCGGTCTTGCCAGCAATGGCGCAGACCGGCACGTTCGACGTGAACATCAACAGTCCGCAGTATTTTTCAGTGCAGGTGCCCGACGGCAACTACCTCGTCACCGTCACCCTCGGCAGCAAGAAGCGGAAGGCGGAGACCGTGGTGAGGGCGGAGTCCAGGCGCTTGATGGTGGAAAACGCCTCCACGCGAAAGGGACAGTTGACAGACTACTCCTTTATTGTCAACAAGCGTTCGCCAGCCTACACCGTCGTCACCGACAAGGGGGTGCGGGAGGAGCGCGTCAAACTGAAGGAGCGCGAATACGACTACCTCAACTGGGACGACAGCCTCACGCTGGAGTTCAATGGCGCGGCACCGGCCGTCGCCCGCATCAAGATAGAGCCCGACACCACCGCCACCACCATCTTCCTCTGCGGCAACTCCACCGTGGTGGACCAGGACAGCGAGCCGTGGGCTTCGTGGGGACAGATGATTCCGCGGTGGTTCGACTCCTCCGTGGCCATCTCCAACCATGCGGAGAGCGGCCTTACCGCACGCACCTTCCTCGGTGGCAACCGTCTGGAGAAAATCCTCACCATGATGCGACCGGGCGACTATGTGGTGTGTGAGTTTGGCCATAACGACGAGAAGGAGAAACGTCCGGGCGACGGTGCGTGGTATCACTATGTCTACAACCTGAAAATATTCATCGACAAGGTGCGTCAGGCAGGAGGACACATCATCTTCTGCACACCCACGCAGAGGAGAGCTTGGCAGGATGACAACATCCACCTCAAGGACACCCATGGCGACTTCCCCGCCGCCATGCGCAGCGTGGCGGAGCGCGAAGGGGTGCCGGTCATCGACCTCAACAATATGACACGCACCTTCTTTGAAACCTTGGGCTTCGAGGATAGCAAGAAAGCCCTTGTGCACTATCCCGCCAACACCTATCCGGGACAGGACAAGGCTTTGGCCGACAACACCCATTTCAATCCCTATGGCGCCTACGAGGTGGCGAAGATGGTGGTGGCTGGGATGCAGCGCCTCGACCTCCCTTTTATGAAGGGACTGCGGCCCGACTGGACGGGCTACGACCCGGCAGTTCCCGACAACCCTGCCGCCTTCCGCTGGTATGACGCCAAGGTGAAGGATGTGAGGAAGCCTGACGGAAATTGAGAAAGATAAAAAATATGGCAAAAGACGCTCCATATTCTATAGAATCCCTTGCCTCCCGGGAAATACACAATGCCACGCAGTTGGCTGAACTGGTGGAGAAGGTGGGCTTCCTGCCGTTGCTTTACAGCGGCATACCTGGTTTCTCGGCAGAGGAGGCGGTGGCCTCCGACTGCCGTTATGTGGCCCTTCCCGATGGTGGGTGGGACTGGCCTTTGTGGAAATGGAAAGGGCCGGTGGTCACCGATGGTGGTTGCGTCTATGGCAAGTTTTTCGACAAGCACGCCGGCTTTGTCAGCAAGGCGTGGTGGCCCGATTTTTGCAACTACCGCCGTCACAAGCATCCCGCCCCGGAGGAGAGTTCCGTGGAGGAGGCCATCCTCTTCACCTTGCAGGAGCATGGCAGTTTGATAACGAGGGAATTGCGTGCGGCATGCGGCTTCACGGGACCTAAGATGCGCAGTCGTTTCGATGCCTACATCACCCGCCTGCAAATGGCTTGTCGCATCGTCACCGAGGATTTCGTCTATCCACGTGACAGGCACAATCGAGAATATGGTTGGGGGTGGTCCTTGCTCACCACGCCGGAACAGCTTTACGGGCGTGACGCCTGCCGCTGCGACCGCACGCCAGAGGAATCCTACCAACTGCTGATGGCACATTTCAAGCGGTTGCTCCTCCACGTGGAGGAGCAGCGCTTGAAAAAGCTGATATAGCGGGTTTTTCCAGGGTGGCTAGGGCATCTAGTATTCCTAGAAGCCCTAGTCTTCCTAGAAACCCTAGTCTTCCTAGAACTTCCTAGAATTTCCTAGAATTTCCTAGAGCCTCCTAAAACCTCCTATCTCTCCTATACCTTATCCCCGAAGCACAGGTCTCCGGCGTCGCCGAAGCCCGGGACGATGTATTTGTGCTCGTTCATGCCGGGGTCGATGGCGGCGCACCAGACGGTGGTTTTCTCATCGGGCATGGTGCGTCGGATGTGGTCGATGCCTTCCGGCGTGGCGATGACGCAGCATACGTGGATGCGCTTCGGTGTGCCTTTGGAGAGGAAGGCTTGGTAACCCAGTTCCATGCTCCCTCCTGTGGCGAGCATGGGGTCGGCGATGATGAGGTTCTTCTCGTCGATGCTCGGCGTGGCGAGGTATTCCACGTGTATGCCCACCTTGTGGTGTTCTTCATCCACATATTCGCGGTATGCGCTGACGAATGCGTTACCGGCGTGGTCGAAGATGTTGAGGAAGCCGGTGTGGAAGGGTAGTCCTGCACGGAAGATGGTGGCGAGCACGATTTTATCGGTGGGGACGTTCACCTTGGCGATGCCGAGTGGCGTGGCGATGTCACGAGTCTCGTAATTCAGGGTTTTCGAGATTTCGTAAGCCATCATCTCGCCGATGCGCATGATGTTGTTACGGAAGAGCAGTCGGCTCTTCTGATAGTCTTTGTCGCGAATCTCAGCCATGTATTGGTTGATGATGCTGTTGTTGTCGCTTAGGTTGATGATTTCCATATTATTTGGTTTTTATAGTGGTGGCTTTTTTGTAGGAGGTTTTAGGAAGTTCTAGGAAGCTCTAGGAAGTTCTAGGAGGTAATAGGAAGTTTTAGGGGGTAGGGGCGAGGCTCCTGTTTCCTGGGCTTGTTATTCATCTCCTTTGGGTATCACTTTACCGTTGACCACTTTGAAGCGGCGGTCGAACTCCTCGCGGGTGCGCTTCCATCGGTTGTGGGTCCAGAGATAGAAGCGTGGGTCGCGACGGATGTTCTCCTCCAGCAGTTCGAAGAAGCGCCGGGTGATGGCATTTTCCTCCATTTCGTTGGGAGTACGGGTGATGAGTTTGAAGTCGGCGATGTAATACCCTCTTTTCGGCCGTTGCATGTCGACATAGAAGATGGCGTTGTTCATCTTCCGCATGAGTTTCTCGCCGTTGGTGAACACCGGCGTGTCGTGTCCGAGGAAGTCGAGCCAGAGGTGGATGTTGGTCCATTTGGGTGTTTGGTCGGAGAGGTAGCCGGTGAGCAGTTTCGTCCCCTCGCGACGGCAGTTGAGAAGATACCTTAGGATGTCTTTCTTGGGTACGCAGACGCCTCCGAAGTGTTGGCGCAGGTCGATGAAGAGTTGGTCGAAGATATCGCTGGACAGGGGGTGGTAGATGAAGGCTTCTATGGCATCGGGATGCCTTGGCCACCCTAATCTGAGTGTGGTGAGGTATTCCCAGTTGCCGTAGTGTCCCATCATGGCGGCACAGGTCTGTCCTTCGTCGAAGCACCGTTGTATGTCTTCCATTCCCCGAAGTTCGACATGTTTCAGCATCTCCTCCTTGGAGATGGAGAGGAGTTTGAGGGCTTCAAGGAAATAGTCGCATAGAAAGTGGTAGAACCCTCTTTCGATGCTTTTCAACTCCTTCTTGTCCTTTTCCGGGAAGCAGGTTTCGAGATGATGCCTCACCAGTCGCTTGCGGTAGCCTGCCACGTGGTAGATTAGGAAGTAGAGGCAGTCGGAGATGACGTAGAGCACCCGGAAAGGCAGCAGTGAAATGGGGTACAGCAGTGCGCGTGTGATTCTGTAGGCGATTTTCATGTGGCTTGCATGTCGTGAAGTTTCTTGTAATATCCGTCGGCGGCGAGCAGTTGGTCGTGGGTGCCTCTCTCTACGATGCGTCCTTCATGCAACACGCATATTTCGTCGGCGTTGCGGATGGTGGAGAGCCGGTGTGCGATGGCCACGGTGGTGCGTGTCTTCATCAGTCGTTCGAGGGCGTCCTGCACCAGTCGCTCGCTTTCGGTGTCGAGCGCGGAGGTGGCTTCGTCGAGGATGAGGATGGGTGGGTTTTTCAGGATGGCTCGTGCAATGCTTACGCGTTGTCGTTGCCCGCCGGAGAGGCGTCCGCCGCGGTCGCCCACGGAGGTGTCGTAACCTTGTTCGGTGGCGACGATGAATTCGTGTGCGTTGGCGATGCGTGCCGCCTCCTCCACTTGCTCGCGGGTGGCGTTGGCCACTCCGAAGGCGATGTTGTTGAAGAAGGTGTCGTTGAAGAGGATGGACTCTTGGTTGACGTTGCCGATGAGTTGACGCAGGTCGTTCAGGACTAGGTCGCGCACGTCGATGCCGTCGATGAGCACTTGCCCTTCCTGCACGTCATAGTAGCGAGGGATGAGGTCCACGAGTGTTGACTTTCCGCTTCCGCTCTGTCCCACGAAGGCCACGGTCTTCCCTTTTGGGATGGTGAGGCAGATGTCTTGCAGCACCCATTGCTGCCCGTATTTGAAGGAGACGTGCCGGAACTCTATCTCGTGCTTGAAGCCGTCGATGGGGGTGGGGTTTTCCTTCTCCTGTATGGCGATTTCCGACATGAGTATCTTGTCCACGCGTTCCATGGAGGCGAGTCCCTTTGGGATGTTGTAGCCGGCTTTGGAGAAGTCTTTGAGGGGGTTGATGATGCTGTAGAGCATCACCATGTAGTAGATGAATAGCGGGCCCGAGAGGGTTTGGTTGTTGAGTACGAGTACGCCTCCGAACCAAAGTACGATGACAATCATCACTGTGCCGAGAAACTCGCTCATGGGATGTGCCATCGACTGTCGGATGTTCACCTTCATGATGTCGTTGCGGTAGGCGCTGTTGATGCGGTCGAAGCGGGCGTTCATCTTCTCTTCTGCGCAGAAGGCCTTGATGATGCGCAGGCCGCCGAGGGTTTCCTCCACCTGGCTCATCGTGTCGCTCCAGAGGGCTTGCGCCTTGATGGACTTCCGCTTGAGTTTCCTTCCCACGAAACCCATGAACCAACCCATGATGGGTACGATGAGGAGGGTGAAGAGGGTGAGTTGCCAGGAGATGAGGAGGAGCACGATGAAGTAGCCGATGATGAGGATGGGGTTCTTGAAAATCATCTCCAATGACGACATGATGGAGTTCTCAACCTCCTGCACGTCGCCGCTCATGCGTGCGATGATGTCTCCCTTGCGCTCCTCGGTGAAGAATCCCAGCGATTGCGACGTGATTTTCTGATAGAGTTGGTTGCGGATGTCGCGCACCACGCCAGTGCGTATGGGGATGATGGTGGCCGAGGAGAGGAAGTAGGCCCCGGTCTTGAGCATGGTGGTGAAAGCGAGGAATAGTCCGATGAGGAGCAGCGTGGTGCTTGCACCCATCTCGCCAATCATCTGGTTGACATAGTAGTTCATGTTGTTGGTGAGCACCTCCTTGGCGTTCTCCCAGTCCCATGCCATGAGTGCGGTTGCCGTCTCGGTGTCCCCCGTCTTGAAGATGATTTGGAGGATGGGCACGAGGGCGGCGTAGGAGAAGATGTTGAGCACCACCGAGAGGATGTTGAACAGCACCGAGAGGGCGAGATATTTCTTGTAGGGCGGTATGAACCGCTTGAGCACTTGCAGGAATTCTTTCATGGGCAGTGGCTTTTTTTATAGTCTCTATAGTTTCTATAGTCTCTATAGTTTCTATGGTCTCTATGGTTGATGGTCTTCGTCGACGGGAGTGCCCAGGAGGGTGGCGCTGGAGGAACTGGTGATGCGCACCTTCACCGTGTCGCCGATGTGGTGGTCTTGCTTGTCGAACACCACGGCCTTGTTTTGCTCGTTGCGCCCCATGAGTTGCTCGCGGGAACGTTTGCTGTAGCCTTCCACAAGCACGTCGAAAGTCTTGCCCACGTCGCGGCGGTTGGCTTCGGCGGAGAGTTCCGTCTGCAGCTGGATGAGTTCGTTGAGCCGTTGTATCTTCTCTTCTTCCGGCACATTGTCGGGCAGGTGTTTCGAGGCGTAGGTGCCGGGGCGTTCGCTGTATTTGAACATGAAGGCGGAGTCGTATCCCACCTCTCGCATGAGGGAGAGGGAGAGTTGGTGGTCTTCCTCCGTCTCGCTGTGATATCCCACGAAGATGTCGGTGGAGAGTCCGCAGTCGGGGATGATGCGTCGTATGGCCTCCACGCGTCCGAGATACCACTCGCGGGTGTACTTGCGGTTCATCAGTTTCAGGATTCTGTCGCTTCCGCTCTGCACGGGGAGGTGGATGTGCCGGCACACGTTGGGCGTGTCGGCGATGACGCGGAGGGTCTCGTCGCTCATGTCCTTGGGGTGGGAGGTGGTGAACCGCACGCGCATGGAGGGGGCTGCTTCAGCCACCATGCGCAGCAAGGTGGGGAAGTCGATGTCGCTGCCCTCGCTGGCGAAGTGGTAGGAGTTGACGTTCTGTCCCAGGAGGGTCACCTCGTGGAAGCCGCGCTGCTGGAGGTCGCCCACCTCGCGGAGTATGCTCTCCACGTCGCGTGAGCGCTCGCGCCCCCTGGTGTATGGCACGATGCAGTAGTGGCAGAAGTTGTTGCAGCCGCGCATGATGCTGACGAATCCGCTGACGCGGTTGCCGGCGATGCGTTGCGGCACCACGTTGCGGTAGGTCTCCGTGGTGGAGAGTTCGATGTTGATGGCCTTCAGGCCCATTTCGGCCTGTGCCGTGAGGTCGGGGAGGTTGAGGTAGGCGTCGGGGCCTGCCACGAGGTCGGCGTGGTGGTGTTCGAGTAGCTCTTCTCGCACACGCTCGGCCATGCAGCCCAGCACGCCGAGGATGCGCTTGCGGCCGCGCTTGTTCTCGCCATGGAGCACCTCGAGGCGGCGGAAGATTTTGTTCTCGGCGTTCTCACGCACCGAACAGGTGTTGAGGAAGATGGCGTCGGCGTCATCGGCCTTGTCGGTGGTCTCGTAACCGGCCATCTGCATCACGGAGGCCACCACCTCGCTGTCGGCGACGTTCATCTGGCAACCGTAGGTTTCTATGTATAGCTTTTTCATGTCTGTTGTTTTCTGTCACCCCTTCGGGGGTGATGATATGATGGTTTCATTTTACAGGGGTTTCGCTACAGGGGTTTCGCTTCGCTTCACCGCCTGCCTGTAGTCTGCCACCCCCTTCGGGGTTCGCATTCCTTTCAGGAGCGTTTTTTCATTGCTTTCGCCTTCTTGTCTTTTCCTTTCTTGCCTTTGCCCTGGTAGGCATTTCCCGCCTCCATGCCTTTCGACATCGCCATGAAAGCCGCGTAGCAGAGTGTGCCGCTGGCGAGGCCTGCGAGTGCGTCGATGGCGTAATGGGCCCGGATGTATACGGTGGAGAGGAAGAGTAGGATGGCGAAGGGCAGCAGGCACCAGAAGAGTCGCCTCAACCTGTAGTGGAAGGTGATGAGCATGAGCATGATGCACACTGCGACATGGCTGCTTGGGAATGCTGCCACGGGGCGCTCTCCGGCTTCGTGGGCTGAGTCCACCATTTCGTGGAACACGCCGTCGGCATATCCCGGACACGCCATCCGTTCCTGGTGGTGGTTGAAATAGTCGTGCAGGTTGGGGAACATACCCTTGGCAATCTCATCGACGCCCACCGCTTCGTAGTAGTATTGCGGTCCTGTGACAGGAAGGGCGATGAAGACGACGTAGTGGATGAAGAAGGTGGCCAGGATGACGAATACAGCGCGCTCGAAAGCCTCGTTGCGGCACAGTATGAAGGCTATGGCCACCACCACCAGCATGGGATAGTAGCAGGCGTAGCCCAGACACATCAGTTCGCTTGTCACAGCATTGCTCATCACTTGCGAGAAGAGCAGTGCGGGTTGGCACCCGAAGAGCGACTGCTCCCATGAAGCGAAGAGATGGTCGAGGTTGGGGAAGATGCGGTTGAGTTCGTAGATGTCGGGATACCACCAACTGAGGAGCACCAGTTGCACGGTGGCGCGCAAGACACGGGTCAGTCCACAGGGCAGCATCCTGTAGACGCCCCACATCGCGATGGAGACGGCTGCCACGTGGGCTCGTCCCACCAGCATCCCGTGCGCGTTGGGCAGGCGTGACTGGCACAGGAACGTCAAGGCAGTGGTGGCAAGGAGGTAGGCCAGCACCACCCATTCGTAGGCCATCAGGCCCTTGTGCGGGTTTTTCTCGATGGTGAAGAGGTATTTGAGCAACTTTCTCATCTTACAACCATTTGTTTTCCTTGTACCATGCCACGGAGCGTCGGGCACCCTCCTCCAGGTTCACTTGGGGGACGTAGCCCAGTTCGTCGCGGGCGGGCTGTATGTCGCAGCGCCAATTGCGCTGGCGCATGATGTGGTATTTGTCATTGTTCAGTGCTGTCACCTTTCCCGTCAGCCTGCCCCAGTAATCGCCGAAGAAGGTCACAATGCGCAACAGCCAGATGGGGGCTTTCACTCGCAGCAGCCAGGGGTTGCCCAACTCCTTCTGAAGCAGGTCGCTGAAGGTGCGCGACTGGTACACCTCGCCGTCGGTGAGGAAGTACTTTCCGCCGATGCGTCCTTTCTCCAATGCAAGGAAGACCGCCTGCACCACGTCGGTGACATAGACGAAGGTGATGTCCTGCTGGCGGTATCCGGCAGCGAAGTCGACATGCTGGCTGATGCTCTTGGCCATCATGAAGTAGTCGTGTTCCCTTGGCCCGTAGACACCTGTGGGCCGCAGCACCACGTAAGGGAAGGCTTTTCCGTTGGCGGCAAGGCTGTCGAGGAATTGCTCTGCGGCTAGTTTGCTGCGCCCGTATTGCGTGTTGGGTTTCGGCGTGTCGGTGTCCTTGATGTCGGTGTAGGGTTGTTGCTCCCTGATGGGACCGAAGATGCTGAGCGAACTGAGATAGACGAAACGCTTGAGCTCCGGACAGGTGTCCAAGAGGGCTTCCACGAGGTGCATGGTGCCGAGGGTGTTGGTGCGATGGAATTCTTCCTTATCCTTGCATTTTGTCACGCCGGCGGCATGCACCACGTATTCGAAGCGCTTGCCATCCAACTCCTTGCGTAGCGCATCGGGGTCGGAAAGGGTGAGTTCTATGAAATGTATCCTGCTGTCGGTGAGGAAGGCGCGCGAACTGCTCTTCCTCACGGCGGCCCACACCTCCATGCCTCTTGCAAGTGCCTCCTCGACAATGAAACTGCCAATGAAACCACTGGCGCCAGTGACCAATACGCTCTCCATAAATGACTTTAAAGTGGATTTACACAACTTTTCACGCGAATTGCTTGCAAAGTTAGCAATTATTTTGTTAATTTGCAGAAACAAAACGCAAATACTATGGCAAAAGGTAAAAAAGGCGGCAAACGCATGACCAAGAAACAGGTGACAGAGTTGCTCGTGAGCTTCTTCCAGTCACAACCCAACGTGGACTTGTCTTTCAAAAACATATTCAGGTCGCTCCATTTCGACACCCATCCGCTCAAGATGCTCGCCATCGAGGTGATGGAGGAACTGGCATGGGACGATTTCCTAAGCAAGACATCGGCCACTTCTTACAAACTCAACCTCAAGGGCCAGGTGCAGGAAGGAATCTTCCGCAGAAAGGCCAACGGCAAGAACAGCTTCATCCCCGACGACGGTGGCAAGCCGGTCTTCGTGGCCGAGCGCAACTCCATGTTCGCACTCGACGGCGACCGCGTGAAGGTGACGTTCTACGCCCGCAGGCAGAACCACATCAAGGAGGCGATGGTGACTGAAATCCTGCAACGCGCCCGCGACACCTTCGTTGGCGAGCTCAAGGTGGAGCGCGACTTCGCCTTCCTCGTGCCCAACAACAACTCCGTGCTCGACATCATGGTGCCCAAGAAGAAACTAAAGGGCGGCAAGACGGGCGACAAGGCCGTGGTGAAAATCACCCACTGGCCCTCAAAGGACTCCAAGAACATCGTCGGAGAGGTGGTCGACGTCCTGGGCATGAAGGGTGAGAACAACGTGGAGATGCACGCTATCCTCGCGCAGTATGGCCTGCCCTACAAATACCCGAAGAACGTGGAGGATGCGGCAGCGAGAATACCCCTTGAGATTTCCGAGGAGGAACTGAAGGGCCGTGAGGACTTCCGCGATGTCTGCACCTTCACCATCGACCCGAAGGATGCGAAAGACTTCGACGACGCCCTCTCCATCCGCTCTTTGGGCAAGGGACTGTGGGAAGTCGGCGTGCACATCGCCGACGTGTCGCATTACGTCAAGGAAGGGTCGGTCATCGACAAGGAGGCCCAGCGACGGGCCACCAGCGTCTATCTCGTCGACCGCACCATCCCCATGCTCCCCGAACATCTCTGCAACCTTGTCTGCTCCCTGCGCCCCGATGAGGACAAACTGTGCTTCAGCGCCGTCTTCGACATGGACGACAACGCCGAGGTGAAGCGATGGAGGCTCGTGCACACCGTCATACGCAGCAACAGGAGATTCGCATACGAGGAGGTGCAGCAGATACTCGAGGACAACGGCGTGGTGGACGGCACGGGACAGCCGGCCCCCAAGGCACCGAAGGGTGGATACAAGGGAGAGCTGGCCGCCGAACTCATCACCCTCGACAAATTGGCAAAACTCTTGCGTGAGGAACGTTTCAAGAACGGGGCGGTGAAATTCGAGCGTGAGGAACTCCACTTCGACATCGATGAGAAAGGCAAGCCCGTGCGCTGCTATTTCAAGGTGTCGAAGGATGCCAACAAACTCATCGAGGAGTTCATGCTGCTTGCCAACCGCTCCGTGGCGGAGAGCATCGGCCGTGTGAAGAAAGGGGTGAAGGCAAAGACGCTGCCCTACCGCATTCATGACTCACCAGACCCCGCCAAATTGGAGAACTTGCGCGAGGTCATCTCCAAGTTCGGATACAAACTCAAGACCGCCGGCACCAAGAGCGCCATCTCAAGGAGCCTCAACGCACTGATGGCCGACTGTGAGGGAAAGGCAGAGCAGAACCTCATACAGACGGTGGCCCTCAGGGCCATGATGAAGGCGAGATACAGTGTGCACAACATCGGGCACTACGGCTTGGCTTTCGACTACTACACCCATTTCACCAGTCCCATACGCCGGTATCCCGACACCATGGTGCACCGCCTCCTCACACGCTACCAGCAGGGTGGGCGCAGTGCCAACAAGGAGCATTACGAGGAGATGTGCGAGCACTCCAGCGACATGGAGCAGTTGGCCGCCAACGCCGAGCGCGACTCCATCAAGTACAAGATGGTGGAGTTCATGGCCGACAAGATAGGCAATGTCTATGAGGCGCATATCAGTGGCATACAGTCCTATGGCATCTATTGTGAAATCGACGAGAACCATTGCGAGGGCATGGTGCCCATGCACGACCTCGACGATGACTACTACGACTTCGACGAGCGCAACTATTGCCTCGTGGGGCGCAGGCATCACAACAAATACCAACTAGGAGACCCTGTCACCATCAGGGTGGCGCGTGCCAACATCGAGAAGCGTCAACTCGATTTCACGCTCGAACAATAGGGTCATGGGCATCAGATACACACGCAAGGAGGAGCACATCAACACATGGTCACATGCCGCAGGAATACTGATGGGCGTGGCAGTGGGGGTGGTGTTCCTCTTCCTTTGTTCAGGAAGGGGGTGGGCGAGAGCCGGTGTCATCCTATACATGTTCGGTATGATAGGGTCGTATGTCTCTTCCACGGTCTATCATGCATTGCCCCAAAAGAGCAAGTGGAAGGAGAGGTTCAGGAAATGGGACCATGCCGCCATCTACTGGCATATTGCAGGGTCGTATTCACCCATCACACTCGTCGCTCTCAGGGAGGATGGCTTCTGGGGATGGGGACTTTTCATTTTTGTCTGGGCCTGCGCGCTGGCGGGCACCATCACCAGCTTCGTGCATCTCAAGGAGCATAGCCACCTGGAGACCATCTGTTTCGTGGCAATGGGACTGAGTGTCCTTGTGGCCTTCAAACCGCTGGTCGAAAACGTGAGCACGGCAGCTGTCGTATGGATCATCGCGGAAGGGGTGTGCTACATCACCGGTGCTGTGTTCTACAGCTTCAACAATCGACGATACATGCACAGCGTATTCCATTTCTTCGTCCTTGCAGGTTCCATCTGCCACATCATCGCTGTTTGGGACATGCTCCTGGAGATGTGACCCTCTTAGGAAAACTAGTATTCATAGGAAAACTAGTATCCCTAGGAAAACTATGAGCCTTCATGGTTTATCCTAAAAAACATTAATTCCCAAGGGAAAGTGATGTTCTTTCTGCCTTTTTGCTTAATTTTGCCACCATGAAGAAGATTATCATTTTCCTGCTATTCGCCATCGCCCTCCCTTTGGTCGCCATAGCGCAATCTGAAGACGTTGCGGTGGATGTGGACAAACCCATCTTCACTCCTAAATTGGAATTGCAATACACTGTCATCGATGGCGACAGTGCGCTGCTTATGGAGTTGGGCAATGTCATCATCCCGTCGGTAGGTCAGGAATTCAAGAGCGAGAAGCAGAAAAAGGCTTTCAACCGGTTGGTGACAAACGTGAAGAAAGTGCTTCCCATAGCAAAGGATGCACACCAGATCATCATCGAAACCTTCGAGTATCTTGAAACACTCCCCGATGAAAAAGCTAAGAAGGAACATATGAAGAAGGTGGAGGCTGAAATATACAACACTTACAAGCCAAAGATGAAGAAACTCACCTACTCACAGGGAAAATTGCTCATCAAATTGATTAACCGCGAGTGCAACTCTTCTTCCTATGATGTCGTGAAGGCGTTCATGGGTCCCATACGTGCTGGTTTCTGGCAAGCTTTCGCCTGGACTTTCGGTGCCAGCCTCAAGAAGCAATACAAGCCCGACACCACCGACCGCTTCACGGAGATTGTGGTGCTCATGGTGGAATCGGGGCAGCTTTGACTATCGCAGTCCTCCGATTCCTCCGATTATTCTGATTATTCCGATTCCTCCGATTCCTCCGAAAATAAAAGGTGCCGACCTCTATGGCCGGCACCGCGTTGTTTTAGGAATAGTATAGGATCAAGGTTGTCTTTTTTGAAGAGCCTCTAGTATTTCTAGTAATCCTAGTTTTCCTAGTATTTCTTAGAATCCCTAGATTTCCAGTATACCTGGAGCCCTTCGTAGTGGTGTCTACTCTGTGAGAAGCACCTGCATGAGGGTTTGCCCTACAGCCTTCAATGTGTTCTTGTCGATGTGGTTCATGTCGTCCTGGATGGTGTGCCAGGTGGGACCGAAGGAGCTGGCCTCGCACTGAGGATAGTATGGTATGATGTCGATGCAGGGGATGCCGGCTTTCTCGTTGACGGGCAGGTGGTCGTCGGTGATGGCTCCTCCTTGCTCCATTGGGAAGTATCCGCTATAGCCTGCAGCGTGTGCGGCGCTCCACACACGGTCCACCACGCTGGAGGCATAGTGCAAGGACACTTGTTCCTTATAGAACTGTGCACCTTGCCCTCCCACCATGTCGAGGAGGATGCCGTAGGTGGTTTCCCATGTCTTCGATGGTTGGTGTGTGGCCCAATATTGCGCACCGAGGGCCCAGGAGTCGGCATCGGAACGGTTGGTCCATTGCGGCACACCCCAGTCCTCGGCATCGAAGCAGACAAAGTCGACACCTACGTTGAGAGAGTCCACCTGTTGCAGCAGTCGCGCCACCTCGAGCATCACAGCCACGCCGCTGGCACCATCGTTGGCGGCCATCACTGGTTTTGTCCAGTTGGTGCTGTCGGGGTCGTTGTCCGCCCACGGCCTGCTGTCCCAGTGTGCGCAGATGAGTATGTGTCGTTTCTTTTCGGGTTTGTGGCGTGCGATGATGTTGGTGGCCCTTAGCATGGTGCCGTCGTAGCCAGTGAGGGCTGCTTTCTGCAGTTCCACCTCACATCCCAGTCTGCGGAATTTTTCTGCGATCCATTCCCCGCATTTCTCATGAGCCTCGCTGTTCATCGTGCGAGGCCCGAAAGCACATTGCGCATCGCAATAGGCGAAAGCGGAGTCAGCGTTGAATTCCGGGCCTTTCACGGTGGGTTCGGTGATGACCTCTGTGTTGCCCTTACGCTTGCACGAGGCTCCGCTGAGAATCAGCAAGGCTATCGCTGCCATAAAGATATTGATGGTTGTTCTTTTCATGATGTCGTCTATTTTGCCAATGACTGTACTTGAGCCATCACCCTGAGCCAGTTGCCACCCCAGATTTTCTGGATGTCGCGCTCGCTGTACTTGTTTTTCAGCAACGCCAAGGTGAAATTGATGAGTTCGGAGGAGTTGGCCAATCCTCTCACCCCGCCGTCCCCGTCGAAGTCGGTGCCCAGTCCCACATGGTCGATGCCCATGATGCGCACGGCGTGGTTGAGGTGCTCAATGGCGTGTCGGATGGTGGCCTCTCCCTCCTTGACCAGGAATCCCGGGTATAGTGTGATGTGAGCCACACCGCCTTTTTTCGCCAAGGCCCTCAGTTGGTCGTCGGAGAGGTTGCGTGGCGAGTCGCAGAGTGCTTTGCAACTGCTGTGGCTGCAAACGATAGGCGTTCGGGAGATTTCCAGGGCATCGTAGAAACTTTGTTCGCTGGCGTGGCTCAGGTCCACCATGATGCCATGCCTGTTCATCTCTCGGATGACTTTCTCTCCGAATTTGCTCACGCCGTGGTTGGTGTCGCATCCCTTTGCGCTGTCGCAGATGTCGTTGTCTCCATTGTGGCAAAGGGTGATGTATACGACTCCCCTTTGTGAGAAGTGCTTCACGTTCTCCACGTCGTGGTTGAGAGCGATGCCGTTCTCGATGGCGAACATGATGGATTTGCGCTCCTTGCGTTTGTCTTCGAAGAGGTCAGCGGGTGTGCGTGCGATGCTGATGTACTTTCGGTTGCTTCTGACAATGGCCTCGATTTTGTCGAAGATGAAGTTGGCGTACTCCATTGGCGTCTGCACGTCGAAAGCCACCTTCGATGAGAAGGTCTCGCCCATTTTCGGTTGTGGGAGGTAGGCCGCCATGATGACGGCGTCCTGCTGCCCTTCTGTCATCTTGTGCAGGTCGACGAGGATGCGTGGGTCACGCTGGTCGAACTTGATGTCTTGATGGAAGAACATAGGAGTGTCGCAGTGGGTGTCGAGGGTGAGGATGCGTCGGTGCAGGCGCTTGGCCAACTGGAAATTGTTGGCTTGTGCCACCAGCCACTCGAAGAGTTTTCGCCCTTCTTCCGCCAGGCATTCCGGATGCCATTGCACACCAAGGAAAGGCTTGAATTCGCTGCTTTCCATCGCTTCAATGACACCGTCGGGAGCTTTGGCCGTCACACGGAAGTGAGGGCCTGGTTCAGACACCGCTTGGTGGTGGAAGGAGTTGACATACAGTCTCTCGGCTTTGTAGATGCGGTGTAATATGGAGTCCTGCTCGATTTGGATGGAGTGGGAGAGGAGGTCTCGGTCGCCGTCTTGGCTGTGCTTGATGGCCACGGGTGGTGGCGGCGGCGGTGTTGCTTCCTTGTCCTTGTTTTTCTTCTTTTTCTCCTTTTCTTTCTCCGAGCCATCTGGCTCGACGGGTGGCGCGCTGAGACCGGTGGCGATGTCCTGCATCACCTTGCCTCCGAGTGCCATGGCCATCGTTTGTATGCCGCGGCAGATGCCGAGGATGGGAATCTGTCGGTTGTATGCCAACTGTGTGATGAGGAGTTCGGGGAGGTCGCGCACGTTGTTCACGCGCTTGAGTTGTGGAGAGGGTTCCTCTCCTGCCCACAGCGGGTTGAAGTCGGCTCCGCCTGAGAGCAGCAGGCCGTCGATGAGCGACAGGGAGTTCACCACCACGTCGGTGTCCGACACAGGTGGGATGAGCACGGGGATACCTCCCGCATCGACTACTTGCTGGTAGTATACTCGTGCGAGTGTGGCTTCCCCTTCAAAGAAGTTGGAAGTGATGCCAATGATGGGTTTGCGCTTCCCCTCTGGGAATGTAGCGTAGACAGACTCGAGGTGTGAGTTGAGGTCGAACGATGCCATCTGCTATTTCTCGTTTTCTTCTAATTTGACAGGAATCTCTCGCTTGATGCTTTGCTCCAATGAGATGAGCGTCTCTGTGGCCACCACGCCGGGGATGGTTTGAAGTTGGTTGTTGAGCAAGTCCATCAGTTGCTCGTTGTCTCGTGCGTACAACTTGACGAGCATGGTGTATGGGCCTGTGGTGAAATGGCACTCCACAATCTCAGGGATGTGGAGAAGCCGCTCGCAGACCGACTTGTACATGCTGCCGCGCTCAAGGGTGATGCCCACGTAGGTACAAGTGTGGTACCCCAGGCTTTTAGGGTTGACATCGAAGCCGCTGCCGGTGATGACGCCGGCCTCTATGAGGTGTTGCACGCGCTGGTGGATGGCGGCACGAGAGACGTTGCACTCTGCGGCGACATCCTTGAATGGTATGCGTGCATTCTGGGACAAGATGCTCAAAATCTTCTTGTCCAGATGGTCTATTTTGTCTACTGCCATTGGTTGGTTTTGTTGTCTTGTTGGTATTTATGATGATGTATTGACAATTTGAAAGCAAATGTAGGCATTTTGGATGAATCGTGCAACATTTTTTCGCATATTTTGCGCTTTTTTGTTGCATGGTGCGTAAAAAAGACAAAAACGTGGTAAAAAAATGCCAAAAACATCCTCATGATGTCAAGGGGTGACGCAGTTTGCGGGGGTGCCAAGAGGATTTCCTTGTTGTGTGTCTGTGGAGAGAAAAAAAGAGGAAAACACTTTGGAGAACCGATTTTTCTCACTATCTTAGCGGCTCGAAAGATAATTGACAATTGAGTTATGGAACAGAGACGACGCTATCCCGTGGGCATACAGACTTTCTCCCGATTGAGAAAAGAAGGGTATGTTTATATAGACAAGACCGACTTGATGTGGAAAATGACAAGGGTTAGCCCCTTCATCTTCCTAAGTCGTCCAAGGCGATTCGGAAAGTCGCTGCTCGCCACCACGCTGTGCTCGTTCTTCAGAGGCGAGCGCGAATTTTTCGAGGGCTTGAAGGTGATGGAACTGGAGAAGGAGTGGAAAAGTTATCCCGTGCTCCACATCGATGTGAGTATGGCGAAAGGAAGGGATAGCGTGGAGGAATTGCGAAATGCGTTGCTCACAGAGCTTAAACCCTTGTATGACATCTATGGCAAGGATCCGGGGGAGAACACTCCCGGTGAGGTTTTCTCCGGCCTTATACGCCGCGCCTACGAGAAGACGGGCGAGCAGGTGGTGGTGGTCGTCGACGAATATGATGCGCCACTGCTCGAGGTGCTCCACGAGGAGGTTCTGCTGCCTGCATTCCGCCGCGTGATGCAGGAGTTCTACCAATGTTTGAAGGCTCGCGAGGCGATGATTCGCTTCTGTTTCATCACCGGCATTACGAAATTCTCGCAGTTGAGCATCTTCTCCACGTTGAACAATATCACCAACATCTCTCTTGATGATGACTTTGCTGCCATCTGTGGCATCACGGGTGATGAAATTGATGAGCATATGCAGCCCGACGTGGCACACCTGGCCGAGGAATACGATGTGACACCTCAAGAGATGCGCCAAATGTTGCGCCATACCTACGATGGTTATCGTTTCTCACGTAAGTCCCCCGACATTTATAATCCCTTCAGTTTGATGAAGACGTTCAACCAACATGAATTACGTAATTGGTGGTTTGAGAGCGGCACGCCTTCCTATCTCTTGCGCCAGATGCGTCATTTCCATACCGACATCACGAAGATGGACGACATCGAGGTGCCCTCGTCGGCATTTGACCAACCCACGGAAAATATGTTGGATGCACTGCCGCTGCTCTACCAAAGTGGATACCTCACCATCAAGGATTACGACTCCTTCGGTCGCATCTACACCTTGGGCATCCCTAATCAAGAGGTGCGTGTGGGATTTACCGAGGGACTGCTGCCCACTGTCGCAGGTATCAGAGGCAGTGACGTCCAGGCTGGTTTCGCTCTCCGATTCTGGCGTGCTCTCCATGCCAATGACACGGATTTGGCATTACGTGAGTTGCAGGCTTATTTGGAGGGGCTGCCCTACGTGGAAGGTTTCAAGAAGAAGTTGGAGGAGGTGGCTGTGGCAGAAGGTTTCTATGAGTGGACTTTTTATCTCATCTTCTCCATGCTCAACGTCTATGTGCAGACGCAAGTGAAGTGTGCACGAGGTAGGGCCGACATGGTGGTGTTCACACCAGAAGTCATTTACGTGATGGAACTCAAACTCAACGGTACGGCACAGGATGCCCTCGACCAAATCAACGATAAAGGCTATGCCAAGCGTTACGCCACCGACGGCCGCCGCATCGTAAAGGCTGGCATGGGTTTCTCCATCGAAAAACGAGCACTCACAGATTATGTTATTGAAGGTTGAAGATTTGAGATTTGAGATTTGAGTTTGAAAATGGTGTGCACCCCTTATGGAAGTCGTAGTGGCGGGTTTTGTTCCCGCCCGAAACCAAAAGGCTGTGTGAAAGTTTTCCCACGGCTGTTCTTGTTTTTGCTTTCCTGTCTCCTTCCTGCCGTTTCAGCCCCAGCCCCAGGCGCGCTGGAACAATCGGAAGGACGTGACACGCTGACAACCAGCATCACCTATGACCTCGCGACAGAGATGGCAGTGGGAACAGGTGATTATACTGCTTTTCAGTTGGTCACCAATCGCCACCACGTATTGGGCACACGTTCCAACACGGCTTATGTGCGTGGGGCGGTGAAAGTGGAGCATCCGTTTACGAGCGACCTCTCACTCTCGGCAGCCGTGGATGGCGTCGCCTCCGTCCATGCCGACCATCACACCTTCTTGCAGCAGTGCTATGCCAACCTTTCCTGGCAGTCGTTTTTCATAGAGGTAGGCAGTCGTGAGGAGGCGACTGTGCTACGCGATGAGCAACTGTCATCCGGCTTGTTCGCCAACGGCATCAACGCCAAACCGGTGCCTAAGGTGCATTTTGGCACCAACGGCTTCTGGAACATACCGTTCACGAAGGGATGGCTCCAGGCGCACTTCGACTTCGGCTATGGCAAGTTCACCGACAGTGGTTATCGTGAGGAAATGTTCCAGCGGGGGGGCAACGTCAACTGGGGCTATGCCACCGGAGCCTACGCCCATCAGAAACATCTGTATTTCCGCACCAATCCTGCCAAACGCTTCTTTGTCGTCGCCGGTGTGGAGCATGCCGTGCAGTTCGGAGGGACTGGCTACAAAACCGTCAATGGGGAGTTGGTAGCCACCAAGAAACCCTTGAAGCTGAAGTCCTTCTTTGATGTCATCGCCTCCTTTGGCGACAAGAATTATTATGAGAATGACGTGTTGGAAGACTGGGTCTTTGGCAACCATCTTGGTTCGATGACCCTCCAGGTGGGTTGGAACATCGACAGTGACCATCTTTTGCAAGCTTATCTCGACAACCCGTTTGAGGATGGCTCCGGCATACGCAAGGGCAACGGCTGGGACGGGCTGTGGGGACTGCAATATGACAACAAGAGGGCAGGACGGCAGATGGTGAGGAAGGCCGTGGTGGAATATTTCCAAACCACCAACCAGTCGGGCCCCCTCCATTGGGACAGCGGCGACTACCCTGAGCCTGTGCGCAGCCAGGTGGATGATTTCGTTGTTGGCAACGACAATTATTACAATCACATGTTCTATGTCGCCTATTCCCATTATGGCATGACGCCAGGCAATGCGCTCATCACCTCACCCATCTACAACAAGGACGGGCAGATGTCGTTCCGCGATAACCGCGTGAAAGCGTGGCATCTAGGGGTCAATGGCGAGATAACCGACCGCCTGTCATATCTCGTCAAAGGATCTTATCGAGAGGGGTGGGGCACCTATTCCGCACCGCTCGTCGTCAAGCATCACTCCTTCGATGCCATGGTGCAAGGGGTTTATGACCTCGGCCCATGGCGGTTTGCCGCCGCATACGCCTTCGACAAGGGAAACATCTACGGCGATTGTCACACGTTCAACTTGAAAATCGGTTTCCATGGCAAGATTCTTTAAGACCATCATGGCCCTTTCATTCCTTCTGTTGGCTTCTTGTCAGGAAGGTGGCGAGGCGGGCGACTTGCTCGGTCAGTGGCGTTTGGTGGACTCTGACACGAAATATGTCAGCTTTTCGGGGTCGCTGACCTTGTTCCGCTCCATCACGGAGGGCGAGGTGTATGGGAAGTTCCAGCATGAAGGGGACAGCCTTTTCATACAATGCTTCTCCATTTATGGCTCACCTCAAGACACCGCCATCGTGGAAAACTCCTTCGGTTTTCAGCCCTTCGGCGACATACGATTGAAAATCGATGCCCTCACCAATGACAAGATTGTACTCAGCAAAGGACAGCGGCAGTGGAGATTCCGAAAATATTGACGGGAATTTCCAGGGGATTTGTTCACTTTTCTGGAGTTAAAGGGGAGGGTTAAATAATTAATAATTAATAATTTATAATTAACAAAAGGAGTTAAAGGGACGTATGTCCACTTCGGCATCGGACTCAACTTCACCCACTAGTTCGTCAAGGCGCAATTTTGGTGGATAGTGAGCAAAAGGTCTGTGTGCACTTCCCCCGAAGTCGTAGGGGCGGGTCTTGTGCCCGCCCGAACGCAAAAAGGGTGGTGCGCATCTTCCCTCCTCTTGAGACCCCTTAAGGGAAAGGGAGACTATTCGGCTCAACGATATTCAAACTGACTTAAAAAAATGGACTCAGTCATTTATAAATTGTTGAGAACTATGTTTTTTGAATAATTTCTGGATAATTTTTGGCAATTCGTGTGAAAAAAGCAAGTTGTTTTTATGGTTTTGGATGATAAAATTTGGGCCTTGGAAAAAAATTCCAAGGCCCAAATTTGGTGGAGTCTTCGAAATGCCTTTAGTCAGCAAGGCTGCCCATGGCTTCGAAAATGTTTTCGAGTTCATCTATCTGCAACTTGCCTTCTATCACGACCATTTGGCATTCTTCTTTGCTTTTTGTAATGACGATGAGAGCTTTGAGAGGGTCGTCTTCGCCGTCGGCAAACATCATGGTTGTTTCGCCGTCTTCACTTACATCTGCAAGTTTGTTGTATTTTGCCTCCAACTTTCCAGCCTGTGCCAGAAAATCCTTTATGACGGAGTCGCTGCATTTGCTGAGGTCAAGCATTTTCATACAGTCGATGTTCTTGAAGATGGCCTTGGTGTTGGCGTCAGCCTCCATCATTGCCAAGTTCAGCATTAATTTTGGAAGCTCGATGGCCTCTGCTTCAGGCTTGTCCTTGTACTTGTTGATCAATTCATTATACGTTTGGCAAAATGCCATCTGGCAGGTGAAAACCAATTCCAGCAATGCTAAGATTTTTTTATGATCGTTATGGTTTTGTGAATATTCTATGTTATGGTTGCAATTTCTTTTTTTCTCTGTTTGATTTTAAAGAGCACCTTCTGGCACAAAATCTAATAGTAGTATTAGCAAATCTTTGGCTCCGGGATGATTTTTCCACGGCAGAAGCGGTGCTCTATCTGGCGGTCGTCGCCCAGGTAGATGTATCGTTCCAAGCGCTCCAGCAAGGAGTAGTTGTCGAAGTTGAGGACGCTGTCGTCGATAACCAATGCGTCAAACTCGTAGCCTGGTTCGAAGCTTCCCACCTTGCCAAAGAAGCTTCCAGCCGACTTGGTGGCAATCCAGAACACTTCGGGCAGGGTAAGGAAATGCTTGTTGTGGTCTTGCTGGTAGTGCATCTTGCTGACTTGAATGGCATACACCAGCATGCGGAACATGTTCAAGTCGTGACCTCCGCTGATGTCGCTGCCCAGTCCGATGCGCAGTCCTTCTTCTATGAAGGTGCGTACGGGTGCCATTCCCGACGCTATGTTGAAGTTTGATGTGGGGCAGTGAGCCACCATGACATCGTTGTGCTTCATCAGTTCCAATTCGTTGCCATTGGTCCACACACAATGAGCCATGATGGTTGGCGTCTGTCCGAAGAGTCCATAGCGGTTGTAGGCATCACCATAGCTCGTGCTTTCTGGCTCCAATTCAGTCACCCAGGCGATTTCCGACGTGTTCTCCGACAAGTGCGATTGCACGGGCAACTTGTATTTGTTGGCAAGGTCGCCACATGCCTTCAACAACTCCGGTGTACACGACGGAACGAAACGTGGCGTGATGATGGGACGCACCAATGCATCGGGATGGTTGAATTCTGCTATCAGGCGTTCATTGCCTTCGATGGCGGCTTCCACGTCTTCGCTGAGTGCATCAGGGCAGTTGCGGTTCATGGCCACCTTGCCCACCAGCGCCCCCATTCCGGCTTCTTGATAAAGTTTCATCAGCAGACGGGTGCTTTCCGTATGGACGGTGCCGAAGACGCAACTGCGCATGGTGCCAAAAAGCCACTGGGTATGCAGGAAACGGCGATACATACTCTCGGCGTAATGAACGTCGGCATACTTCGATTCCTCGGGGAATGTGTAGTTTTGCAACCACGGCAGGAGTTCCAAGTCCATTGCCACACCCTGGTTGCGCACTTGCGGTGCATGCACGTGCATGTCGTTCATGGCCGGTATCAGCAGGTGGTCTCCGAAATCTACGACCTCAGCATCCTCGCTATCCAGTGATGCCAGATCTGCCGCCACTCCTGTCACTCGTCCATCATCTCCCACTGCGATATAGCCGTTCTCCAATACTTCAAAATGGCTTATCTCCTTTGTATATAGGATATGAGCTTTATATATCTTTTTCATATGATTGATGATTGATTAGAATTCTTTATGTTTTTCGTTCCCATCACGATGGATGTCAAGGTGAACATGTTGCGTACAAAGATAGCGTTTTTTTTGTATCATGCCACTTCTTATGCGAGGAAATTAAAAAAAATTGTCATTTTGTGCCATACAGTGACATATTCCTGGGCTCCGTAAGTGGTGAGGACCTTGTATGGCAACCCTGTTGCGTGTGTGGCATGAAGACGAAGATGACGAATTTGAGCCGTTATGTGCAAATTTCACGGAAAGGAGTGCTTTTCTCAATTATATTGCTTAACTTTGCCATGTCATTGATGATTATGCTTTTTTTTATTGCGCACTAAGTTGAAGTGAACAATCTGAGATGGATAATCTTGTGCTGCTCATTTGTTGTTCAGGTGTTTGTAATCTTTTTATACTCAATAGCTACTGATTTTAAGATATATGAAAAAAATGATGCAACGAACAATCAAGAATTGTCTTTTGCTGTTGGCATTGTCGTTGCCGACAGCATCATTTGCCCAACTGTCCTCCAACCCGGACAAGTTTTTGGGAAACATCACCACGAGGTCTAATGTGGATGCGGGGAACGGTGTCCCGCCCTTTTACCGGTTATGGAATCAAATCACATGTGAGAACGAGTCGAAATGGGCTTCTGTGGAAGGTAATCGCGGTTCTTTCAACTGGGGATGCGACAGGGCGTTCAACTATGCCCGTCAGCATAATTTCACCTACAAGTTCCATGCGCTGGTGTGGGGTGCCCAGTATCCCAACTGGCTGCCCGACCTGGCGCCCAAGGAGCGTTACGCCGCTATTGTGAATTGGTTTGACAAAGCAAAGCAAAAATACAACACCCTGCCCATGATCGACGTGGTGAACGAGGCTGTGGGAAGGCACCAGGATGGCAACCCCATGATCAAGGAATCGCTGGGCGGCGGTGGAAAGACCGGTTACGACTGGCTCATCAGGGCTTTCGACATGGCCGGCCAGCGTTGGCCGGATGCCATATTGATTTACAATGACTACAATTCTATCCGTTGGGATGTTGATAACTACATCACATTGGTTCAGACTTTGCGTGATGCCGGTGCGCCAATCGATGCCTACGGCAACCAATCTCACGAATTGAGCGACATCAGTGCCAACGAATTGACCAATGTACTGAAAAAGCAACAGGATGCTCTCAAGATGCCCATGTATGTCACGGAATTGGACATCGACATTGCCAATGACGCCCAGCAGAAGGCGCAGTATCAGAGAATATTGCCGCTGATGTGGGAAAAACCCTATTGCGCCGGTGTCACCCTGTGGGGCTATATTCTTGGTAGCACTTGGGTAACCAACTCAGGCCTCTATAGGAATGGTGCGGAGCGCCCTGCGATGACCTGGATCAAGGAGTATATGGCCACCGATGCCGCCAAGAATGCTGAGAGTCCCTTCCCCGGTATGAAGAAAGAGGCTTCGGTTTATATCCGCCCCGCCGCCCTGAAAGTCGTCAAGGGCGACGTGCTGCCCATCAAGGTGCATGCCAGGCTTGCCACCAAGGAAATCGAGAAGGTGGAGCTTTATGTGGGCAATGACCTGGTAGCCACGATGACCGAGTCACCTTATGTGACAGAGTATGCTTTGCCAACAAACATTGCATTGGGTTGGAAGACTTTGAAGGCTGTGGTTACCGCCACCGACGGTTCCACCTACGAGCGTTATGGGCGTTTCAACGTGGTGAGCGGCAGTGCCAAGCACGAGCCTTACGGTGAAGTGCCTGAGTTGCCTGGCACCATCAAGGTGGAAGAATACGACAAGGGCGTTTCAGGCACATCCTACAGCAATGCCACGCGCAATACCTCCACGGCTATGAAGACCGACCAATGGATGGATTATACTGTCGATGTCAAGGAGGATGGCGACTACTCGTTTGATGTCACAGTGGCCTCGACAACGTCCAACGGCAGGTTCCACCTTGCTGAATATGGTCTTGACAGCTTGTCTTACCTCACAGAGTTCGTGGAAGTGCCCAAGACAGGTGGCGCCAACGAATGGAAGACGTTGCACGGCAGACTGACGACGAAGTTGACGGCTGGCCGCCATGTGTTCACCCTTCTTGTGGAGCAAGGAGGCTTCTACATCAAGGATATCACCTTCAGCCGTTATGAGGAAGCCGGCGGGACATGTATGTTGAAACCATTTTCCGGCACCTTTGG